>Ga0116231_10001241_pt1 | contig 51421 bp, 36 predicted proteins | sample S1TSphgellanicum_2_FD_89695 | JGI IMG/M metagenome (GOLD analysis project Ga0116231, IMG submission 89695) | Host-associated microbial communities from peat moss isolated from Minnesota, USA - S1T2_Fd - Sphagnum magellanicum MG | ecosystem: Host-associated > Plants > Peat moss > Unclassified...
ACCCACATGAAAACTTTTCATATTAGAAAACATGTTCCAATAAAGTTGGGAATTTAGTTCCAATAGTCCCAAATGGCACCAATGTGCATTCAAGAATGGGTGGGGAACACACTTTCCCATGTTTGGCCACATGTCATTTCATGCCAATGCGCATTCCCACTATGTGTTTGGGAAGCCATCACGTCCCCACATGAGGACAATAGTCTTTACATGGGAAAGGTAGCTTGGTGGAATCATCAATTATATCACACAATTCCCTCGCAATCCCCTAAAAGAAAATGTGTGAAGTGGTAGGAGGAGTTCATCTCAACTTATATGTTCAAGTCAAATAAGTTAAATGTGTAGTATCTTGGATATAATGCCTTGAAAATCAAACTAAAGGTAATTTGCCCAATTGATGGCATCCAAGGACTGGCCTAAAGTGTGCTTCATGATTATAGTTTGTTTAGGAGATATTTTAGCCATATTGGAAATGATTGAAGCCCATTTTGCAAGGAATTAAAAGGGCACCTTGGTGGAATGGTTGAATGTGTCACACAATTCCTTGCAAGGAGATGTGTGCATTTTAATGATGTCTTAATGAATGATTAACTTGAGCCTTTAACTATTTAATATATTGGAATTCTTGCCTTGAAAATCAATTTGAAGGTTATTTGCTTGGCTGGAGGCATCCAAGGATTGGCCAAAAATTGACATGGACCTTGTATTCTTTTCAAGATAAAATTCAATCCTCAACAATGGAGATGATTGAGATCATTTATGAGGATGCGGGTTTAGAGTGTTGTGGAATGGTCAAGTCTTGCACACATGTATTTCCTTCCATTTGAGTGTATGGGCAAGCTGTAATATTCAAATGTGTCACAACAACACATCTTAAGTTTTACAACTAGTTGACAAAGCAACTAGTCTTTTTTTCAATTACAATTGTAACTATATAATCATGTTAATGATTGCCTAGTTGCAAAGAACATTGTGGTGCCACTTGGCGTTATGGTTTTGCAACTATAATTGATATCATGACTTAATAGTTTTTGCATAAATATCAAAATTGCAAAAATGTTTTTTAATTGTCCAAAATTAGGTAATAACAAAATTCTATTGATTCTTGCAACTATTGGGGAATAACAACTTATGATCTAGTGATGTTGATATGGCATGCCATGTGGTAACAAGGTTGGCTAATAGTTGCAACACCTCATGACTTATGACACTAACTTCAATGGATTTTCCTTTATTAATCAATCATGTGATTAATGACAATTTACAATATCTTTTTTTTGAGATACATATTATGTGGAAAAAGTTCATAAGGTGTGCTCATTAGATTTATATGCCAATTAATTTTTATAGGTTTTGTTATTGCCCCAAGCTAATGGATGCCAATGTGTGAATTTAAAATTTCAACAACACATTATGGGTTTTAAACTGGTCAAAGAAACAACTACTGTTCTTTTTAATTACAATTGTAACTACTTCATCACAAAAATCACTATGTTGCAAAGGTTGTTGAGATGTCATGTGATGTCATGGTTTTGTGATTATAATTAGTTAATTGCAATAACCATCTACCTTTGTGATTAATAATGACTCAATTTCCCATGATGATGACATGGCATGCTATACACCAACAAGATGATGTGGTCCTATTTGTCAACATTATGATTCATGTTATTGATTTGATTAATTAATTTCATTTATTAGCTAGTTGAAAATATTGTTGTCCTTTGCAATTAATAATGACTTGGTTTTCCATGTGGTGATGACATGGATACCATTTGGCAACAAGGTGTCACAAATGTTCATGGCAATCCATGATTTTTTGTGACACCATAAGTTTTTGTGTCTTGAATTTATGACACCAATATTTGTCATCATAGCATGCCATAATTTTTTGTGTGCCATGAAGTTTTTGAAGTCATGAATTCACATGCATGTGTATGTGTATTAAACAATCTATTGTTAGCTTGTAATTATACTACAATATTAATAATCGTTTTGAAAAAGGTGACACATAACTCCTTGATTTTTTAACTATTCAAAACACTAACTTAGGTTAACATATCTATTAAGTTAACCTATGTATGTAAGCTACTTAGTAAAAACCTATTTCGTTATATAAGTTATTTTGTAAGTTACTTAACTAAACATGAGAAATTTATTACATCTAGTATGTTTAAATATACCTGGAATAGGTTACCCTACTAATAGATTAACCTAGGTAGCCTCATTACAAAATATTTTATCAAGTTTATAACCACTTCAAGTTTATGCAACTAGATGTGACTATGATGCAATTAGATGCAACTATAATGTGACTAGATGCGACTAAATGTGACATAATTATCTTAGGTTTTTTTCAAACTTAAGAATGCTTAGGTTAACCTAGGCTAAATTAGTAAGTAGTATAGGTTGACAAACTAGTTCATTTAAAGTCAACCTAAGGAGGTCTAGGCTAGGTTGGTAGGTAGTAGGAAGGTTGACTTAAATCAACTTAGTCCATGGCCAAGGTTAATTCAAAGCTAAGATTTTTAAGCTTTATAACTTTGTGCTAAATATAATTAACATAAAAAATGCGGTATTAGTGCAATGGATGAAAACTTGAACCCCAAAGTGAAGGTGAGGGTTTGAACTCCTCATTCTTGCAAATTATGATACCTAGGCCCCTTGGCTTAGGTTAGGTAGCCTAGTCTAGGCTTCTTGGGTTAGGAGTTTGATGTTTGTTTTTAATCTAGCCCACCTAGCCTAGGTTAGGTTGTCTAGGTTGCTTAACATAAATAGTTAGCTCAGTTAAGTTAAGCTAGGTTGATTTTTGGTTAGGCAAACTAAGTAGGTTGCTTAACCTAGCTAGGTTTAAATAGGTTGACTTTTGGTTATGTGTATTGATTCATAATGTGTTTATAGATTTTTGACACATGTCATCCATCCATCAAGGCATATTTTGTAACACTTAGTTATATAAAATGACTAAGTTGAGATGACATGCACTTTACATGTCATACTAAGATTAATGACGACATGGAATTTCATTATTAAAAAAAATTAAAAAATCTTAATCACTAAAATAATTGGGCTTTACAACTAAACATCCCTTATGACCAAACGGGTGAAATGACATGACTTTAGCAACTCATTAGTCATTAGTTGCATATATCCTTGTTAAGGGGGTAAACTAAGTATGTGATTTGGGATGAACAAGGTAATTAGGATAGGGACTATTCAAGGGACTTTGTTAGTTTGAATTTTGAATTATTATTGTTTTGGATCATAATGATCTTGAGATGGTTCAAAAGGGGGAAAGTTCTAGAAAATAAGGAGGAGGAGAAGAAGATGAAACAATAAATTTTTTTAGAAAAAAGTAGGAGGAATTGGAAGTATTTGTAGTAAAAAACCACAGACTTTGTTTTGATATAACACAAATTTTAAGTGTTGTTTTGGGATTTGTTTTCAACAAAACATGGGAATACATTGTGATTTGATTCATGTTTTCAGTAATATAGAGAAGCACAAACTTCTATAGTGAATTCTATGTTCATCTTTTATGTGAATTTTTTGTAGTGTTAGACTATGATGAAATGAATTGTAATTTTGTTTCTAGAGTTTTTTACAAGGTATTTTAAAATGTAGATTCATGTTATATACAATAACCATGAATTTGATGTTGGAATGAATTGTAATGTTAAATTTGTTGAGACTTAAGATAAAAATAGTGAACATGGGCATGTGAAATGCAAATATGTTATAACAATAATGTGAAATATTATGTAGGAATTTAAATTTCATTTTTACCATTTGGCAACCATCTATTGGGGAATTTTTTTTGGTTCTTTCTTTCAATAATGGGAAGGTTTTCTACAAATTTTATTGTATATTATAGATGAAAGTGTTTAGATGAGTGGTGTTGTTTTTTTAAATCAGAATTTTAAAGGGTATGTTAGAAAGTATCAGAGGTCTACATAGTTGACACTGTAAGGATTATACAATGATCTACAGACTCTAAAGATGAAGAATTGTGAAACAAGATGAATCAGATGGTGACCTAGAGTTTATAACGACAATTGGACTTGGAGGCAAATTGGCAAGTTATTGAAAAATAGACAAAAAATAATTTTGAAAACGGAGATGAATATGTAAGGCTTATAGGAACCCCATTTCAAAAATATGATGTTAGACATATGAGTTTTGAAAATAGAGGAAAGACTTGTGGGGCACATGTCATTTTTACCACAAAAAGTGGTACGACAAGACGTATGGACTAGGGGTTTTCAGATAATGCATAATTCCAAATGACAATATCCATAGAGATATATGTAGTCAACTATTCATTTGAATGAGCAAATGCAGTATACTTCTGAACCACAATCTGTGGTTCAGAGTCGTAAGAATCAAGACAGAGTAAGGACTTCTATAGTGCCTGATCATCCATAGGAAATTTCAAGTTTAAAGTTGGTGACTAATTGAAGGAGGGATGTTATAAGAGGTATGCAACCCAAGTTTGTGTATTAGTCTACATTTCCAGATTACTCTGAACTAGTGGAACACTGGTAGGTGGATGAAAACATCAATGTTAATGTGTTTGAGGAGATTAAGGGAAAATTACCCAAGGTCATTTGAATATGTAAAGGCATAGGTGAATGCATTGGATGAAGTATCGTAGTCATACTTTTATCAAGGGAATCAAGAGTTGGATCAAACAAGGCACACAACCAAAACAATGGATCATGAATCTCTAGATTTGGAAATGATTAGGTTATTTTCAAGGGTCTATTCATTTTGTGAGGAAGAAGGACATGTAATCATGGATTGTCCTTTTGTGCCTTTTCACATTAGAGCATGTATTGTTAGGCATCTAGAGTTATAAAATGTGGTAGGAACACTAATAGATCAACCACAAGAACAAGAATCAAGAATTCCTATAGTCCAGGACAAATTTAAAAACATGGAGTTGGGAAGCCAATTGGGACCACAAAGTTGATAAATTCGTTCATCTATTCACACCAATAGTAGAGAACTAGAGGGGTATTCACATTCACATGCTGCACCATAGAGGATACCAATAGGTAACCACAGACTGGAACAATGTGGATTTCGAATCAACACAACTTCAACAATAATGTTAGAAGTGGTAGTTGTTGAAACCTAGAGACAAAATGTTGGAATAAAAGTTATTCAATCACTTAATGCGTGTATAACAACCACAAGAGTGGAAAGGGTGGTTGCACCCAACATAGATGTGTTAGAAGGGGAATACTGATTGGGTTTGTAGCAAAATTGGGTAACTGATCAAATGGAGTTTTAACAAGAAAGAATCTAAATTGAAGTACCAACAACAACTATTAGAGTTGTTGGCATACCTCAAATGGTGTTTACTAATCCAATAACAGCTACTCATGTGAAAATGACTATAGATTGACCATTGATGAGCTCAATGACTGTTGGAGGGTGTAAATGTGTAAATGTCGTGCATTTAAAAGAAGATACTAAGAACCAATTGCTCTAATTGCACCAATTTTTGATCACAGAAATGGCCATTATGTTAGGCCAAAAGGGTAACTTTTAAGTATCTTAATTTCAAGATCCATATGTTCATGTCAGAATGTTCAATTCTATAGTAAAAGCAAATGCAAAAAACTTTTTAAAAGTATGTCATCAATGCGTTTAACTATAAATTAAGAGTTATGGCATCGGATTAATGCCATAATTACATGTTAGAATTTCTTGACTATACTTTTTCAAAACTTACTTAGGCATTTTGCAAATGTCATCGAAAGATTCAGAATGATGAGCAAATATACATGGAGTTGAAAAACATGAAGCACGAAGAGATTGAGAGGGTGGAGGTTTACTATGAATAGATTCAGAAGCTAGTTCATGATTTACAAGTACCAATCACATATAGTTTTCTAACTACTATGTTTAGAGCATGTTTGCAATCATACTTTAGAATTACGACTATAGGAATGAAGTGGTCAACATTACAACAACATAAGGAAGCGGCAATGTTGTGTGAAAAAGGTATGACTATTGTAGAAGCAAAGAGTGTATTATAAGTACCACAAAATATCAAACATGCAATACCATCAAAAACACAAAGTAATACAAGGAAGACTAACAAACATTGCACAAATTGTGGGATGAAAATCACAATGTGGTGATGTGCAGAAATAAGAAAGAACAAACCATGGTGGCAACCACAAAGGCGGCACAACCAAGTCAAAAAACATAGAAGACATCTTCATATGCATGTCACATATGTGGTTTGAATGGACATAAATGAGAGATTGTCCAAAGTTTGCTGAGATGCAAAAAATGTTTCATGGGAAATTTGTGACAGTAGTATAGGTTCAACTTGTTACTGAGACACAAATAGTCATTGCAGTTGTGAATGTGATGGGTGTTAATGATACCACAATAAGTAAAGTAATTGAAGAAGAAGTGTTCAAGGATAGAAAACCAAGAAAAGCAAAGACTATTGTTGATTGGGAGAAAGAAGAACGGTTGAAACAATCAATGGTGTAGACATTTCAATAGATTCAAAAAACACAAACCTAGATTGAAGGGCCATCCACATCCATGGAGGGGATGGAACACAACCTGGTTGAGTATGCCAAATACTATTCCTATGGATGCACATAAATATCACGAAGTAATGGTTCACAAGGGAAATTAATCATAGTAGAAAATATTTTTCTAGATATTGGTAAACAGATGCTAAAAACAAGTTATATTTTGAACTTAGGACAATTGCTTGAAATAACTCTTGAACTCAAACTTTAGATCTTTGTTGTGAAATACTAGTTTTCACATCTGTATCCATGATCCCCACATATGTGGTTTTCATAAAATGAATTTTTTCAGGTAAACTAATTGTTCCTATGGAGAATAATTATGGCTTTGTAGCAAAGATGATATCTTTTTCTTCATTTGTGATGTCATTTTGATAATCTTATCATAGTAACACTTTTGGTATTCTTACTTCATTTCCCAAATTTGGTAACTGTAATTGTTTGGATTATCCCATTCCTTTATATGGTAATAATGTTACTTCCCTGATCATGTGCCATTTCAGCATCCTTCATCCATGGTCTCCCCAACAACATGGAATAACTAGAATCTACCACACTATTCTGAAGTATAGTAAACGTAGGTATGTAAGGAATGCCATGAACATATATCTTCAGATCTTTAATCAATCCCACTGGTTTTGTGGTTGTTTGATTTGTCATCCTTAGATTATATGGTGCAAGTTTAGGCTTTGGAAGCCCTAACCTTAATCTCAATTGTTTTATGATAATATTAACCCCATAACCTCCATCCAACAACACATCTTCTATTATATTCTTCCCAATTTATACTTGGATAATTGCCATATGATTATTTATTTATTGTTACAACAACTATCCTTACTTCTAATATTAAAGAACCAATTTGTTTATCTGTGGTTGTTTTACTTACATTCTGAGTTTTTTTTGGTTTCAACTTTTGCCAAATACCTAACAACATATATGAGCCAGAAGTAGCTTTGGAGGATAAAGTGCCATAATGTCATGTTGACATCATTTTTCATCCATTCATTAAAATTTAACATGTGGCAAAATGAAGATTTATTCTTTAATTGTTTTTTGGAGTATTGATATCTATTTCCATTATGATTATTCATTTTAAATGATCTTAAATTATGACACATGGAATAATCAAAAGTTGCAACATGGCATGTTAATTAAAATTTGGAAACATATATATATATATGCACACACACACACACACACACACATTTAGATAGGTCAATACATAGCCTTAGGTAGGCAAGTAGGTAGGAAGGTAGAAGAGTAGGTGAATGAAGTAACCACATAAATTTTTTAATTTGTTTTGTGTTTTGCTTTTAAGGTTAAATTTTTATGAACTCACCCAACATGACACATGTATTTTCATGTGAAAATACGAAAGAAGATGCCTCCTTAATATAGTTTGTGAAATGAGATCTTAAAAGCAAAGCGTATGGGTTAAATCTTTTAGGTGCACCTTAGTTGCAATTAAGTTGCAACTACAAAAAACAATTCCCACATGCTTTATGTTTGATTTTATTTTTGTAATTAATCTGAATTTTATAATTAATCATATGACTTAATTAATTGATAATTAATTATCTTGATTGATTATTTTAATTAATTAATATAATTTTAAAAATAGTTATTATACAATTAATTATCTGATTTTAGATATTTATTTATTTATTATCTGAATTAACTAAATTCTTTTATTTAGATTTGAATTCATTCAATAGTTTATTATTAATTTTAATTAATTGGTTTGCAATAATTTAGTACATTACATATTAATTACTAATTAATATATTATTAAAAATTAATTCATTGTGAAATATTAAATATGAATTTGAGTGGAAAGACATTAAAGTATATATGGACATATCCATATAATGTACACCCTTATTGAATGTTTAATATAATATACATATTGTGTTTAATTTCATAAATTGTCTAAAGTAAAGTGATTAAGTTAAATTAAATGATACTTATTTAATCTAGTTTTTAATTCATAGTAATTAAGAAAATTAAACCATAAATTCATATTTAATATTCAATAATTATTTTTAAAGATTATATATTAAATATGCCACAAGATGCAACCTTTATGGGTGCCAAGGAGCTATTTGCAAAAGAATGGAATATTTTTGATTTTGCATTTGTTCGTGTAACTTAGAAAAATCTAGGTGTATAAGGTTGAATACCTTGGTGTACTTCCAACATAAATATTTTCAATATAATTTATGGAGCATTGGGATTCAATTTGAGGTCTACAAATTCACACTTTAGATGGATAGCAAATCAATAGAATTTTAGTAGTGGCAATGTAGTGGCACCATAATGGCCATCTAGTTATAAAATAGTGCCAATACTATGGCCCTATAGTAGCACATATGTACCAATTACTAGTGATATCCAGGTGGCCATGTAGTGGCACCATAATGGCCATCTAGTTATAAAATAATGCTAATATTATGGCCTTGTAATAGCACATATGTACCAACTAGTGACATCCAGGTGGCCATGTAGTGGCATAGTTGTGGCACAATAGTGAGATGGTAATGGGCAATTAGTAGTACAATAATGGCCACTTAATGGCAACATAATCGCCATCTAGCAACATGAATAAACTTCATAGTCGAAAATTAGTTACAAAGCTTGTACCTCATGAATGGTGGGAATGTAAACACATGGCATAATTACACATATGAAAATTGTAACTTAGTTGCAAAAAAGTTGTTCAATGTGTAGTTCATTTTTAAAAGTCCTAATTTAATTGTACGTTACAACTACGATGTAATTCATCAAAAAGTCGAAATGTAGTCGACTACATGCGTAAATATGGTGCGAATAAATTACCGTATACGAAAGACATTTAGACTATGATGCAACTATTAAGCAACTAGCTGAATATTTTGTGATGTGGAAACATATTTATTAAATCACCATATTTACAAAGTTTAATTGCATATGAGTTGCATTTTGGAGGACAAAGTTACAACATAATTGTATTTGAATGATTTTTGAATTCTAGTTGTAGGGCAATGTGGTATGTGTGGACACAATTTTTCATAGTGAATGTTTTGTTAAAGTTTAGAGATATTAACATGTTAATGTTATCGGTTTGCTACTATGCAAAATTATAGGGTTAAGAAAGTGAATAGAAATAAAAATCGATTCACTAGAAGAAATTTGCATATTTTCATTTATAACTAATTTTAATTGCAAATGACATTTGTAACTAAAACAACTTGTAGTTGTGTTGGACAAAGTGCATAAGACATTAATCGCAAATGATGATGTCATGATAATGTCATCACATAAACAATGGATGAAGTATGTATTTGAATTGATTATATTTTTCATTTGTTGACCGTATAACACATGCAATTATCATGCAACTAGTGACCAATATAATGACCAATGTCATGTTGCCACATGGCATATTCAACGAATATTAAATAAATCAAATTTTTTACCAAATTTTTTATTTCAACCATTTATTTTTTAAGGTCTTTGATGCATACACATGCACAAATAATTTTGCGCCACATGGCAATGTTTATGATTTTTGAAACTTTTAAAATAAAATAGGTGGGTAGGTAAGGAAGTCTAAAATAGGTAGGTAAGTAGGTAGGTAGGTAATTTTTAAGACATTTTAAAATTTATTTTAATTTATTATGGATTTAACCAAATTAGGGTTAATCTTTTTTAGTCGGCTCATCCCATTTGGCAAATCTTGTGTATTTTAATGTTTAAAATACATATACTTACATAGTTGACCCACTTAAAAGGAAAACCAAACAATATGGATAAAAAATCGTTGTGACTAGATTTTTATCCCATATTGTTTGGCTTCCCTTTCAAGTGTGTCAATTCCATAAGTAAATAACTCACTCATTAACTAGTTAATTCACTAACTTCCTATTTAACTACAACTTATTTACTTACTACCTCAAGAAGAAATCTTGGGTTTTTCCACTACCGAAATCCACTATGTTTTTAGTGTAATGGGACAAAATTCATTAATATCCAATTTACATAAGGACTAGTCGATTAGGACATATTTAATGAAATTATTTTTAGTTGTTTTGGGTAGTGACATGTTGCACTAAATAATTTTGTAATTAAAAAAAATTGACATGGATATTATGAGGTCCCAAGGTAATATGACATGGATTGACATGCCACATCATCATGTAACACATTTTTAAAAATTTTAACTTTAAAATTTATTTATTTATTTATTGGTCATGGATTGTAATTTTTTCATAGCATGCCATGACAAAAATACATGCCATGATAATAATATTATTATTTTTGGATTTTTTAAACAAAATATTTTGAAGATATTCACAACACCATCATACATGTTTTGTATACCATATTTACACATGATGTATACATTGTATACACATCAATGTATATACACATTATCTACATTAATGTACACATTCATTAAGGTTTGAACCCCAAACTTCATGGAAATGTACCAAGGTCTTCACCACCAAACCACTTCAAGTCTTTTGATAAGATAAAATGAAAGTTTAATTTTATTATCTTCAACATGAAACTATTGAAAAAATTCAAACTTGAACATACATTTTCTTTTTCAAAATTTAGTCAAATACTACAAATGAAAACACAATCTTTAAATTTATTCAATAATCTATTCATGAAAATAATTATAATTTATAATTATGTAATAAGAAGGGTTAAAAAAAAACTTAAAATAACATGTTATGAATACAAAAAATAAAAAATAAAATTTTGGGTAAATTCATCTACAATATTCATAAATGGGATAAAATTCAATGTAAAACCAAAAGTGTAAATTCATTACATCTTTAACAAAGATATTTTTATTGTGTAAAATATATGTTCAAAATTTGAAGAATTGTAAGTTTTTTTTTTCTTCAATATAATTTTTTATAATTTTAAAAAAGAATTGCGATGTTATTTGAATTGTTATCCCCCATAAATAATTTTACCCATATTTGCCTCTAGAAAAGTTATAGCGTTGCAAATTTTTTTAAAACTTTCAATATTACTTTGAGAAAATATGAATATATATGTATTGGGGGAAAATCCATTGTTTATGGCCCCCCCTCCCCCTTTTAAATTGGCAAAAGTTGGTCACTAGAAGAATTAAAAAAAAATTCAATATAACCATTTTTTCTCAACATTATATTTCTTCAACAACATTAATTATAGACTAATGAAAATGATTAATTACACAACTTTGAAAAAAATATAACAACACATTATTTATATTATTTTATCTAATAATGTAGCAATAAAATTTACCTTTATAGAAACAAAAGAAACATAATTTGGTGATATTTTGGAATTAAATAGTTGGATTGCCCTCCCCTACCCTTTAGTGAACAATATTTTTTTGTTTTATCTTTGGTAGCAAAATTTTGCAAGTTGGTGGTTCTTTTTGGGGAAAAATTAGAAAATAATGAACTTTCAATTTTTTTTTTGAAGGGGAACCATTCCTTTAAAAAATAAAAAAATATTTGAGTAAAAATATAAGGTGTTATATAGTTATTGGGTAAAAGGTATTATTTATTCAAAACTATATTTATAATTTATATATATTATGTAATAATTAAAAATAAAACGTATAATTAATATATGCTGGTTTAAATATGTGTATATTGAGATAAATAAGGTAATAATAGGGTTAGAAACAATAAGTTAATAATCATATAATATATTCCAAAAAATGTTTTGTTTGATGCACATGGTTTAAAACTCCAACACTTATAGTTTTTAACAACTCCTTATGAGAATAATGCAAGTTCAATGAATTTTTGTTAAAACTTTGAGATCGCAAATTTGAAAGAAAAAAAAAGATTATTCATAATCAATAATTTCAATGTCAAAACCATAAATAGTTCTGACATCAAACTTACATCAACACACACACACACACACACACACATATATATAATTTTTATAATAGGTATAAGACTTGTAGCCAAAATATAGAAGGATTTTAACAACCTAATATCTCCATACATTGTTTATAGCCAAAAGATAATTAAATCTTTTTATCAATGATCATCATTTGAACAACACTAGAAAATTGAAAATAATAATAATTAAAACCCTGTGATTGGGGGAAAAAGCTCTAGATTAATCAAAGGTTATTTAATGTCAATTCAAGAATCTCACAATTAAAAGTAATGATTTTATTTGCATTTTATCTTCGTTTGATATTTTAAAAAAATCAAAATGATAGATTAGGTAATGTATTATTAAATAATCTTGTATATGGTGTAAAGTGTAATGCATGATGTAAACATGTGTAACAAACAATATTTTTTCTTTTTCAAAAATTTTCATAATTGTAAAACTCAACTAGTACAATGATGGTGAATAAATTTGTATTCACATAATATTAATAAATCTTAATCCATGACTATATCCATGATTGGGTTGGTAGTCGTTTATGACATTATATGATTACCTTATTGCATAGCTGAGGATGAGAAAATGTAGATTGAATTACCAATGGGCACCTAAATAGCTAGGCTTACAAAAAACTACCTATGTTAATTTAAGGTAATCACTTATAAAGTAGGTTAACTTAGGTAGCTAAGATAGTCATATTTTAAGAGGCTATTAACCTAGGTATCCTAAATTTTTATGTGAAAATTACATCAAAAGATTTTTTCTAAATATGGGGATCACTTGTCAAAGTTCATAAGTTATGCACAAGTATATATGTATTTGCAAATTCAAATTCTATTAACTATTTGGTTGTTATAAATAATTTAAATTAAAAAAATTGGTTATTTCCCATAATGCATGATGCAAACATGTGCATCAAGTAATGTGCTGTAAAGTTCATAAATGTGTGCCTCTTTGTAATGTGAACATTTCCTAGTAATTGGAAATATTTTAAAACAATATCATTGGAAAGGGGTTTAAGAACTTGCAAGTCTACCAAACATTTAACTCATGATAGAGCTACACATAATGTGTCATTTTTCTTTGGGTTTCATTAGCATGGATGTAAGAGCAGTCGAAAAATAGCTCTTGGAAAGGTCAGTCCTTGGCATTTGTCAATTGTGAGAGCAAAGGCAAGGACAATGGGAATTTGTTCAATAGATTCAAAGAAATTTTGGTCTAAATCTTATGGTTGTCTTTTGGCAAATGTTTTTCCAAAAAGGTTAATTGTAAAAAAATTCCTTTTCAAAGCCTTGTGTTGCCTTTTGGCTATTTCCATGATTAAAAAAGAAAGAAAGAGTACCACATAACAATATTTATAAAACTTTAGAAAAAAAGTCTATCTTGGGTTAGCTGAATATTTTTTAATTAATTCATAGCAATGTACCTCTAATTGCAAAATCTAGCTTGCTAGATTTTAGTATGGAAATGGCCACCTAGAGGATACAAAAAATATCATCATCTATTTTTTTAAAAATTCAATTAAGTTGCAAAAGAGTAAAAATTTAGTATATTTTCTCTTAAATAAAATTACAATACTACCACTCAATATTTACTATGATCAATTGATTATTCACCTACATTTACTTTACTTGATTTTACACAATTCATTATTTTTGCAATAATTTATACCTACAAAAAAAAAAAAAACTAATATTCATTTTTCAGAATTATGTTTACTTCATGACCTGTTTTTGGAACTCTTTAATCTATTTATTTTCCATTCATAATGTAATGTGTGATTTTGTTTTGTCATTCATAATTCATATAAAACCTTTGAATTTTACCATATTTTAAGAGTCAATTTAATTGCATATTATGGGCAATGTAGCATATTAAAATAGACGTTATAATAAAATATTATGTTGTAACAAATTATTATTTCAAAATTTTGGCAACCTATAACAATTTTCAATAACATCATCATAAAATATTTCAAAATAGGTTTTAATGCATAATATGGCAATGAACAACTTGTCTCCATCTGAAAAAAAAACGCACAATGGGAAAATTTGATCAAAAACCTATCAAGATAAAAACAACAAGCAACATCGTATTCAAGTGAAAGGGAAAACATGGGCAATAGTGTGTTCAATTTTTATTCATCATTAGTAAATAAAGTTCGTTTATTAGTTGATTAATCTAACTTGTAATAATCAATCATGCAATCAATTAAAAAAAATTGTGATTTTTGAACTTTTATTACAATTATTATTACAAACCCAAATGCTAGTTTTTTGGTATCAATAACCTAATAAAAAATTTCATTTTGCAACCCCAAAAATAAATAAAAATGGCACTTACTTGCCCATTAAAAGGATGTGTGAAAATACACACTCAAAATTTAATGTTTGTAATAATACATGCAAAAAAAATCAACTTGCATGAGGAATCAAGAAATTTAACACATCTAGAAAAAAAAATTATTCAACATTTGAATGCACTTGAATAGGCACTAGCAATATTTGACAAAAATCTATGATCATAATTAATAGTGGCCCAAAGGAAACAAACCATAGTGTAGAAATGAGGGTACACTCATACCTTCTCTTAACAAGTGAACCCCATCTCCAAGGCCTAATAGTGGCTTAACCCACTAAGTATTAAACTTCCACTCAAAGATCCTTAATTTGTATTACGAAATGTGCCCAATAAGAACTAAAAATCATCTTGCCTAGTTTTTTTACTTCTCAAGTTTGGGGTGGACTTGATAATGTGAGCCAAAACTTCCACACATGCAACAATCTGGTGGTATATAATTTGTATCTAGCACATTCCATAACATAATGGTTGTCATGAATACATTGGGCATGTGAATTTTGAAAATTTGGTTACTTTTTTGCACTATTACAAAATGTGAGTGTAGTTCATTAGTCCTTGTTTACTAGACCAATGAATTCACTCAAGATCTAGTGAAATCATTTGGCGTATATGGACACCTTTACAAAATGTGAGTGCAGTTCATTAGTCTCTGTTTACTAGACCAATAATTCACTCAAAATCTAGTGAAATCATTTGGCGTACATGGACACCTTTTGTTGTAGTGTCAAGAGTTACGAGGAATCAAGCCTTGAACTGCCAACATTCTTGTTTGTAAATAGTCCGATTGACTTCATGACTCATAAAGGAGGGTTTGGTTCCCCTATTCCTCTTGGTGTTGGAAGTTCCCTTACCCCTTCAATTGTTGGAAAATCCCAACAACTTCACTCTCCTCAGCTCATCATTCTCAGTGTTCAAATTGTGAAAGAAATTCACATCCTGCAGCCAGATGATCTTGTACAAAAACCATCCAACGGCCTCATTCTCCTCATCTCATTGTTTTTGAATTTTTGTTCAAGTAGTGAAAGAAATTCACATCCTGCAGAGAAAATGTTCTTGTACAAAAACCGCCCAACAGCTTCATTTTTTCCCTCTTTATTCTCAATTTTTGTGCAAAGTTGTGAAACTCACACAACCCTGCAGACAAATTTTCTTGTATGAAAACACAACAACAAAAGCTTGATTATCCTCACCTTGTGATTCTCATATTTTGTTCAACAGGCGAAATTCACACAACCCTGCAGCCAAATATTTTGTGTGAAAACACAACAAAATCTTGACTCTTCTCACCCCATCATTCCTGGTGTTTCAGGTTGTGACACTTCTTTTTCAAAGGCTTCTAAAAATAGGAATTTGGATCACCACCGGAAGACTCCAAGCAACCAAGCTTGACTCCACCACTGATTTCTGTACTCACAATTATTGATAATAATTGGGTTTTCCATTGTAATCTAAAGCAAGTCTACCTCATACCTTTAACACCCAAAAAAAAGATGATAAAATATCAGGTCGTCCATTATGCTCCTAGAATGGAAGTTTACTAAAGCCTAGGCGTGAATGTTTTCAAAAAACCAGAGTTGTTAGAGAATAGATTCAAATAAGTCCCATCATTAGAATGGTGATCAAATTACAAGCACAGATGCAACAAAACTACCTGCTCCAATTCGACCACATATCATTCATTGTCAAAAACCCACCAATTATACATTGCTCAAAGATCATTTCAATTTACACTGGCAATCTGTAGGCCTTTTTTGGTTCATGGTAGCAACATCAAACCAATAGCCCAGATGGTCACAATTCATGACTCCTTTCCAAGTGGACCCAAGGGGACACTTCTTCTCCAGGCCATGCTAGATGTTCCTTACTGTAAACAGACGAATCAACCCAGTCATCGCTCTCTTGCAAATGGAGCAATGGGTTCAATTCACCACCAGGCAATGCTAGATGTTACTTACCAATTCCAGTCTCAGCTCACAGCTCCCTTGCAAGCCAGTTCTTGGCCCAAGATCCTAAAACAAAACCTGAGGAAAAAGAGAAATAGCACTAGACCTTGCAAATTAGCCATCAAATCTAGGCCACCCTATTCTAACTGATTCCAAGGTCTGAAGTCTTCAGTACTGATGAAGTCTCTCCCATACAGTAACTTAGATAATCAAAACAAATCAAAGACATCTACCTTACAGTAAATTGAAATCACTGACCTCTCTCTCTCTCTCTGTCTCTCTCTCTCTCAAAACAGGATAGCACTAACGTGGTTAATGATACTCTCCATCTCAAAATCACAAATATTCTTAAAAACACCCTCAGGCTATACAACCCACCTCAATAAAACTGGTTCGCCCAACATCACAAGTGTGAATTCACTATTCACAAACCTAGGAGTTGGGATGATCAACAGAAAAAACCATGCAATTAACAGTGCCATAGCATTCATAACATATTTGGATGGACAATCTACTTGTCAAATGTCTGCAAAACCTCTGCAGTACATCAATCATAGAAAGGGAAAAAGATAATGGATGTAAACAATGAATTTGTTTGTCTAGATACACAAAAGAAAGAACCACAAATAGACACCAAAAAGCATTTGCCAAGAAAGTCAAGGAAGATCCATGGGTTTTGAAGTGACAACACAAATCAAAAAACAACTAAATCCCAAGTAAAGACAGACTCCCAGTTGCACTCATCCTCCAGTTCCTTAGTGCATTGCAATGCTGCATCTCCAATTTATAAGTAGAAACAGTGCTCTGTAAGTAAACAAGCTTGGGAGCTCACTTAGAGAGTAGGACCTTTGCAAAATTGAGTATCTCCAGAAGGAAGCTTACATAAACACCACAAGGAAATTTCCACAGTTCCCCTGACAGCAACCATCATTGCAAGGTCAAGGCCAATGACATTGAGAAAAGATGGGACCAGAGATCCCTTCATTAGCATGCTGCTCAACATCCAAAAAGATCCAATTTGGGTCAGTGTGGAGAGGATAGATTCCAGTCTTTTCTATTTGTCTTCATCTGTGAGTGATTGACAATCTTCAGCTTATGGAGTCCATTGGCCAGTAACCTCAAAAGAAGGGCAAAAGAAGGGCATCTTTTTGCTAACACCACCACGTCTATTTCCACCACATTCTACATCAAATCCATAAGTAATTCCTGCCTTAATGCAATGTACTAACAACAACTGCCCACGAACTTACACCCCATCCTAAACCAACTCATTCAGACTCTGACTAGATCCTCTCTACTTCCATGTGCCATGAAACCAAGAAAAGGCTGCTCAAACTCTTAAAAGACAGTTTAAGCAGTAAATGAGAGCACAGCTGTGCACACCACTACCAATCAATTACCAGAGCTAACACTGCAGGAGTATAACTACATCTGCTGCAGGAAAAGAAAGAACAAAAGAGAAAATGCAATGTGAGCATTTGGCTTCTCAGCTTATACTGATCAAAACTAGTGGGCACTCTTGTGAATTTTGAACCCAAAAATCCTAGGGATGTAGCTTTGAGTTGGTTTCGCTGGTTTAATGTAAGGATAAGTCATCAGAAAGAGATGAGGAAACGTTGTCCCAAAATATGCTCCATCAACATCTGAATCTGTAGTCAAGAAAAATAACAAGAGAGAACTCAAACAGCAAGAACATAATCAGAGTGCCTCAAATATGATATATGTTCCAACCGTCCATCAGTTGACATCTAACCAAAAGACAGTTATGAGAAAATAGCTCAGCAGAGGACTACTCACTGTCACAACCATATCAAGCACAGACTTGATGAATTTCTGACATGTTAACATGGAAGGTAGGATCTTGCAATAAGGGAAAAATCATAGTTCCTACAACTATGCAGTAGGAAAACAATGGCTGCTAATTCAATGGCAATAATATAAGTGAACAAGCAAATAGGGCCTGCATATCTCTGGAACACATCAAAAGTGAAAATCAAACATCAAGGGTTCTATGTTTTAACTAATCCACTGAACAACTATAGACATGGCACCCCAAACATAGAACATTTCAAAAGGATACTGCCCTGGTACTTTGACCTGGGATAGTAAATATCTTCACACTTGGGGCAGTAAATCTTAACAGTACTTGTCCGAGGGACATCTGACTGGCCCATTGGCAGGCATGGCTGCCCTGAGCAGTAGACTCTTGGGCACCTGCCAAAATCCACATTCTTGCATTTTTCTAGCTGCAAAACCACCATAGTGTCATGAATTGATAAGACACTGAATGTGGGACCCTATTATAAGCATGGCTTAGAACTAGAATGTCCCCTTTTCTGCCAACATCCAAAACCAAAAATGATACTGCTCTACAGAAAGGAAGGCAGCATCTGAGAACAACAGTTGTAAAGCATACCATTGCAGTCAATCCCTTGCTAGTCAAAATGTATCGCACATGAATCAGTCCATATAACATCTCAGCAGCAGACTCTACCAGTTCATTTTGCTCCTCTGTCAACATCTCGTCTGCAGTCACACCAGACAATTAGAACTCTTCCAACCTCACAGGGACAAATATAACAATTTGAACAACTGTATCCTCAGCACTGAAAGCTCTACCAACTTAGTTAGTGTTGTGCTACAGAGCAAGTCCCTGCTGGCAGCAATCAGAAGTGGAACAGCTACCAACTACTCCATTGTTCAGACAAACAAATGATACCGGAGAGCAGGACAAATGCATCGGTAACCCTAGACCATTCATAGCAGCTTTCTGCTCACTCCAGACTAAAGTATCAAAAGGAGCCAGACCCACTCCATATACCAGTAGCAGTCACAATTCTCTTTAGACAGATGACACAATAATCTGTATCCTTTGGGCAAAGCACCTAACAAACACATATCTATGGGTTTGCAGAGAAATCTCCATAACAGCACTGTTAAAGTAACACAACAATAAGTGAAGTCATATAGTATCCTCATTCCAGCTAAAACAAGATTGTGTGTGTAGGCTTCATTTCATTCACTGGTGCCTAACAGCACAGCGTGTCAATGAGAGCTACACACTACGTCCCCTGAATGCTTGTCCACATTTGAATCTCTTAACCTACACAGCAGACCCTGCCATTTGCCCATTGCAAGTCCAGAAGTCCCTGGCCAGCAGCAATTTCCACAATACAAAATTTCTGACAAACACGAAACAGCACACATACCATTAGGTGACTCCACATCCAGAATTAGGTCAAGAGCATGGTCATAATATGGCACTTGGCTACTCAGCCCACTGAGATTGAAATCGTCTTGGATGTACTCATCATCAACCTCACAAAAGAATTCATTGCCTCTCAAGCCACAGAACCATGAAATCCATGATGTGTCCTCCCCATCAGATCCACTCACATCTGATTCCTCCGTGTCTGTCTCAGACTCCTCTGTACCAGCACAAAAGCAAAACAATGAACACTGTACTAGTTCAGAATGAGAGATTTTGGGGCAGAACCTTTAAGAATGTGATTGCAAGGAAAAACTCCACAAAAACAGTAATGTAACCAACCAATGTTGTAAATGAGTGAGGCCATAACCTTATAGGTGTCACTCAAAATGTATTAGACCATTTGCCATCACTATAAATGAGAGTGCCTAGATGCAGTTACTCCCACTGACATCATCACCACCTCACTGAGGGGCTGTAGAGTGGTAGATATTACTCTGCTCAAATAATTAGGGCAAATCATTACACAGAGGTCTGCATCCCCATTTTCTACCATGTTTGTGGAAGCAATAGGAAGACTTAGTAACTATGTTGCCTAGCACTCTAGAGGAATAGATAATGAAAAAGTTCAATACTATCTTCATTCAAGCTGTAATGGGATTCTGATTATAAGCTTCATTTCTTGGCATAACTAGACAATGAAGTGTCATTTCCCAGTTGAGTGACATAAACTGGAAGTGCCAACTCCTTATTAGATTGCAGATTGTTGATCCAGTACAAAACCTCATAGACATGTATGCTCATAAAACAGTTTTAAGGCTGGAACCTCCAGCAACAACCACCATTCAAGTGGAGAATGCAAATGAGAGACATCTTTGCTGCAACTTCCAGGGAATTTTTTTCATCTTCCATGACCTAACTGGAAGAAAGAACAAACTTTCCATTGATATTCCAGCAAATTTAAACTAGCAAATCACTGCAGCGTACTGTGAAGCAATCGATTAGGTTTTTTTTCAGATAGTTTACAGGCAAGAACATTGATCAGATCAAGCTGCACACAGAATGCATATTGTGCTCCAAATAAACCCAGACTACTCAACACCTCAACATTTTTGGAATGAATATCATATACTCTTGTCATTGCAACTAAATCAGACTGTAGTTGGTGGCTCACTCTTTGGTGCATCACAAATCTCAGTTGAATGCAAGTTGTAAACCTTCATGAACAACTTCACCCTAGCCAACTCCAGGCAAAAGAAGAAGAACTTAGAACTACACATGTGCTACATCCGTAGCACTAGAGCCATAAGACCGTGGCCTCACCTCACAGAACTGGGATACTTGGCCCTAATCTTAGAGTCATATCTCCGAAATGCCATACCATAACACATTATGCCGAATAACATGTTTTGATGGATGCCTCAACTACTACAAGGCTATGCGGATGCAAGTGCAGTACGAGAGGAAGAGCAAAACGTCTGGGATGGAAAAAAGAAACGCACCTTCCACCTGGTACCTGTTCTTATCCTGCTGCGCTATTCTGGAATCAATTGCCGGTAACCGACAACCAGGAGCGGACGTCGATGGAGCTAACCGCTCTCCTTCCCTGGTAATCCCTCCTTTCGAAGTAGAAGGCGACGATTTCTCCACAACATCAACCAAGCGCTTTTTGCTGTCGGAGCCGTCTCGATACAGAGATGCGTCCCCTCCTTTCGCACTGATCCCACTACTTCGCCCCTCCATTCCAAGAGAAGAACTCCGCTCCTTTGCCATATCCCTTAACATTTTACTCTCTACACCTTCCTAATGTTTGCGAACACCTTTTCTCCGCCTCCTCCTCCTCCTCAAAGAATGAAGACAACAAGCAGAACAAGGTTCAGAAAACTTGAATCACCTCAAGTCCTGATGGCAGAAGAAATGGAAGCCAGAATAAGGAGGGAAAGCGGGCCGGAGGAGCCCTCCGCGCCCGAGCCAGAAGAGCGCGGTCGCGTAGATCGCCGAAGAGAAACGGAGCGCCGGTGGCCATGGCGGAGGCAAACGCCGCAACAGCAACAACGACAGCTGCATTCATCCGCACATTTTGGCTCTGTCTGTTCGTGTGGTCACAGCGGTGCAACGACATCGACATTCATCCGCATACAAACGCACATTTTGCCTCTGTCTCATCGTGTGGTCACAGAGGTGCAACGACAACGACATTCATCCGCATACAAACGCACATTTTGCGTCTGTCTCTACGTGTGGTCACAGAGGTGCAACGACATCTACATTCATCCTCATACAAACGCACATTTTGCCTCTGTCTGTTCCTGTCGACAGAGGAGCAACGACAGCTACATTCATTCATCTGCACACAAACGCACATTTTGCGTCTGTTCCTGTGGATAGAGGAGGAACAACTACAGCTACATTCATCCGCACACAACTCGCTACGTAAAGGGGACGAGGAAGAGAGTATTTCTTTTCTTTTTTTTCCATTCATGATGACTTTCTTCTATTTGCATTATGGTTTTGGGGGATTTTTCTCTTTTAAAAAAAATTAAAATTATATATATATATATATTGGAGTCATAGGGCAGTGGGTTGGGAAATTTTCATGAATTAATGTGATAATTTGTTCTAAACCCACATTTAAATGAAAGCAAATTTGAAGTTTTGTGCTAAGTTGGGGAAATTTTGGGGAAGTTTTGTGGTGGGTTGGAAATTTTCTCATGGATTCATGAGAATATATGTTCTAAATGTTCATTTAAATGGTATCAAATTTGAAGTTTTAAGAAATACATTATTAACCAAGTCATAGTTTGTGTGTGTGTGTGTGTGTGTGCGTTGTTTTACATTTTATTTTCTTCATAGGTTTTTCTTTCTCATTTTTCTCTTATATACTTTGTTAAAGCATTTAGAATTTGCCTTTACACCATATAACCACACTATGCCACAATATAAGCTTGTCAAAAATGCTAAGGAAATATTTGCAATGTTCTTGCTTGAAATCAAATACCATAGTACCTGGGCAGGTTCAACAATTCCCTACCATTTTATTATTATTATTATTATCTCTTTTTTTGGGCTTTGGCATTTGGACTTTAAATTTTGAGGTTTTTGACATATAGAGTATTAATAATAAGAGACCAAATTGTTTCACAAATATGTACCTGGTTTTTGTGTCTATTAGTGGCACAAGTAAGCAATTTCCACTTATATGTTAAAGTTCCATTTCAGGTTATGACAATTTCAAGCCACCTTCTACAATGGCTATGCAATTTTTCTTTAATTGTTTTTTTTATTTTTTTGGTGAAGCTTTTGGCATATTTGGTCCATAACTTTGGGGGGAGGGGGAGGGGGGAATATAAAAAAATAAATTATTGTTGAACTTGGCCAGGTATTCTAATAGTCATGTGTGCACAACCCACTAAAAACCCCACACTTTTCTTTTCTTTATTGGTGAAAACACCCAAGATATTGATTTAGGGGTTTAAGAACTAATTTAAATTCATACGATGGGAAAACCATAATGAAGTGCCTTTGGACAATAAACTCTTGTCTTGTATAAATAGAGGTGGCCTCTATTTTGTCAACCCAAATATAATAAACCTCATGCAAGGTCACCCTTCCCAATATTAATCCGTTTAAAGTAGGCTTAATTTGAGAGTTCTTAAAAAACCTTGTCAAATTATTTGTAATTTTATTTATAAAGACAAAATTCACACTAAATTTATTAGATTTTGCTTCATTCAACCAAAGCTCCAAAACAACAAGGTGTCACAAACATGCTAGTCCTGCCAATAGATAAGATGTTATACATGTGTATTTATGTATGTACACAAATACATATTATTATTTTGTGATTTATTTGTGTGTTTATGTGTATGTGCATATATGTGTTTATACATGTGTAATAACGTTAAGGTTATTATATTGAACCACTTATGTGATTGTAATTTATTGCATAGACATAATAGATTTTGTAATTAAAAACATTGATGTAAGTTGACTAAAAAAAATAAGCCATTGAATGACCAACCCAAAAAATGAACATTCATCAAACAAAAATTAAATAATTTATTTGTGTTTATATATATATATATAAGATTAACATCGTTTTCCATTGTTAAAAAGGAAAACATTTAGATGCAAAAGACAATCAAATGTGAACATACTCTTTGAACAAACATTGTGAGAGTTCATTACAACTAGTAGAAAAATGATTGCCCACATTTTGTTGTCATTGTTGTGTGCAACAATTGCATTTGCAATTATGATAAAAAAAAAGTTTCAATTTAATGGACCACAATATTCAAAACTTAAAGTAAGTATATATATATATATATATATATATAATGACAATGGTTTTACAAAAGCCTCAACCTTTTATTTAATTGTGATGTTAAAGGTTGCCTTCATGAAATATATTTTTCACTAATATAATGATTATGGATTAGATAACAACATATGAAATCATTTTATGGTATTGTGTGGTAATACAAATTGGGGAACATAATCGAATAATTTGAAAGCAAAATAAATGGGTTTATGATCTATCCAATATGCTTGTGTTGATCCACAATGACATTAGCCTAATTACCTGCTATCCACTACCTATCCTACTTCCTACTTACAACCTAGCTTATTAAATTAATTAAATAATACAAAAACATTCTCACAAATCAACACAATCAAATGCCTATTACATAGTCCACCTAGATACTATTTATTACCTATTACTTAGCCCACCTAATTAATTAATTACCCTATGACCTACTACTTAGCCAATTTAATCAATTAATTACATGGCCAAATGCAATGGATTAGTGAGTATTGTATTGTGTGGAATTTCTAATAATCTAATTTCCTAAACCATCGTCATTAGAACCAACCTTTTTTATATTATATATTAGACCCCTAGTTAAATTAAAATTTAAAATTGTTGGTGTCATTTTTTGGAGATTTTCAATTGCTAAAATTTGATTTTTTTTTTAAAGTCACAATTTTTTAAATACATGGTTCAAACCATAGCCAAAAATCTAAAAGAATGTTTAAGAAATTTTACATTAATCATTTTGTTTTCTAGCCCAATTTGGCTAAATCTTTTTATGAATCAATGGCACTTTGGCTCCAACACAAAATTAACTACTTGAAACAAAATGCACTTTCAAACAATGTGTAAAAACCTAATCTAACATAAATGGTGATTACAATGAATTGTTTAAATTCACTCAAAATAAATATTAAAAATACTCAGATCACCAATCCAAAAATACCATTTAATGTTGAAAAAAAAAAACATGTTCACATCTACATAAAACCTTATTATGTTAAAAATTGCAAATAATAGTACATTTTTACCATTTCCATTGGCCCTATGAATTTTTTACAAACCCACTAAACCATGTTACACATCTAACATGTTATTCATTCAAAAACATTGAGGAGAAAAATTTAGACAATTAAATCTTGCAATTTCATTTGCCAATTCATATTTTTTCACATTTAGTTACATATATATTTACAACTATGATCTATAGTTGCAATTGAAATTACATAAGAGGCCATGTGATGTTTAGTGGCCCATGAATCACATTATGAGTTGCAATAATTACATTCTCATCTATTTTTTAATACCACTAAAATAGATGATATAAATGCATTTTTCATCTTGATTTTCATCAAAACTAATATTAATTGCAAATCATAGTTACATATGTAACTTTAAATTCCTTTACAATCAAATGTGTGATTACAATTTGATTTACCATGGTGCTATGGAAAACAATTGTATAAGTAGTTGCAAAAATGGTTGATTTAAAAACAAGTCGTAAACGCATGGGTTGGAATGGACAAGATTCCTTGTAGTGTTGTATAGTTATGCTCAACATGATTCAACATTTGTGATGTGTAAATAATCTATTGATCAAACTTTCTAGTTTGATTATGTGCTAACAAAGCTCCTATAATTAATTGGGATGCACTAGTATGAACATGGAACCTTCAACAATATATACAAAAGGTTTAGATATGTAGATTAGCTTGGTAGTTGGCTCCATAGTGAACACAAATTGTTCAATAAAACATCTATAAAATTGCGTCACGTCATTAAATACTTGAATCCATGGTAAAGATGTTGTAACCGACATATTCAAAATCGCCTAAATTTTTTTTAAATCAAGAAGTTATCCTTTTTCAAAAACAATAAATCCAATAATTAATCCAAAAGACACTATATATGTAAAATTTTCGCAATCAAGGCTAATGCCATCTTCCCAATGCTTCAAAAAACAAAGTCATAATTTATCAAAATGTATATCCATATTGCTGAAAACAATGAAATCATTTAAAAATATTTTCATGAATGGATTTTCATATAAACAAAATGTTTTGTTGATAGTTCATTGATAAGTTGGTGGACCATTTTTACATTGAAAATCATGACTATCCATATGAAGGCTCCTTAATTGATGACAAAAACAATCTCATACCAATCTTTTAGTGTTATGGAAATTTGATGATATTATCAAATATCTTCTAAAAATCAATATATTTCATTCCCAACGACAATATTCAATATTTAATCTATGAACAATAAAAGATGTATATCATTATTAGTGATAACATTCTAGTTATGAAAATCAACACATATCCATAATTTTTAATTTTTCTTTTGAACAATTATGATTAGTGATAACCACATAGCTTCCTCCAAAGGTTGAATAAATGTTGTTGCCAATAATTTGTTGATATCATATTTATAGTAGAAAAAAAACCTGTTGTTTACAATTAGTTGTTTGTAATTAAAACTTTGATTTGCAACTATTATAGTTGCGAATGATTGGTTGTAAAGGACAATTTGTCTTCTAATGTTCGACAATAACAACATAATTTAAGTTTAATCAATACCTTATTTAATGAACTGAAAGAACCAAAATATCCAACTTAATGCAAATATTAAATGAGTTTTGGAACAATTCCTTTCAAATCTTTGTATGCCTAAGCAAAAATATCTTTGAACTCCATTAATAGTTCTATGAACAAACATATATGTTCAATTGATAATGTAACATCGATTTTGACAAATTGAAGATTCTCTGATGATTGATCTCCATCTCACCAATTTTTGGGTGATAAAAAGTCTTTAGATAATTTGCACATTTTTGTGCATTGCCAAAATCAAATAATTCAATATGCAATGGAAAAGATTTTGAAATGAATTGAATCAATTCAAATTCAAACTATTGGTTGAGCTTAAAATTTTTCAACTATTGGTAAATTGATTATACTAATGGAAAATAAATTAAGTTTTGTAATGAACACAAGATCCCCTTCTTCATATGTGATTCCATTTGGGAAATTATAATAAATTAAAATTCTTGGACACTTTGTTTGGTTATTCAATCACTTGTTAATAAATATGGTTTTAATGATACCATTTTCTTGAACTATGATGATACCACTTCCCCAATCATGAGACATTTTAACATCATTATGTAACCAAGCTCAACTTAAAAACATAAAATAACTAAAACTAAAAACAATATTATGCATTAAGGACACATTCACTAGAAGAAAAACATGTTGTTTGCAACCAGCCATTTGTGATTATAATATGTAATAGTTGCAAACAACATATTATTATTACATATAAATTGAGACACAAAGAACAAGCTACTTGAGCCATTGATGATTGACTTTGGGTTTGGTTTGCAAAAGATGATGTGAATGTGCTAAAATATTTTTACAATCCATAAGTTTGTCTCATAAAGATACGAAACCATATTTGTATGTGCTTTATATGAATTTCAAGTGAACAATGATTGAAGGTATGTTGTCATTGGCGGGTCCAACTTTAGTTACATTCAAAATTATGGAAAAATCTAGAGTGATTTTTTTTGAAAATTTCACAACTTCAACATATGTTGGTTGAATAATTGATAAATACTATAATTCCATATGGCTGAAGTTACACTGTACAGATGAAATTAGGATATGGATGAGATTATTACATGATGAAAGTTGATGATCGGCAAAATTAAATCATGTGAATGAAACTCACAACATGGGTGAGATGGAAACATATGGCTCAAAATTATGAACGAGATAACATTGATATTCATGAAACCTTACATATGAATGAATTGAGCAAAACACAACATGATATGATCACATGGGATGGAATGAAACACAAATGTAATTTGGATGAAATCCATGATTTACATGAATATGATTACATGGGTGAAAAGCTCATATGGATGAACTTGCTGGTTACATGAATGAAATCAACCACATGGATGGAACCAGAATCACATGGATGAGATTAGACCATATGGTTCAACCTTATCACATGGGATGAAATTGGCAATATAGATGACATGAATGATGTGAAAGGAACATGACCATGTGGATGACATCAATGAAGTGAACCACCCAGATAAAATTCAATTTTATGATGGATCATTTTACATTGGGTAACGCCCTTGGAGTAGGGCGATCCCAAATATACAACCCTTGATTCCACCTGGGGGTGGGGGTGTAATTTTGGGAGGCCTTGATCCTGGGTCGTTACTCTAACATGAAGGGACCAAGGTTTTGAAGTGGTGATCACCCATAAGATGATTTAGCCAGATTTGGCTACAGACTAGATATGAAAGTTAAAAAGAACCAGAATCCTTCTATATTCTTGGCTACCTTCTGGAAATTATCATAAAAATCCGGCGATTTGGATTTTTTTTCTCGAAAATCTGGCGAATTTGGGCCATATTTTTTCAATGGAAAATCCTTTGTTTAGGTCGAAATCATATTTTTCAGGTCGTAATTTGGCGAAATTCCGCCCAAAACAAAACACTGAAAGGGACCCTGGGCCCACATGCTTCCCTTCCCCATTTTCTGGGTCGTTTAGTCAGGTACCTTTCCACTTGTACACAGAACTTAAAAAAGGTCCGCAGCAGCGGGGGCGGTTCCAGGTATTTGGTAAAGTGAAAAATCCACTTCAACTGCGTCCCATTTCCTCCCAAGTGTTGTGCAATCAAGGTATCCAAAGATGCACAGACTATGAAACATGGATAGATAGAAATCCCAAGTGAAAGTAACTTGATGAAAAAACATTTATTTGAAATTGTAATATTCTGGACAACACTTGTTACACAACTGGTGTTGGGCAGTTTTAGGCTTTTCGCCTCTAAAACTAGTCTTGACAACACTTGTTACAACTTCCAACCAGTGTTGACTAGTTATAGGTCTTCTTAGTCATCTTCAGCTTGTATGTATGTGAAGATTTCAGATAAAGTTATCTGTTGCAGCTTGGCATTATTTACCCAACAAATTAAAAGAGCACGTCCCAATCAACATTCTCCCACTTAAGCCCACTTTACATTAGGAGTCAGGGGAGATGTTTAACCCGAATCAGCATTCCTATTGGTGCAAAAGTTGAAATCAGCCCCAAGGGCTTTACACTAGGAATCAATGCTGAATTTAAAAAAAATAAAATCAATCTGCCCCAAGTTACTAGCAAATGCTGAATGCTATGGCCTTGTATTGGCCCCAAGGCTGAAAAAAGAATAGCGTCGAATTTGGGAAGCCAATTTGTAAACCTTGCAGCCAATGTTCCAGCATTTATTAATATCTTGACGAAAATGTTTTAGCATTTATTAATAACTTGAGGCCAAGCAACAAGCCAAAAATGCTCAAAATTGGCCCCAAGTTTTTTCTCCTTGACTCCTAGTGTAAAGCAAGCCTTACATTACTTTTGGTGTAGGGTAACGTCCTGGGAGCAGGGAGTTCCTGAAATATTCTCCCCCATCCACACTATTAGAGTCCTGAGCTATGGGGAGGATAGCTAGAGAACAAGAACCCAATGGAAAAAATTGTCTTGTCCATGCACCATCCCTACATGGTGGTGTGTTTGTGGGTGCTGGCTGGTTCATTCTGGCCTGCCAGGGTGCTGCTTGGCTTCACACATCGGGCATGGTTGCATCCATGCATCCATTCAATAAGACATAAAGACTTGCTCCATTTCTTTTAGTGTAATCAGCATAAGGTAAGGCCCTAGGATGAGGCCATGCTCTCACCCATGGGCCTTACCTGGCATAGAGCCCTGCTGCTTTTTAATTTTTCAATTTTACTCTGGTACCCCACCAGAACCCTTCAAAAACCAAAAAGTTCCTCCACTTTGTAAAGGTGCCTCCCCATACACCACAAAAAAAACGCAGCAATGCATTATGAGGGCATGTAAATTTTCCTCCACTGGTTGGGGGTTTTAGGTCCCCACTTTTGTATTTGGGTTTCTTTTGTTTTTCCCTCTGTTATACCAACCATCACAGGAATAATAATAATAATAATAATAATAATTTTTTGTAACAGGTCTTTACACTTGGCTATAGGATTTATTGAAATTCAGCAACACACTCATGCGTATCCTTTTGGTAAAGCCCACAGCCTTATTAGGTTTTACCCTGAGCAAAATGAATTGAACAAGTAGCATAAGTGCAAGACCAAGCCCATCACAACAGGACTTGATGTAACAGTTGCACTTTCAATAGCACCTCGCTTTGAGCATCTCCATTGATGCGCACTACACAGCATGTTTGGATGAAGAACAGTAGAGACTTGCCAGTTTGGGTCAAGAAAATGCCTTTGGGATAGCATTTTTGCTTTAGATGCCATCACACAGTTTAATACTTGCTATTGACTGGCCAGACACTTATATTGATTGGTCCATATGGTTTGCTATTAGTAATCTCCAATCTTTTACAGTCCCCCTTTCATGTTTGTGGATGGGCTTGGGAAACCATAAATCAAATGTAAGAAATATTGTGACAGTGCCAAACACCGGGTATGGGTGAAGCTGCTCTTCGTATGTCTACTTATATAAAAAAATGGGTGTCCACGTGCTTGATTTGATAATTCGGGATTGGTGAATCCTTCGGAATGTTCTCTCCATCAACAAACTGTGCCAAAATTCTGGGCCAAAACCAATTTGATCGGCCCATTGCTCCCAAAAAAATGAAACTATGGAGGCTCCTCATAATAGAATTTTCTGTTTTGATGTATATAGTTCCTCCCCTTGGGCCCACCTATATAGGTGAAAGTGCCAAAGCATATGGGCTAAAAGGGAGGTGCTTATATGGAGAACATGTTGAGGAACACATTGTGAACTTGGAAAACATTGTGGGAACACATTAGGAAATAGGGAAAACTGAAAAAAAAATCTTCCCTATCCCCCTTAACTTAAAAGGAATAAAAGCAAGACACTTTGGGCCCTCTAATTGGCTGAAAGGAAAATAAATCCTCCCCTCCTGCACCCCCCGGGCCGCCCCCAATAAAACTTGCATGGAAAGTCCAGTGTCCATTTTGGACATTCCACTCTCCACACCACATACACTTGAAAAAAAAAACCTCCTCTCCAACCTGCAACCTCCCAACCCTAAACCCAAAGCTTAAAAGGAAAAAATCCATAGCACCTTGAAAACATGATTGCATTTCCCATTGGCTGGATGAAATTTCTCTCCTCAAAAATGTTCATCATAATTTTTCGCCTGAGCTATTATCCTTCGTAATGAACACCTCGACTATATAAGTGAGAAGGGGAGGATTCTGGGCAAAACATTTGGGTTTGATATTAGATGCTATTGGGAACACCTTTGAAGAACACATTGAGAACTTGAGGAACAACTTGGGAACATGGTAGGAACACATCAGCAACTCATGAAAAAAAAACCCTCTCCCCCCTACCCCAAAACCCAAATTAAAAAGTTGGGGCACCTAAGTGGATGTTGCACCTTCCCATTGACTGCATGCAATTTTTATTTTTAAAACTGTTAGTTACCTTTTTGACTTAAGCTAATGGCAGGGAAGTAAATTTGGAGAAATAGTCACCTCTTCTATTAATTAAATGAGGTGCCTCCCAAGTTTTTTTTGGACAACATGCCAATTTGATTGGCCCATCACTCCAAAAAAATAATAATAATAGAGATTCCCCAAAACAAAAGGTTCTATTTTGAATTGTACAGTTTCTTCTTTTGGCCCACCTATATAGGTGAAAGGAGGACACCATTTTCCAAGGCATATAAAAGTGAGGAGGTATGGAAAAAATGTTACGGAAAATATTGGGAACTTGAAAGGAACATAGTGCGAACACATTGGGAAGTTGGGAAAAATGAAAAAAAATCTCTCCTTCCCCCTCCCACCCCAAAACATAAAAAGAAAAAAAACAAAGCACCTTGAGTGCATGCTTGGGCCTTCCCATTGGCTACATGAAATTTCTCTTCCCAAAAGACTTCATCATCATTTTTGGCATGGGCTAATGCCCCTTGCAAAGGACACCCCACTTATTTAGTGTTGGGCACATTTGATTTTTAAAAATAATTGATGAGTAGAAGGGGACAAAATGGACTTTGATACATAACACTTTAGTCTTTTGCTTATTTGATCATTTTGCTTGCAAAATGGGTTTACAGCTAGTATAAACTATAAACTACATGGGTTTTTTTGCTACAGTTGTACAGTTGCTGTTGGATCATGATACGAATGCGAGGTAAATGTTCTGATTTCATCCATTTCAATGAATGAAATTATGAAGTTTACCTCAACAGGTGTCACAAGCTAAACCAACAGCCAGAGGAAAATCCATTGGTGATCTTGTCATTGGTCAGCCTTGGTTGTTTACATACACTCCCCATTTCATGAGAACAAAACATCCTCTTAGCTCTCCCCTAAATACTTTTATGGAAGTAATTATTTCAAATACATATGGTGGATAAAATTTCAAGTATGTTTATTTGTTTGCATGGATTTTTGTCAGTCAGGTGGCATGATGACGAGCACCCTACCTAATTTTGGCAAAATTTGTAACAAAAAATTGGCAATCCACTGATAAGCATGCTACGTGATCTGCCTGGACTTCTCATAAATTTACCACTTGTAACAATAATGGACCCCAAAAGAGCCCAGTTGTCGTTGTGTTTTAGAAATTTGTCATTGTCGGTCAATTTTCTGTTTCATTTCAGTGTTTGAGGATTTTGCTTTTGGTTTTCATATAGCGGTTTGGCGGATTGTTCGAGGAGTTTGCCTTTGGTTTTCATATCATGATTGGGCGGAGCGTTTGAGGAGAGTTTGGTGTTGGTTTTCATATCGCGGTTTGTCGGAGTGTTTGGGTACTGTTCTTTGGTTTTCATATCGCGATTTGGCGGAGTATTTGAGGATTTTGCTTTGGTTTTCATATCGTGGTTTGGCGGAGTGTTTGAGGAGTTTGCTTTTGTTTCTCGGTAATGGAGAAGCTCTTTGCGATGCCGCCTTCTTCGATCGGAGGATTCACGCAGCCTCGGGGGATGAGGATGATGAAGACGCGGAGGAGGAGGAGAAGGAGGAGGAATGAAATGCCTAATTTGTTTGGAGATGAGGTCTGTGAGAATGGAAGCGCTTGGAGCTTTTGTAGGCCGGCTTCATCTCTCGTCAAGTTTTCGGTCTTGAGGATCGAAGCAGCGGTTGCCGGAGGTGTGGAGAGGAAGGATGCTCTTGTGAGCTCACGGAAGACTCTTCCGACACCAGGCCAAGTTTTGCTTGAGCGTTTGACGCGGGACAACGGAATCAGTAACTCGGGAGCTATGGACGAGCTCGACTTGGAGCGAGGTGTTTGCAACCCTTTCAGAAAATACTCGCCGGAAAGTGTAAGTTATACTATCCTTTTTTTTTCGCCGTTCCTTCAAGCTCAGCAACTCTGTAAGTTTAGTGGTAAGGTATTGAACTTGAAAAGCAAGCTGAAGTTTTGGTGCGTTTGAAGGAATGGTAGAAAGATCTGTGATTGACGCGCTCGTAAAAAAAAACTGGTCTTGGAAGCCGTGGCGTGCTTGTGGACATATACTTTGATGCTGAGGCATTGACGTCCAATAAATCACTTCGAATGAGGTCTAGAGTGTGGAAGTATAGGACATTGTTATCGATGGCATACTCATTACGATGCTAAGGATAATGATTATGATGAGGATGATGGTTAGGGCAAGGAGAATCCAAAACTTCGATAAAGAAGAGTCAAAACAACACAGGAAATCACACTTCTTGATGTCACCTTGCAAGTCTTACACTTTCTTCTCAACTTTCAGCTCCTGACTTCTTCCCACCTGCTTGAAGGGTAAGCATTCAGCAGGTGATTGTTATTGCCAGGGACCATCAGGGTTCGGTTTGATGTGTGGTGCTCTTTGCTTAATGAGCAGGTACGCCAACAAGTGTTAGAATCACCAGGTGCCTTCTTCTCTGTTATGAGCCGGGGTGTGGAAATTATAACATCACTGGGCTTCTATTGGGCCACACTCTCCTATGATTGTTTAATTGGACGTGGTGAAGAGATGGTGCCTTGGCGAGCTGAGCAGCTGCGTAATCTTCTTTGCAATTTGGGACCTTCTTTTATCAAAGCTGGCCAGGTAACGACAAACTGATTCTCATGTTTGTTGTGCTAAGGTCATTCCCAAACTGTGCCCAGTGCATAAGAAAACTCTTACCTTTTCTCCCCATCAGTATCATGTCAAATATCATCCTGCATGGTGCTTCTAAGAGGAGCTAGAACCAATCAGTCTTGTCACATGGCACATCCTTCCTGTAACTGCTAGGACTCTTTGTTGATTGATCGTAAGGTCTTGTCTCCCAATCTAAGCTCAAGAAAGTGAGTACTTACTCTTTATCTTGCTTCTTTTTTGGATCTTCTGTACTGTGCAGGTGCTGGCAAACAGACCTGATATTGTGCGAGAAGATTACATGAATGAACTTTGCACTTTGCAAGATGATGTCCCCGCTTTTGCCAACAAGGTGAGGGCTTCTATCTCAATGTCAAGATCTAGTCAATTCAGCTCAACACACATTTTTTGAAGTGTGTTTTTCCACCTTTGAGGTCTTAAAAGCCATTGAGTTGTTTACAAGTAGGTAGCTCTGGATATCATTGAGGAAGAGATGGGAGTCCCACTGGAGCAAGTGTTTAGCAAGATGTCAGCAGATCCAGTGGCTGCTGCAAGCCTTGGTCAAGTCTACCGTGCCACTCTTAGGAGCACAGGTGAAGATGTTGCAATCAAGGTGAACTTTCAACCCTAAGCTAAACGTTAAAGTCACTGTAAGTTGTGAAGCTCCTCCACAGTGTGTGATGTTCTGCATGAAATCACTGTCATGGAGGTGTGATTTTGTCTACTAGATTTGAGAACATTTTGCATAATATTCATATTCTGATTAGCAAAAAGCTGTAGTTTTCAGCACAAGTATTATCTGTTATGGGTGTTGAAATTTGTTTGGCTGGGAATCCCTGTATCTCCACAGAGCAAGCTATATAGATTCTGGCTACCTAGCATATATACCCAGTTGAAGGCCCCAGGAAAACTGTTGGTCCAAGGTAACTTGATGTTGTGACAGGTTTTCTTTAAATGGGGCACTGTATGCATTAGAATGTCCTTGCATAGTTCTGATTTGACTGCCATGGATGACATATTTCTTGGAATCAATGCTTGTGCTGTTGTATCGCAGGTGCTACGGCCTGGAATTGAGCCAATTATCTACAGAGATCTGTTTCTATTTAGGAAGCTTGCTTCTTTTTTGAATGACATCAGCATCCAGAAGCTTGGGTGCAGCACAGAGCTGATTTTGGATGAATTTGGTGAAAAGCTTCTTGAAGAACTTGACTACACTCTTGTATAGTTCCTGTCTCATGACTTAGGCATATGCTTTCCTCTTTCACTATCTTTTCTGGGTGATACATATGTTCTATTGGTCTGCTTGTACAATTTGTCTTTGATTGTGTTGTGCTTTTTCAATGCTGTCAATTTCCTATTGCTCTATGCTCTCTTTGGCTTTCACAGTGCCTTTTCCTCCTCTTTGATTCTTTGTAAGTTATTCCCAGTTGTGCCTCTTCTGTATTTCTAGTTGTCACACTCTATCTGGGTTGATTATATGGATTCTCATCATACTGAGTCACTCTTAACTGGTTTGCAGGAGGCTCGCAATATTGAAGACTTCTATAACAATTTTCAGAATGACCCAAGTGTGAAAATTCCACGTGTTTATAAAGATCTCAGTGGACCAAAAGTACTTGTGATGGAGTGGATTGATGGGATTCGTTGCACTGACCCACAGGTTAATTTCTTGTTCTGAGTTTTGCTTGGGAGGTGATTGATGACTGAGTTTGCCAGCTCTCAAGGATGTCTTCAGGCATTTTTTGTTTCTGTAATGAGGCCAGAAATATCCTAGATTTCAGTGAGTTCTATTGTTGTGTGAAATAATTGTTCACAATTGTGGCCTAACAGTCCTACATCAAGAATGTTTGCTTTATATTAATTTTTGTGATCTTGAAGATCTGGATCTAGTTGTCCATGGACTGATGTAGTCAATCTATGCAGGGAATCAGGGAGTCAGGAATAGATGTAGAGGCCTTCATAACAATTGGAGTAAGTGCTGCATTACGTCAGTTACTGGAGTTCGGATTATTCCACGGTGATCCACACCCAGGCAACATTTTTGCCATGCAAGATGGTCGCATTGCCTATGTGGATTTTGGAAATGTTGCAGAACTGAGTCAGGTGAATTTTTACTCCTCTGTCTCAAAATTTACTGAAGGAATGACAGAAGAAAACAGTCCAAGCTTATTGTTGATGTTTTTTGCATAGTGAAGGGGCTGGAATAAATCCTTTTTTAAAAACTTGGTATGAATGAGGACTATTAGCAAGCACCACATTTTCTTATGCCTGCACATAAGGGCAAGAACAGCTCAAGGGTGCTACCTTCCAGTTTTGACCTTGACTGCTCCGTGCATCAGTTTGGAATTACACAACTCTGCCCCTGTCCTGACATGGTTGGCCATGGGGTGCTATACACATATGACTCCAGCAGTTGATTTGATGGTTTGCACCTCTTTGGTGGTGGCAGAAAAATAAACAAATCTTGATAGATGCTGTTGTGCATGCGGTAAATGAAGACTACATGGAAATGGCAAAAGATTTCACAAGGCTAGGTTTTCTTGCTCCGGGTACAGATGTTATGCCTATTGTGCCAGCATTAGAAGCTATATGGCAGAACTCCACAGGCAAAGGCCTTTCTGATTTTAACTTCCGGTCTGTTACAAGTGGGTAGTCTAAAACCCCCCAACACTTCTTTTTCTTTCAGTTCATAGATTTTAGCATGCTTTTCTATGTACTCAAATTGTGGTGTTGTACTCATCCTGAAGATCTATTTCAATCTGTAAATTTGAACTCACCATGAGAAACTCTATTGGAAAGAAAAAAGTGATCTGAATCCCATATTTTCCAGCAAGCCATGAAACCATGACTCTGAAACGCTATAGCGAGCTCTATCATATAACCAATCTGGAGTGGGTGTGGGGTACAACAGGTCGGTGTCAAGTTTTAGTCCTTCAATGGTTTCTGCTGATTTCTTATGATCTCTATTGCAGCAAAATTCAACGAACTTGTGTATCAGTACCCTATTCGGATTCCTGAAAGATTTTCTTTAGTGATCCGGTCTTTGCTTACTCAAGAAGGAATCTGTCTTAATCTTCAGCCTGACTTCAAGTTTCTTGAGGTGCTGTCTAACTCATTTCAATTTACTAGTGTTTGGTTTTAATATATCCAATGTGACATGATATATTTCCTAGTTGGAGGATCATGCATGTGAGTAGCTTCTTAAGGCAACCGATGTATTGTTTCATCTTCTTTTTGTGCAGGTAGCATACCCTTATGTAGCCAAGAGACTTCTAACTGACCCAAATCCAGCATTGCGGGAACGGCTTATTCAGGCAAGATATCATACTCCAAATCATGGTTGTGAAAGAATGCTGGAAACCAGAATGGTTATAGGTGTTTATTTCCCTTCTCTAAGCTTTGAATGAGATTGTGTCTAGGATTCATAGACAGAACTTTTGATCTCAGAACAAGGAGGAAATGCGCAAACTGGTGTGTGATATTCTAGCTGTCCCAATCACAATCTTGTGTCTGAAAAAGTGAGTGACATGTATTGGGGTGATCCAGTGACTCATCTCAACTCATCATTAGTCAAAATTAGAGCAAGTATATTTCCATAGGAACTGACCATTTTTTGAAAGGAAAAAAACAGGTGCTGTTTAAGGATGGTTTATTCCAGTGGAAGCGCTTAGAGAATTTGATCCTGTTAGCAAGAGAGCAAGTGACAATGATTAATCGTAATACCCCTTTGCAACACTCAAAAAAGGGCACCAGGTTCACATGGTTCCTTTCTCCGACTTTTGTGTATTTGTTTAGTGTGACATGCTTTTGGTGAGGGGGTTCAACTTTTGGGTTCTGATGAGAGTCCCAATTACTGGTAGAGTTGGCTGATGGTGGGATTGGTACTAAATTATTTTCTTTTGTCAAGTCAATCATATCCATAGATTCTTGTGATGGTTTTGAGCAGACTTCTAAAGACATGAAAAATGATGAAGGTAATGGTTGGTTGTGCCCAAACCTCCAGAAATGAAGAGGAGAGGAGGAAGTCAGTGGCTGATGGGAAGCTAGATTTGACGGATACAATAAAAGATGGTGCACAGGTTGTAGCTACTGATGCAGCATTACGGCAACAACTTCTTATGGCATTCACAGAAGACTCCCGATTACATGTTCGTGAGGTACAAATCCTTGCATTCATTCTTTTAACAATGATTAGCAAGGGAAAATCACAAGGCAATAAAATATCCCAGGATGAAGTGTAGGAAATCAATGTCTTAACTAGTTTTTATGGCTAAAGCTGTAGGTCAAATCTGTATTGAGGCACTTGCATGATTGCATGTTGAGGATTAAAAACTACATACTTGTTCACTGATATGATTCAGCTGTGTTAATCTTGTTTTCCTGTTTTGCAGCTGCTAGATATTTATAGGCTTGTTGAGGGAAAATTTGATCCAACTTTGGTGTTAACAGGTTTGATCCAAGGTATATTCAAATTTCTTCACTTGTCCTGTGTGTTGCTTTTGAACAGTTGGGTCAGAAGTTCCAGAACAAATCACTTAGAGCCCATTTTGAATGATTTAAAGATCTGTACTGAAGAGTCATTTCCTATGTCCCATATATTGTGGAGACTGGTGCCACCATTTCATGTTCCTCTATATTTCTTCTGGTCAAAAACCACTTTCCTGTTGCAATTTGAGTAGGAAATTCCCCTTCTCAGCATTGAAGGATGCTTGGTGGGTGTGCAGGCATCCCAAATGCTACTCGTGAATTGTTGCTTGCATGGAGTGACTCAGTGCTCGTGGATCGCCGATAAAGTCCTCCTTTTTCACACTGCAACAGGTTTGATTTGCTTTTTAGTGGCATGCAGCACGCATTGTTTACTATACCAAAGGATCTCACATATTCTAGTCTATTGTCTGATTGTATATTAGACAACAACACAGGTCTCCTTCCAACAATTTTGGCATTGCTCAAATTGTAGCCTTCTCAGTTCAGGTTTTGTTTATCCATGTTCAGTCATAAGTAATGGATTGCTTCAGTATCATGGGTGGTGCTGCCATTTGTGTTCCTTGTAACAAACAAAAGTAGTGGGAAAATAAATTGAAATGGTTCACAATGTTTTAGAGTTGCCAAGATGTTTTGCATATGCAGGTACCCAGGATGAGTTGTAGGTATTTGGATATGATTTAGAGGTGTTATGTATTTCATGAACAACATCCTTAAAAGGCAAAGCAAAATATTAACAAGAGCTTAAAGGGTGTAAATCACAATCAAATGGACCAAAAAAGACATTAGATAGTCTCCAGTGAGGACTACAATAACGGTGTAGTGTAGTGTACATGTTTCCTTATATTTACTTGTCGCATTCCCTAATTTACAGAAAGGATTGGTGTATCTTAAAAAGTACTCAATATATTATGATTTTTTTAAGAGTGTAAGCATCAATGTTTAAGTCACAAAAAAATACACCTTTATTTGCATGCTTTGGGCAATAGATGATATGCATATAACCACCTTGGTTAGCTATGGGACAAGAATAAGATGAAAATGTGTTCTTCAACTTCCTCAAGTCCACACATCATTCATCCTGCATAATGGTGCGTTGGTGGTGGTTTAACAAGGGCCCTCCCCATGATTGTGACCGCCATCACTTCCCAAATTGCCCGGCCACATGAAACTTCAGGTTATGAACTGCCCCACATTTTTTTAAGTAAAAAAGGACATGTGCAAAAATCTCCACAAAAAGAAAGAAAACACCCAAAAAAACAAAAAATCATGAGAAAACAAATTTCAAGGAAAAAATAAAGTAGAAAGGAAACTGGCATAGCCTGACCCAAAACAAAGCCACACAAGTATGTATGTATGCATGTATGTATGTATGTAGTATCTATCTATTTGTAGGAAGGTATAAGAAAAGGGAATGAGTTGTTAATCCCGAAAAATCAATTTAAAAATACTATTTCAGTAATTAAACATACAAACAGTAATACCACGTAATTTCTCATAATTTTATTATGTTATTAATATAAATCAATGTCCAATAATTTGTTTTGATTTCCTTTTTTTTGGGGCAGTAGTTGTTTAGTCACGGAATCCAACCCTATAGTCACCGAAGGTAAAAGGTAAAAACCTAAAACTCTAGGGACTCGTGGCTTTTCACTCTCCGCCCTTAGAAGGGCTGGCTAAGGTCTGTCATTTGCTGCACGTGCACGTGTCATGGTTTCACACCAAAGGACCTTAGAAGGGCATTGATAAGGGCCGTCGTCACTGCTTCTGCGTTCGTCGTGGTTTTACATCGGCCGTTAGGAGGGCGTAACTTAAGGGCCACTGTCGTCCACGGCTTCTGCGTTCGTAGTGGTTTTACATCGGCTGTTAGAAGGGCGTAACTTAAGGGCCACTGTCGTCCACGGCTTCTGCGTTCGTAGTGGTTTTACATCGGCCGTTAGGAGGGCGTAACTAAGGGTCGTCGTCTTGTGCGTGTGCGTTTGTGAAGGCGCGCCTGTCGGTTTGTATCTGCAAGCGTTTCTTCATTTGTTGCTGCTGGCGATTGTGTTTGTGTTGCTTTTGTGAGATTGCAAACGTTGGAGCGCTATGGAGGCGGCGAATGCGCATAGTGGCAGTGTGGCATCGTTCAAGACCCGTGTGGATGATACCTTTGCTGCGCTCTTCTCTCCTTCCTCTGGTGCCTCGTTTTGGTCAGTCTCGGACCGCGGTATCGCTCCGTCTGGTTTGAAACCGTCGGCGCAGAGTAGGGGGAGAGATGAGGAGGTGGAAGTAAGTGGAGGTAGTGATGACGGAGATGAGGGTAATGATCTTGTTGATGATCATGATGAGGAGGAGGAGTTGGCGGCGGCAGTGGAGGAGGCGGAGGAGGAGGGACATGGGGCTTCTGCTTCGCAGTATGAGAGATTTGTTAGGCTTGTGAACTCCAGGCGGCGTGGAAGAGGGGAGACGGCGGGAGATTTAGAGGCGGCGTCAGGGAAGAGGACGGGAGCGGTGGTGAAGGGTTTAGGAGAAGGAGGAATTGATCGGGAGTGGGAAGAGGATTTGGAGGAATTGGAAAGCGACGAAGAGGACGGGGAAGAAGACGCGGACGAGGAGGATGACGATGTGAGACGGAGGGTTGGGAAGCGGAAGAAAATCGGAGAGTGGGAGGGTCAGGAGAAAGAGTTAAGGTTTAGGGCTGAGGAATCACCGGTAGAAAGGAGACAGGCGAAATTGGAACAAGAAGATCTCGAGGATGACGACGAGGAAGTTCGGCAGATGAGGCAAATGGTTGGAATGGACGAGACATTAGACTTCGAGGTTCGTCTGCCGCAACTCTCTGCCCTTCACTTCCATGTGGCCATGATAGGGTAAGATGCACAGAGCTCCAGTTTTGTCTTAGAAAACGAAACCAGCCAATTCCTGCTCAGCCTTCGGAAAATTTCTGTCTTCTATTTCATGTGCAATGTATTTGCGCTTGTATAGTCATGGATTTTGTGTCATGAAACGATTCACAGCAGATTCTGTAGATGCATATGGGAGATGCATACAATGATGATGTATGCATCCCATGGTTTGGAGGAGACAGATTCTACTACATGCAGATTGTGTATCTAGTGAAGATACATCTCTTTGCAAGTCAGTTTGTCAATTTGTGTGTCGTGTTAGTGCAATCCTATTATTTTGCTATATGGATTGTTCATAATATGTGAAGCATGGCTCATGTGGAAGTTCCTTCCATTCTCCATTAGTTTCATTGGTCATTGCTTTCCCTCCTGCAATCTCTTCTAGCTCTTCACTTGACCCTTTGCCCAGTGAACTGTATTGCTATTGGATTTGAGCTCTATCATGCTAAGGTCCTCAGTTTGCCGCCTGATAAATTGAACAGACTTATGAAAGTTTTGTCAACTTATCAGCATAACATTGTGATCTTTTGGTGATTCCCTTTCTTCACATGATTCTGTAGCTAAGAAATCCAGAACCATTTGTTTTCTGGCCATATGAGCTTGTCAGAAATGTAGCTTTTTCCAATAGTAGCTTCTTATTTGGGTATAGACAGCACACAACTTCTGTATGTATTTGATTAGAATAACCTTTCTTTTGTGCACTCAAAGACAAGGTTCATGGGGGTTTTGCACCCACTCCAACAAGCTATGGAGAGTTGACAACTGTGATCGATATGAATCTTTTTTGTGGTCAATTTTGTGGGGTATAGGTGTATTTGTATTGTTCATTTTCTGAGCATCTCTAATAACTGTCTCCGACCTAGCTGCCTGTTTGGAATTGAATCACTAGATGACCCAAAGCAATCTCAGTTGTACAGGTATCTGTTAGGGTTAGTGGTCCAGTCGTTCTCTTTGGAGGAAAAAATGGATTTGGAAGCCAAGATTCAGCTGGAGTATATTCTGTATTTCACCATGTTTCAAGTGTTTAGTAAGTTTTTAAAAAAATTTCTTTGCAATCCCACCAGTTGCAAACAATCAACATCCTTCAGTTATTTGAAGGAATTGTGGACTGATGAAGACTTCTGGTTGACTGAGATCATGAAAGGAGTTTGCAATGAATTCTCTAGAAATTGTGGCACATGGAGCGTGAAGGTGGATATGCAGAAATCCTACCATGCATGAGGTCATTCTAGTGATCTTTTTCTTTTGTAGTGTCTTTGCAACTATATCTTGACCCTCACAGGATTTTAGATTTCTGGTGTGCATCCAGATATTTTTCAGTTTAGTGATTTTGCTTGATGAGGATTTGCTGTACAGGAGGAGGAGGATGAGTATGACAAGGTTGCAGTGGGCAGGGAGGGCACTGAAGACAGGATCTTCATGGGCCAGGTGAAAGACTTCAGTGGCACCAACATCAATCTTGTCAACTCACTTCCAAGCTCCCTCCCTGAATTGCGTCAGACTTCTCGAGATGCACGGGCCAATCATAAAGCTGCACTTGCTCGCCTAGAGGAGGATGACCGTGAGGCAGCAGCTGCTAGTGGGGCTGCTCCTGGAGTTCCAGTGGAAAGAGTTTTAGAGATAGGAGAGTCTACTTCTATGCAGAGCAGAGAAGCCTGTATGACACTCTCTCCAGGACAGGGCAAAGATGAGGATGCTATGGAGATTGATGGAGGAGATGGTAAGATTTCCCAGTTTGACTTTTTATGTTCTGCAGTGGCTGAAGGTATTTGATCTTAACAACTGTAAGATAACCAGAAAATGTTCATAACAGATGCAATATAAGCATTATGGGGTAGAGGAAGTCTTGAGATCCTTGTTACTTTTGAATAATTCACAATGTACAGTTAGATGGTAGTTCTATCAAATGCAATCTTAGAGCTTCCTGGTTAATTAGGAATGTCAAGTGCTGAAATTTGACTACTTGACTACAAGTATAGGTCACAAGTGCCTGTCAGTGATATTATGGTATGTTGGGGTCTAAATTCCTGATATTTACAGCTCATATTCAATATCATGTGGGATCGTCTCTTACTGTTTGGTCAGTTGCAGGTGTACAAGTTGTGGACACAAGCATTGAACATACTCACAGTAAGCAGCAGCCAATACAGACAAAGCTGGAGATGTGTCTGGTAAGTGGTCGTGTCCAAGGGCAGAAGTCTGGTAAAAGGGTCAGGTTTGCAATTGCTGAAGATGCAGAAAATGAGCGAAAGGCAGGTCGAATCAGTGGACCTCACTCCAACAATGCTTCGGCATCTCAAGAACCTGTGGGGAGTCAGTTGGACCCAGTATGGAGAACTGATTTGACCTCCAGCTCTGGAGCTGTGAGTAGGAGAAGTCAAGTTCCTGACTATGTAAAGCACCCATGGAAGTACATTCAGTACACCATAGACTGGTCAGAGCAGGATGATGACAAGCAAAATCTGGCTGCTTTCCATGCTATGCGGGATGGATCTTCTGCAAAAGTTTCAGATGGAACCCCAGTGGAACAGCAAAGTACTGTAGAAGTCCACAAACCAATACGTTTTACCCCAAGGAGTCTTCGAGAGGGATTTGTCAAAGAGAGACAGGATGAGATAATGAAGAGTAGCTCAGATCAGTTGGGCATCATACATGCAGTAGAGAGTGGTGACAGAGGATTATTACTTCCCATGAGTATTGCTGCAGGCCTTGATCTGGATCAGGACCAGGGTGGGGGGGGATCTTCTGAGTCTGAAAAAGGAGCAAGCTCAAGTTCTCCAAACAATGTGACAGTTGATGTAAAACCAGGTCGAATACGAAGACAGTATCGGTCGAAAGGCAACACATCTGATGAAAGTGATGGCAGTTAAGCATTACTTTTGCTCAAAGTCATCTTTTTCAGATTCTCAAAGGTCTTGTTTTGCACGATTCATGTTTGATTTCCTGGTGGAAGCACACATGAACGTTTTTCCTAGTAGATCTAGCTAGCAAGGAAAGAAATCAGCCCATTCCGAACCCATGTTTGCTGAGCAGAAACTGCAGCAGTTCTAGAGGATCCAGCTTGAAGTACAGGTCATTTTCACAAGCATGCTCTTGGTCACCCACCCTGAAGTGGGATAAACATTCAGCATGTATGAGGTGTGCCCATCCACTTTGTCAATGCACACCAAATAAGACCTTTGTCAAATCTGCACAGTAATTGCTGTGTGAGTGGGGCAAAATGTGCTGGTGTGAACCCTTATCTCCTCATACACATGCATCCTTTGCTGCAGATGGAAACTTGGTGATTTATAAGACTCAGATTCTAGTCAGGCTTCGTAATTTGTTGGCAGGGAATCTCCCCAGCCAAAAGACCTCAAGCTCATCTGCAGCAACCAACCCAATCTTAGGCAAGCTTTGAAATTGTAAAACTGTTTCCTGCCTGCAAAAGCAATACTGATAAATACCTAGTTCAGTTGTCATTGAGCATACCTTGACTTTCAAGACACTGCATTATTTTAATAAAGATTCAGATGAAAATGTGTCATTCTGGTTGATACTAAGAATGCTCTTCAGTTGTTTCAACTATTTATATCACATACTGCTTATCAGCATGGTGGCAGATAGATACTACCCCTTACCTGGTGAATTTTTTCAACCTCATGCTTTTGTAATTCTGCTAGCAATATACTAGTAAGACAGTTTTGAGATACTATTAGTTGCCTACATTTTGTAAAGTAGAAAAAGATTTATCAGCTGAAAAATGTGCAGAGGTTTCTCCCTCTGATTTTTTGTTCCATGGATTTGGTCACTCTGGTTGAGCAAAACAAGGCCTGTGGTTTCCATCCATTAAAATTCAACTTCCAAGTCACTGGTAAGCAACAAAAGCTGTAAGAGGATCAAACCCCGGCTTTTCAATTAAGACAGCTTGCTAGCAAACACAAGAAAATGCCATGAAGTAATACATTGGCCTGAAAAAGAGTGCCATGAAATAGCTATACAAGCCATGAAATAAATGGAGACAGCTCTCCACAACTATGGTATATAATTTGGCTTTGACGATGAGTTACTATGGCTGCTACTCTGGTAAAGCTCTAGCTTTGCAATGGCTTCTAAGACATAATTTTTGAGTTCCAAGTTTTGATTCAAAACCACCGAGCGATTTGCAATTTCCAATGTCTTCAATACATGAGCTTGTGCCAGAAAATCGCTGTCTGGAACATTCAGTGACAAACAACAAAGGAGCTTTAGTGCCTGTGTTAGTGTGAACAAGTCAGAGTTTTTTAACAAGGCCACCAAATGTGAAGCCCCATTTGATTCCAGAATTGTTTTCGAGTGTTCAACATGGAGGTAATTGTTCCTGTTTGCAAACTTATATAGAGTGTCTGCAGCCTCCGCTGCCACACCAACATCCCAGCTTGAGAGTGCCTGTGTGATTGGAGCTATGACCCGGGCTGGTGCTGGAAAAACGCGTGCCAGGCTTCCCATAGCTGTTAGACATGGCCTCTGCACAAGTACCTCAGATCATTAGCCATGATATTGTAACCATGAAAGCTATACCCAGAAAGTACTCAGCCTGGCCATACCTGGTAACATTAATCACCACAGATTGCATGAAATAGATAAGATCAAATCTAAATTGATCGTCACCACCATGAATACCAGAACGAGCACCTACAGATTTAGATTGTAAAACCTCATTTATACCTGGAGCTCAGGTTCGCCTTTCTCAATAACCCGTAGGAGCTGCTCCACCACAGCTTTAGCAGCAGGAGAATTGGTCTTGAATGCAGCCCTCCGAAGTTCTGCATCCTGCTCTGCTGCCCCTGCAATCTCCATAACTGCCATGACACAATTATATTGCACATCATCCTTGTCAAACTGTATCAGCTTGGCAAAACAAAGCAGAGCACGAGTGTCAGTGATGCTCTTGCTGTTTTTCACATTGTTACGGGCCAGTTTCCATAGTGCACGAGCTGCTTCTGCCTTCAGTGCTGCTTTTGTTTTTGGATCCTCATTGTCCCGACTGTTCTGGCTTATTGTGCGTAAGGAAGAACTCTGCAGTGATGGTCTCCCATTGTCAAGGCTAGTGCGGGTTGCAGACATGCTTTTGGAGTCATTCTGGACCACATTGGGCTTTGGTGTGATTCGTGAAGGGGAGCTAGAATTGCTCTCAGGGCCTGGTACTTCTTCACCTGGTTGCTCTCTGTGAGTGACACTGCCATCCTTTTGATTAGTCATTGTCGACTTGACAACTGTGTGGATGCTCACTGCTTTTGTGGTCTTGCTTGAATCCTCATTGATATCATGCCCTAGCAAGAAGACAAGTAGCCGGATCCCACCTGCACCAGCAATCTCAACCTGTGCTTCCTCATCGTGTTCACAAAATTGAGATATAGCCCAACAAACCATAGCCTGGAGACACAATCACTTACGGAAATCAACACAAATCTAATTTATGTCCTGAAGGAAAAGTTCCACTACTTAGCATCAAACCATCACTTGCAGAAGTAAGAATTGAAATGAGATTCAGAACACAAACAATCGAATGTCTATTTATTCAATATGACCAATGTTTCCTGCTATATTGAAATTCTTTCTTGGTTGACCACAAACAGAACAAAATGTTGTACAGTAGTGATTGATTTGGCACAGATGTCAAAAGGAAAATAAATTCTTGCACAGCAGGATAAGAGCTATCTTACCACTTTTCTATTGCTGTTAATATGACTACTGTCACAATCTTCAAAGGTGCCACAATGCATATTGCCCATAGGTACAGTCATGGCTGTAATTCAGGGTTCTCAATGGTAACAGAATTCATAGTACATTGTAAAAGAGGACTGCAATACAGAGAAAAGGACTGACCTGGACTTTCATGGACCCACGAACCAAAATCTGTAGGAACACAATGATGGAACCCTCTTGTCGCATTCCTGAAACACGACGCTTATCAGCAGCCAACCATCCAAGAGCCTTTGCTGCTTCTTCCTGCCCTTCAGGTGTTCCCTCTCTCAACAAGCGCAGCAATGGTTGCACCCCACCTTGATCAAAAATGATGTTTCCATTGCGGCTATCTTTTGCTAAATCTGCCAAATTTGAGGCCCCGATTGCCTTTTCCTCAGCATTCCCAACATGCACAATTGAGATATATTCCCACACCATGGACAAAACTGGTTCTGTAGAGGCAATTGGGGGAAGCCCCATAAAATCAGGGCGATCCTCACCACTTGCAGAGATGTTCAGAAGCCATTGGGCATCAGCAATGGAATTATCAAGATACTGGTTTACTTTCCGAAAATCTGAGACATTTGTGATTGTGATGACACGCTTGAGCATACCACTCCGCCTGCATTTCTTCACAAGCCCAAGTGCTCTCTCAAGTGTTTTCTCAACTTCCATGGCAATCTTTCGGGTTGGGCTTTCATAAAGGCCAGCTGGATTTGTGATGGAGAAGCGAGCTGCCTTTTTCAATAAGCTCGCAAGCCTGTCAACTTTCTTGTCAAGGTCCAGACAATCTTGTTTGAAAGACTCCACTTCCTTTGTTGCCTGTCTTATGCTTTCTGCCATCTTGATTTGGGATCCAAGAATATCTTCCACCCTGGGTCCCAACTGCAGTGCATTGTAGTGCAGTGTCCCATCCATTGGACAACCTTTCCCCTTCCCACCCCCTGTTTAAGAAATTTTAAAAACTGTTATTTGGGATGATCAATTGAACCAAGACTCTTGCAATCAAGGTTTTCTGTCCCAGGTAAAATGAAAAGGGTACAGCACACTCTGCAACCAATGAGAAAGAAGGACCTAACTATTCCTAGAGAGGGAAAGAACTGGAATGATGGGAGGAAATGTTAAACATACTACTTATAGGAACAACACCATTACTGGAAGTTTGGAGGCTGCATAACGAACAGGACCCAACCAGTTACAAAATCAAACACCCAGTTAAGATTTAAAGTTCTTCTGAGCTAGGGGATGTTAAGGGGAGTAAGTGAAAAGTCTCAGGTTGACATTCATATACAGCCTTGGAAAGAGATGAACCAGCAAGAAAACATTGAAAGCTTGTTCTCAACTAGTGTGGATGCAGGGACATCAAGCAAGTAACTCAGCATAGTGTACTGCCAGATGGAACCGAGGTCAAAGAAACCTAAACAACCAGCTGGTCAAAAGCTCAACACTATACATCAGGAAAATGCCATGAATGCAAGGAAACTGCATATCAGTCTGATTTGAGTTCATTGTTAAGACTGCAGCCCAAATCAGTACCAGAAGTAGCACTTATTTATAACAATCCCTCTATGTTGCAGCATATGAGCAGATCCAGCCTCAGCTACCCTAGGAATATTCGGCAAGAGTAAAGTCAGATGACCCAAATTCTGAGCACGTGAGTTGAAATCAATGCTTGCACTGCTTGCAGTGATTTCAACCCAGGTGGCCATGATTTCTATCCACTATACTATTGGCTCAACTTTTGAGGAAGGTTTCTTTACTGAATTGTATTGTACATCTTGGGAGGCTGCTTCACACCAGTAATGAAATCATCTCTGAGAAGTCCACTAGAACAGAGGAACAAAGAGGGCTCTTTCTACACAAAGAGAGATCTGAAAAATTGGTGCTGGTTTCTTGCTAATCATCAGTATCCTAGCAAGACAAGCAGACTTATGGAGAGCTTGAATTACCTCTTTTGGAAAATGCTTCTCCTGGAGAAACCTGCAGAAGATGGATCTACAATAGATTGTTGATCTCAATGAACAGCATTGTGTTCTGCTGACTTTCCATTTTCCAACAAAGCTTTCACATGCAGAACCAGTGCTCAGTACTTCCAGAAAGCAGAATTTTCAAGTGAACACTTTGAATGTAGAGTGTTGTACAGTACAGAGACCCCAAAGAGAACTGAAACAAGATCCAAACTACAGAGAGGGATTTGTTTCAGAGAGGTCACTGGAACTATGCCAACAACATCTATCAAAGCTCCAGAGATGTTGTGGACATCACACATAGTTAATAAATTAGAAGAGCACACCCATTTTACATAAACAATCCAACGACAATTGAGGAGAGGGTGAGGAATTGAGCACTAGAAAACCACTGAAATGAGAATTCACGAGGGAAGAAAATGCAGTGAATTTCAAAAAACACATAACACTCTACAAAAAAACACCAGGAACTTAACTCACAATCACATCCAGAAATGAGCAATCAATAGGCAGATGTGGCGACAAGGAAAAGATCAATGTAGTTGCAGAACTTCTACAGAACATGGAAGGTGACAACCAGAGACGTGTTGTGGCAGTTCTGGCCAGACCAAAACAAAGACTCCAAGAATGAATGCAGCCATAAGCTGCTTTGTGAGTGTCACTCACAAATTATCATCAGACCATCACCTTCATCATGAAAGGAATGGCAGGAAGAAGCTGCCATCATCACTCCTCCCTGACTTCATCATCAGGCTGGCCGAGAACAGCTCAAACATGCTAAGAACTTAGGGCAAACAATTATACCACCATCCGCTAGCTTCCTCCTGAGAGTTTCTTTCGCAATTCCGAAAGCTTCTTGAAGATTCAGACAGTCACCATGCTGGTTAGCTTCTCAGAGAAGAAAAATCTGCACACAATCCACACACATAACAAAACCCCCTCTCTCTCAATCTCTCACTCTCTCAATCCCATCCCTCATCACCAGACACCAAGTTGCGCAAAAGCCAGAGAAGAAGAAGCAACATAAAAAAACAGGGAGAAGAAGAAGGAGGAGGAGGAGGAGGAGGAGGAGGAGAAGCAGCGCCTGGTGCAGCACCGACGACAAATTCACACAAGCTCACAAGCTTGCTAAACAAATACCACGCTGTAAGAAAGAAAAAAGAAAAAAAGAAAAAAAAAAAACAGCAGCAGCAGCCAAAAGAGAAGACTCAGGTCCCACACTCTTCTTCCTATTCCGCACCCAAAGAGAAGCACAGAAGAAGAAGCGATGCAGCATCCATCAATCATCAGCAATCGTCGAAGGCCGACTTGCTTGCTTCCCACAACAACAAAGCCGAACTCTATTTCCTAGTTAACGAGAATTTCCCCTTGCCCAAACCAACCTCCACACGGAAACGAGAAGCTTTTACAAAAGAAAAAAGCAGACAACAACCACAACAACCACCACCACCACCATCATCATAGAGATTCATTCCACAGCTGAACAGAGAATCTGCAACAGCGGGAAGCAGCAGCGGAAGCAGAGTGAGCGACGATGGAATCGCTAGTCTACTGCAACGCGACAGGAGTCTGTTCTACTGTGGTCGGTCTACCTGCTGCTTCCTCCGCGCATACACGTAGTTTCCGGTCACCCCCGCGGGCGAACACCCGTGACCACCGGTGAGCACTGGAAGGAGAAACTGGTGATAGGCGGTAACCGGACCGGGTCCGGGCTCGGGGCCGTGCGCGGGGGACCAGGGCGGGCACCGGGGACGGGGAAACTGTGTTACCGACAGTAGGTAGGTAGGCGAAAATGTTAGAAGAACCCCGAACGATTTTTTGGGTATTTTCCCAGGGAAAAGGGATGTGTTCTATATGGGGGCCCGGGGGTGAGGGGGGGGGGGGCGGGGGGGGGGAACCTGGTTAATTTTGGTTTTTGGAATTTTTGTTTTGTATCATTAAACTCATTAAACGTTTATGGTTGTATTTTC
>Ga0116231_10001242_pt1 | contig 51421 bp, 49 predicted proteins | sample S1TSphgellanicum_2_FD_89695 | JGI IMG/M metagenome (GOLD analysis project Ga0116231, IMG submission 89695) | Host-associated microbial communities from peat moss isolated from Minnesota, USA - S1T2_Fd - Sphagnum magellanicum MG | ecosystem: Host-associated > Plants > Peat moss > Unclassified...
AACTTGTCGTTTTCAAGGGCGTTCTGTCATCGACTTTTTTCAGCAATCAATCAAAGCGATGCTTAATTCTGCTATCCCTATGCCATCTTTAATACCCCTATCTTAGACCTGAATCCTTACATTTTTGTTACATTTGCTGCTCTGATAACGGGTGTAATCATAGGTATAAATCAAGTACCAATTACAGGAATTGCTTGGGTAATATCCGGTGTAGTTGTAGCGTTTATTCCCTGGATAGTCTCCGACTTTACTACTTTATCTCCACCCGTAACTATAACTAGGTTTACACCTGCGGTCATTGCGTTACTCTACACAGCCCAATCATTGCTCGATCGCAGTTGGTTCACAATCCTCATCATAGCCGCAATCTCGACCTTAACAGCTGTGACTGCTTGGTCAATAATAATTACCTTAGCAATTACAATCAATTTGATTTGGGTGGAAGCCAATAGTAAATCCCTAGCCATTGGCTGGGTAATATCTGGAACAGCATCTTTAATTATCGCTAGTCTAATCTTTACTTTATTTAACTTACCTCCTTGGCTTTCCTATCTGAACTTAAAATCGCAGCCGTTTTATATAGCCTTGATTCCAGGAGTAATTTTCCCGATATTAATCTTGGCTTTGGGTTGCTATATTGGTTGGTTAGCGATGATGAATGACCAAAGATTTACTTCCATTCGCCAAATAGCGATCGCCTTTGCTGCGAGAGCGGGTACCACCTTCCAAGGTGCTGACTTATCCCACACCAACTTCACAGAAGCCACCTTGAAAGCCGTTGATTTTAAAGGAGCAAACCTGACCGGAACTTGCTGGTTTCACGCCCAGAACCTAGATTCCGCTAATGTAGAAAACACTTACCTGCAATTTCCCCAAGTACAGAAATTAGTCGTTACTGGAATTGGAGAGAATAAAAACTTTGACCACTTCGATTTACAAGGGATTAACCTCAAAAACGCTTACTTAGCCGATGCTAGTTTTATTGGGACCAATCTCAATCAGGCTAATTTACAAAACGTCTATTTATCAAGGGCTAAACTCATCGGCACTAAGTTAGATCAAGCAAATGTATCTGGAGCTTATTTAACAGGTGCTTATATTCAAAGCTGTCAAATTTCCGATTCTACTCAACTCACTAGTATAGAGTGTGATTATATCTTTACCCAAATTCCCACAGAAGAACAACCAAGTCCCCAAAGAATACCAACAAATCAGCGTCAAACTTTCGCTCCAGGTGAGTTTGTGAAATTACTTAGACAATTTGAAGCAAGCTGAGGAAACCGGAAACTGTCAAGTTGGATGCGCAGACGAAGTTGTTGAATCCCAAATATCTTCGTGATCTCTCAACAATAGAATCTTATTTGCTAAAGTAAGAATAAGAGATTTATGATTAGCGATGCATTTTAAGTTTTCACCAAAAATTTTGCAAAGGCTGGGAGAGGAACTTGTACCAAACCCAGACCAAGGAATCATTGAATTAGTTAAGAATTCTTATGATGCTGATGCTACCGAATGTATAGTGGAACTTGTTAATACTAGCATCATAGGTGGCTCGATTATCATTTCCGATAACGGCGTTGGTATGGATAGAGATGCTATTAGTGAGGGATGGCTAGTATTGGGACGCTCAAAAAAAGCCCATCGTAAACTCACAAAGTTAGGTCGTTTACCTGTAGGTAATAAAGGCTTAGGTAGGTTAGCTGCTCTACAGCAAGGATCTCAAGTATTTTTGAAAACCAGACCTCAAGATGAACCAGGAGTTGAATATTTTCTCAGGATTAATTGGGATGACTTTCAAGAAGTTGATGTAGTAGAGGATGTTCCTTTTGATATTGAAAAGAGTAGCACGGATAAAGGTCATGGGACTGAGATTATAGTTAGCAATCTTAAAAATATATTCAGTAACCGCGACATTCAAAGACTAGCTAGAGAACTTCTACTATTAGCAGATCCATTTAATAATCAAGCTGGTTTCCGTATTCGGCTTATTGCTCCAGAATTTTCTGAGATGGAGCAGCAAGTAAATAATGCTTACTTTAATGATGCTGAATATCATTTAAAAGCTAACTTAAACAAAGATGGTATTGCTGAAGCAAGTTTGTTAGACTGGAGGGGAAACGTAATCTTTCATGCAGACCATACTGATCTTTCTCCAGAAACTCCACAAGAACTTTACAAAACACCCGCAACAGAATTTGAATTGTGGGTATTTTTGCTAAATCCTCAAAGTTTCTCAGCGAGAAATACTTCTGTCTCTATCACACAAGTAAGAGAATGGCTGGGTCAAGTAGGGAATGTTCATCTATATCACAGAGGTTTACGGGTAAAACCATACGGTGATCAAGATGATGATTGGTTGAGATTAAATTATGCACGATCTAGAACTCCAGAGGTACGTCCTTCCACAAAGACAGTTATTGGTAGAGTTAATGTTAATGACCCTGACGATATGTTATTTCAAAAAACCGATAGGCTTGGTTTTATTGAAAATGAGGCTTTCTTAGAATTAAAACGCTTTGCAATTGATGTATTGGAATGGATGGCCAAAGAAAGGCTGAAAGCTACTGAAACTCAAAGAGAAATAATTAGAAAACAATCACCCCGTGATATTAAAGAAGCTAAAGCAAGAGTTGAAGAGGTTATTGAAGCAGAAGTTCCTGCTGTATCTCGCCCAAAAGTCCGAGGGGCTATTCAGCAATACGAAGCGGTAACGGAGCGTGAAACAAAAGTATTACGTGAAGACCTGCAACTTTATCGTAGTCTTGCTACTGCGGGAACAACAGCAGCCGTTTTTGCTCATGAATCTGGTAAACCAGTGAATTTAATTGAAAAAATGGCTAAGAGAATTGAGAAAAAAGGTAAAGAAATTCTCGGAGAAAGATATGCACAATACTTAGAAGAACCAGTTACGCTTCTTTATCAAGCAAGTAAATCATTATTAAGTTTTTCTAATTTCCCTCTACACCTGTTAAAGCGAGAAAAACGCCGTCTAGGTGTTGTGGATGTCCATACTGTCATTGACGACATGGTTACACTTTTTCAAAATTTTTTCGATGAGTATAAAATTGAAATTATAAAAGAAAAAATTGACGCTAACCCTCATGTTTATGGAAGTAATGCTTTACTAGAAGCAATTATTACAAATCTTTTAACAAATGCTATAAATGCTTTTAATGTTGAAGGTGGACGGATAGAAGGACGTAAAGTAATTATTAGAACTGAAACTGAAGCAAGTAATTTAAAAATCAAAGTTTTAGATAATAGCTTAGGAATCCGTAATATAAAATTAGATGAAATTTGGCTACCTGGTAAAACAACTAGAGAAGGTGGTACAGGTTTAGGATTAACGATAGTTAAGGATTCTGTATCTGATCTTGGAGGAGCAGCAAATGCGATCGCTAATGGGGAATTAGGTGGAGCAGAATTTATTGTAGAATTAAAACTTACTGGAGAGAAACTATTGTGATTGTAACACAAGATTTGAATGAAAAAACAATAGCTATAATTGATGATGATACAAAACAATCTAAAGCAATAGCTTGGGAAGTAGAGGACGCAGGTTATAAACCGTTTTTATTAGATGAGGGACATTTTTATAATGTCAATGAATTGGTATCTCTGATTAGGAATAAAGCTGAAGGTGCTGTGTGCGATCACCGTTTGAGCAATTCTGGATTTGCTAATTTTTATGGAGCAGAATTAGTTGCAGCTTTGTACGACTTGCAATTTCCATCACTGTTGATAACTCAATATACAGAGATGGATACATCTTTTTCAATTAGAAAATGGAGAGATAAAATACCTGTATTACTAAGTCGTGAAGAAGCCTATGCTTCAAGCATTGCTAAGGGAATAGAAGACTGTATATCAGAATTTTCTGGTAGAGTATTGAGTACAAGAAAACCTTATAGAACAATAGTTAGAATCACTAATATTGATGAAGAATCCCATGAACCTGTTTTAGATGCATTTGTTCCAAGTTGGAATCCCCATAAAGCTGTTCGTTTTCCAGCTTCTCTTGTTCCCGAACATATAAGGTATGTACTAAAACCAAATTTCTGTTTATTTGCTCACGTTAACATAGGAGCAGGAACATCAGATGACCTATATTTTAAAAATTTTGAATTAGCACCTGAACCAGATGAAAATGATGGACTCGCCTGAACTAATTATTCTAGATGTTGGTCATGGAAATTGTTCAATTATAAGAGATATAAACGGTGTAATAATTATAGATTGTCCAACTGGAATTACCCTGTTAGAAACTCTTGAATATCTAGCTATTAAGGAAATTTTATATGTTCTAATTTCACATGCAGATGCAGATCATATTGCTGGAATTACTACCTTACTTTTACAACAAAATATTAGGATTCACAACGTATATGTCAACCCAGATGCAAGTAAAAAAACTGATGCTTGGTTGGATTTTCGTAGAGCTTTAAAAGATGCGAAAAAAAGATCTGAAGTCGAAATTTCTAAATTGACAACATCAGAATCAGGAAACTTTCATATCGGTTCTATTAATTTAGAAATACTTGCACCAACTTATGAATTTCTCCTTGGTGGGGCGGGTGGAACAGATATTAAGGGAAGAAGATTGAACTCCAACTCAGTATCAGCCGTAATTGGGATAATTCATGATAATCACAAAGTAGCCGTGTTAGCAGGGGATATTGATAACATAGGGCTTGAAAATCTTCTTGAAAGCATATCTAATTATCCTGCTGATATACTTGTTTTCCCTCATCATGGCGGAAAACCTGGTAGTGGAGATAGTAAAACCTTTGCTAAGGAAATTTGTAGTTTTATCCAACCAAAGTTAATCATCTTCTCAATTAGTCGTAGTCATTTCGGCAGTCCCAGTGCGGAAATAATTGAGGGACTGCGTTTTTCTGTTCCAGGTGCTCATATTTTATGTACTCAGTTATCTCAACAATGTGCTGCTAATCTACCTAGTTCAAAGCCTACACATCTAAATAATCTTCCTGCTAGAGGTTCGATCAATAATAGTTGTTGCGGAGGAACTATTGTTATCAAAATAGATGGTAGTACAACAAATTATACTGAGATGTCTTTACACAAAGAATTTATTCTTAGTCAAGTAAATAGTCCATTATGTCAGAGGTTTTTACCAGAAATCTTGACTAGGCTGGGAGAGGAAATTGTATCAAATCCAGACTAAGAAATTATCCTCATAAACTTTTGCTCTTTTGCACTAGGTGAGTTTGTAAAATTACTTAGATAATCTCTCACAAATTCAAATCTCCAGTTTTAATCTTGATCCCCAATCACTTTTAGTCAATAATACTGAATGTGAACACTCCAGCAATCATTGACATATATAACAAGAATCTAAAGACATCCTAAAACTTATTCCCGCATAAATATAGCTGAAAGCTAGTAGCATAATTACTTTTAGTCTATAGAAGTCTATTTATCATGGAAGCAAAATATAAACATGATAGTCAGACTTAAAGACGAACGTATATGAAATCAATTAACGCTTGTGCATCAGCTTGTAAATATTGCCGTCATTATCAGCTAGAAGGAAGTCGGGGAGGAACTTGTCAGATGTTGAACGTATCTGTAAAAGCCAGCTGGAAAGCTTGTTCGCTCGCAGCACCAGTTTTTGCAGCTCCTTGGGAAACATTAGAAGATGCTTGGAATTTACCCAACTTACCTGTCTTAACACCAACTGTATCTACTGCTAATCTCAATTCAGATTCTGAAAATCTCACACCAGCTACTCCAGAAGTAGTCCTAGTCTAGAAACATAACTTTACTTTCAACGCTGTAAGAGTGTTCTTTTGTTCCCTGCTCTACGGTAACCAAGGGAAATCACGAAAATTCGGCGGACGTTTTTCTAGAAATGCTTGTTTTCCTTCCGCTCCCTCTTCTGTCATGTAATAAAGTAATGTTGCATTTCCAGCAAGTTCTTGTAACCCTGCTTGTCCATCACAGTCAGCATTAAAAGCTGATTTCAAACAACGAATAGCGATCGGACTTTTATCTAAAACTTCTTGCGCCCATTTTATTCCTTCATTCTCCAACTCTTCTACTGGGACAATACAATTGATCAAACCCATATCCAGAGCTTGTTGGGCGCTATATTGACGACAGAGAAACCAAATCTCTCTAGCTTTTTTCTGACCTACAATCCTAGCTAGGTAACTAGCACCAAAACCACCATCAAAACTACCTACCTTAGGACCAGTCTGTCCGAAAACTGCATTATCCGCCGCAATAGTTAGATCGCAAATCAAATGTAGTACATGTCCACCACCAATTGCATATCCAGCAACTAAGGCAATTACTACTTTTGGCATAGATCGAATTAAACGCTGCAGGTCTAGGACATTTAAGCGAGGAATTCCACTTTCATCCACATAGCCAGCTTGTCCGCGTACAGTTTGATCACCACCAGAACAAAAGGCATATTTACCATCAGTATGTGGTCCAAACCCAGTCAATAAAACTACGCCAATATTGATATCTTCACGAGCATCACAAAATGCTTCATATAGCTCAACGATTGTTTTGGGGCGAAAAGCATTGCGTTTTTCTGGTCGGTTAATCGTAATTTTGGCTATACCATTGGCTTTGTGATATAAAATATCTTCGTAAATTTTTACACTTTGCCAGTTAATTTGCATAGTTATGAAGTTGAAAAGTGATGTCTAGGAATTCTATCGCACTATGAATGATGTTAAGTGATATTCGACCTTCAAGAGCCAGCAATTAATGAACAAAAGCTGAGAAAATTTAAGAAAATTTTTATGAACGGGCGGAAGTCTTACTATAAATCAGGAAAGTCGGCAGAATTAATCATATCCTCATAAATCCACCGCAAAATTTTATTGTTTATTCTTGCGTAACGGGGTATGATGATCCCTGGTGATTTAATCAAGTATTTTCCTCTAAACTTTTTGGGGTTTTTTATCGAAAATAAATAATTTTGGCAGAAATCTGTTAACCAAATTAGGACTCTATTCCCTCAGGAAGTGTGTTCTTTTTAGTATCATAATTAAACCATGATCTCTTTTTTACATTTTTGGATTACGTCTTGGTTGAGTAATGTTTGGTTGCTGCATACAGTCTTCGTAATAGTAGGTCTGTATTCGACAGTGGTAAATCAAACGAAATTTACAGCAAATTCGCATAAATTTATCAATACTCCCAATACTTCAATAAAGGCGATAAATAGCAAACCAAATTATTGGCCTAGTGTGGATACTATAATATCTCCACCATCGCTCTGCAGCAGCCTCTATATCTTACTTCCCATCACATTATTTCCATCTAGAATACATAAACTAGATATCGCTCCCAATCAAATATTGCGATCGCTACAAGATTTTTTGCTAATAAGTGTTAAGCCAGCTGTAGTTTCCCCTCATTTAGCCAAGTTGACCAAGTTGACAGGTCATTTCACCAGCAATTCTCCCCCTCATTTGATTAATTATCCCCCATCTTCCTCATTGATGATGGTCGTGAACCACGATGAACAGAGTTATCAGGTGTGGGTCAATCACAAATTTGTCGCTTATATTCCAGATGAGAGCGCTGTGAATTTACTCAAACAACGGCTGAGACAACTAGCAACTTTACCAAGGCTAGATGCTAATCAATTAAGACCAGCCCTAGTTGATGGAATTCCATCGCTGATGATAGGTAATCGATTTTTCTTTGGAGTCGATCAACACATCTCTAATCAACTCAATCAGAGTGCTGATTTATTAGCCATTGAATGGATTAATAATCTGCGTATAGCCTTAAAAGCAACTCCCTTATCTCTGGTAGAAGGACAGATGCAAATGTATGGATTAAGACCATCAGAAGTCAAATTCTCTGGTATAGCTTCCTGGTATGGTCAAGACTTTAATGGTCGGTTAACTGCAAATGGTGAAATTTACCACCAAATTGAATTTACTGTGGCTCATCGCTCTCTGCCATTTAATACCTATTTACTGGTCAGGAATTTACAAAATGGTAAGTCCGTAATTGTGCGAGTAAACGACCGTGGTCCCTATATTTTACCGAGAAGTTTGGATTTATCGACACAAGCAGCTCTCTCTATTAATAGTGATAACGTGGGAGTTGTTCCTTATGAAGCAGTGGTTTTAGAGCCTAATCTCCATAAAACAAGGGTCTCACCATTTATCCACAAAAATGAACCAGTCATAAATGAGAAAATTATGGATTTCAATTAGAATTAAGACGCAACGGCTCAATCGGGTTCTAGAATTTTTCTGACCACAAAAATTATGTCTAGCTGGCAAAAATCACCAAGCTTCGGAAATCATCTAATTTTGGGTATTTCCGGGACAACCTTGAATGATGATGATAAACGGGTACTGAATGCCTTAAAACCCGTTGGAGTAATATTTTTTGCCAAAAACTTTTTGGATGGATATCCCTATGAAGTATGGCTGGATTGCTTCCAAAAACTAATTAGGCAAATTCGTCAGTATGCTGAACGTGATTTAATGTTCCTTACACTAGACCATGAAGGCGGAAGGGTTGTACGTACACCTCTCCCTATTACCCGATTTCCCCACGCCTATTTATTACAGTCAGAGTCTCAGAAAATAGCCATAGCTACAGCTGTAGAACTTAAGTCATTAGGAATTAATCTTTCTTGGTCTCCTGTAGCTGATATTTTTTCCTACTCCCAAAATCCGGTGATTGGGACTCGCGCTTTTGGTAGTACACCAGAGGTTGCTAGTATTTACGCTTGCTCGTATTATCAAGGACTGCGCTCAGAAGGAATCCTTGGTTGCGCTAAACATTTTCCTGGACATGGTGATACTCGTCAAGATTCTCATGTTGAGTTACCCGTACTCAATCTGACTCTCTCAGAATTGCGCGATCGCGAACTCATCCCTTTTCAAGCGCTGATCGCAGCAGAAATACCCCTAATTATGACCGCGCATATTCTCTTTCCCCAAATAGACCCCAACTTACCTGCTACATTATCTCAAACTCTTTTAAAGAATCTCCTCCGAGAAGAACTTAATTTTCCGGGTGTGGTAGTTTCAGATGATTTGGATATGCGGGCTATTTCCGAAAAGTTTATGGAGTCTGGGACGATATCACAAGCGTTTCATGCAGGTTGCGATTTATTTATTCTATCCCGCAATATTAATTCCTCGTCTTTAGAACGGACATATCGAATCGCAGCAGATTTTGCTGATTCTTTGATTAATAGTAGCCTGGATAATTCTATAGTCGCTTTATCTCAGCAGCGAATAGATAATTTACTTAACAAAACACCTCAATACGATGTATGTCAACTCCCTCAGGAAATATTTACTAAACACGCAGAATTAGCGATCGCCTGCAATTTTCCAGTTACAGAGAAATTCCGGCTCCACTAAATTCCTCAATAAAATTCCTGGAGCCGGATTAAGGTAAGCTTGTTAGCTGTTGAGAATCAAAATTTGAACTTAGCTAAACAGAAAATTGTTATTGATCGCCTTGATCGCCACCATCTTGGTGGTTTTGGCGGAGGGTAGCAAGTTTTTGTCGTTGTGTTGGAGTTAACAATGCATTAATTTTAGTATAGGTACTTTTGCGAATAGCTTGGAGTTGGGTTTTCTGGTCAGGAGTCAAGTTCAATTGAGGTTTTGTGTGACTAGCTCTAGCTGTTTTCAAGGCATTCTTTTGATCGGAAGTGAGAATAGCATCACTTTGCTGACGTGCAGATTGGCGAATAGATTTTATTTGGGATTTTTGTGTTGGGGTTAAACCCAGTGCATTTCCCCAATTATCTTGATGTTGTCCAGAACCCGATTGAGCTAAAACCACGCCAGTAAATGAGGGAATCAGGGGAGATGTTACTAAAAGTAACGCTAGTGCTCCAGATAAGCAAAGCCAAGATTTTGTCTTCATAATTCAAAAACTATCTCCTAAGTGTTTGTTAGTTCTAATTTTATACGCCGACCACAGAAATATTCATTTGCTTGATTGTATCTCTGAGTCAAATAATTAGGTCAGACAAACTTAAAGGACGGAGGCGCATCGGAAAAGTTCCTGTTTTTCTCTCCATACAATTATAATAATGATGCGTACAAAATAATAGATTGATTGTTATAATTGGGAATAAAAACATCGCTACATAGAAATTTTAGAATGGAGTTGGTGAAGTCACCAAAAAAATTAGTGGATATAGATGATATACAAGCGGAGAGAATGCGTGAGGTTCAACTGTTATTACAGAACTTAACCAATACAGAGGAAGCAACGATTAAGTTGATTTTAGACCGCATTTATGATGTTGGCTCGGTTAATCTAGTTGACAAAAAGTTTTCTTCCCATACCTTGAACAGCACCATGAAATTAATCGCCCGGATGTCGAAGCCTGTTTTTATAGCTTTGGCTTGGTACTGGTTTAAAAAGAATAGTCCCCTGTTAATTACTAATTGGTTGTATTCTCAGGTTTCTTTTGGTAATCCCATAAATCGCTTACCAAATCAATCAATCAACGTCAGCGGAATAAGTCTAATCGATTCCACGCCCACAGATAATGTCGTCCAAGAAATTAAGTATTTGCGCCGACAAGTTAAATTAGTCACAGGGTTATTTGTACTCACTTTTTCTACTTTAATGATTGTAGTTGTGGGATTAAACCCACTCCCTGAAATACATTTACAAAGCAAACAGCAAGATCAATCCCTAATTCCTCGAATTATGAGCCAAATTATCTGACTAAAGCGTTAATGGCGTTAATCAGCTGAGTAATCTAGGGGTTTCCTGGGCGCGAGATATTTGATGAAAGATTGCTGCGACTATTAATGATTTCTAATATTAACGCTGCTTTTACCTGCTCATACTCTCTCTCAACTTGTGATATTAACGATTCTGCTCTACCAATATTATTAACATATCCACAATCCTCTAGCTGCTGACAAAGTTGAGCAAACTTCAGAGCGCCAACAATAATACTACTAGCTTGTAATGCATAGCTTTCTAGTTTTAAAGTTTCTAAATCATTTTGCTCAATGGCGTTATGTAGCGATCGCAACCGCTGGGGTATATCTGTTAAATAAGCCTCAATTATGGAGATAAAGTCTCCTAAAACATCGTCACAAATCACCTCTTTCAATTCTCGCAACTTAGCCATATCTAATATATTATTAGGTATGGTACTAGGGGTAGATGTAGTACCTTTGGTGTCAGTTGAGCTAGCTTCTGCACAATTAATTAAGGCACGGATTAGCTCTTCAATGCGAACTGGCTTAGTCGTATAGTCATTCATTCCCGCAGTCAGACATTTTTCGCGATCGCCCTGCATAGCATTAGCCGTCATGGCAATAATCCAAGGACGGGAGGACAATGGCCATTGTTGGCAAATTTGCTGAGTCGTGGTCAAACCATCCATTTCTGGCATTTGTAAATCCATTAGCACCACATCATAATGCTGTCTATGTAATGCTGCCAAAACTTCCAGACCATTTGCTGCTACATCAGCCCGATATCCCAGACGTTGTAAAATATGTAAAACTACTTTCTGATTCACCCGATTATCCTCAGCTACAAGTATCTTGAGAGGGATTTTTTGGCACATTTCGGGGTCAAACTGAGAAGAGGGAATTTTCGGAGCTGTGTGGATATGTTTGACTTCATTAGTTAAAATACTGCAGAAAATATTGGCTAAATTCCCTATTTTCACTGGTTTATTCAAATATGCTGCAAAATCAACCATATTAGATAAAGTCAACTCACCATAATTTTGTCCAGCACCTATAGGAGTTAACATAATTAGTGGTAATTGCTGACAATGGGGACGCTGACGAATTTCTCTAGCCAGAGCTAAACCTTCCATTTCTGGCATTTGCATATCTAAAATAGCAATATCAAAATGTAGTTCCTCTATACAGGCGATCGCCGCTTTTCCTGATGCTACAGCAATAGCCTTTAAACCTAAAGATTGACATTGTAGTAATAGAGCACGCTGATTTGTTTTATGGTCATCAACAATTAATATGGATTTACCAGTAAATATTTGTTGATAATTATCTTTATCTACCAACACCGGATTACATACACATGAAGTCAGAATAGTAAAGAAAAAACTAGAACCTTTGTCTACCTGACTTTCTACCCACATTTTTCCACCCATAATTTGAGCCAACCTGCGGCTAATTACTAAACCTAAACCTGTACCTCCATAATGACGCGTTGTGGAAGCGTCTACTTGGCTAAATGGCTTAAATAACTTATACATTTTATCCTCAGGGATACCTATACCAGTATCTCTGACAACAAATTTAATTTCATATAGCGAGTCACTGGGAAAATCCATAAATTGTGGACATGAAACAGATTCTAACTTCTGGCTAGTTACAGAAACAACAACCTCACCAGAATTAGTAAATTTAATCGCATTACTGAGTAAATTCACCAGTATTTGTCTTAGTCTAGACATATCTCCACTAATTAATTCACATATATCTGGCGGCATCAAATAAGCCAATTCCAAACCTTTATTTATGGCTTTAGAAGCGACTAAATCTAAAGATTCCTCAATACAGCTTCTGAGATTAAAGAGTTGTTTCTCAATTTCCAATTTTCCAGATTCAATTTTAGAGAAATCAAGAATATCATTGATTAATGTCAGCATTGCATCACCGCTATTGTGGATAATTTCCACAAATTCTCGCTGCTCTTGTGTAAGATTAGTGTCTAATAACAACCCAGCCATACCAATGACTGCATTCATAGGAGTCCGGATTTCATGACTCATAGTGGCGACAAATTCGCTCTTAGTTTGGTTAGCTGTTTCTGCTTCCTCCTTAGCAGACTTTAATTCTTCCTCAGCTAATTTTTTATCTGTAATATCTGTAATAGTACCAACAAATCGATAAGCTTTCCCTTGTTCATCACGAATACACCTACCTTTTGTAGATATCCAAATATAATTCCCATTTTTATGTTTCATGCGGTGGGTATTTTGATATATCTCTGTCAAACCATTAAGATGATCGTTGATGTCAGCAGCTACTTTACCCAATTCATCTGGGTGAACATTCTCTGACCAAGTAAATACTTGCGGTACTGATTCATATTTGTATCCTAAAATTCTCATCCAAGTAGTTGAGTAATAAACTTCATCAGTCAGCAAATCCCAATCCCAAATCCCATCATTTGTCCCAGAAATTGCCAATTCGTAACGTTCCTCTCGTTCCCGTAATATCTTTTCTATTCCTTTACGACGGACAATTTCTATAACTAGCTCTTGATTAATCAAAGATAATTCTTCAGTCCTAGCTCTAACCCGTTCTTCAAGAGTATCATTAGCACATTTTATTTCTTGAAACATTTGCTGAAATGCCAGCACCATAGATTGATAATTTTGTGACAGAGAATTTATTTCCAAGATTTTGCTATGGATAAAAATTATATTTTCTTCTTCTAATATTTTCCGTGGTAGATTATTAGTGGCTAGCGTTAGTTTTAATATAGGTCGTACCAAATTCCTACTGACAATCATTGCTGTGATTAAAGCTATGAGAATAATGATTAGCATAATTACCAAATTAATTGTATATTTCTTATTCAGATAATTTAAATCTGTAAGAGTTGGAACTTCCAAGACTAATTTTAAAGGTAAATAATTATTTTCCAGAGAAACGGTGCGGATATAAAAGGATTCCTCCCATTTTTTTAATCTTGGGATATTGGTTCGACTAGCAAAGCATTGAGAAACATCATTATTAATTCTGTGGCAATTTATATCTGGGTGTATGTATTTAAAATCTTGGAGTATTTTATCATTATCTACATTGCTGATAATTATGCGATTTCTATAATCTATCAGTCTGATTTTCCCATATTTTTTATGGTCAAATTGATCTAGAATATTCTTGATAAATTTTATGTCAATCACCCCAAATACGCTACCAAGAAATTGGCTATCTTTAATTATTGGTATTCCCAATACAAGATTAACAAATTTTGCATCATTGACTTCATTAATTAAGATATCTGAAATAATTAGATAGTGATTTTTGCGAAACTTTTTGAGACTAGAGGTTTCTAGGAATCGGAATTCTGAACTTTCTAAACTAGGTTTATCTGAGGATAAATAAATTTTTTCTCCTGAGCTATTTAGGGCATAAATGTACATTAATGAATTAACTCTTTTATCGAGTATCTCTATATTTTTTCCAAGTAAAGACATTGAGAAAATTTGTCGATCATTTTTTGCTATGAAATTACCAATATTTTGTAGTGATGACAAGTATTTTTTTTGCCATAAATCTATCTCTTCACCTATCTCATGCGAGGAGAAACTTAGCTGCTCAACAATTCTTTTTTCTAAAATCATAAAAGCCATATTGGCATCAGGTATGGTAATTACCATAATTGGTAATAGAGCAAAAAATACCAATAAATTAAATAAAGTTTGTTCTAATGAAATGGTAAATTTAAATCTGTGCTTTCCTAGTGAATTTTCAACAGGAAAAACATCCAAAATAAACTTAGCAATTAGGGCATTTAAGATACCATTTACAGATAGCTTAAAGCCAATAATATAGACAGAAAAAAGCGAAAAATGTAAAACATTATAGTCAATTATAAAAGCTAGAGGAAGTCCAATAAATAACCAATAAAATGCATCCAATAAAACTATATTTTGATATCGGTAATGTAACATTAACCCAATAAATAGAGATTCACATATAAATAAAATCAATGCGTAAGGATGTCCCCAAAGAAAACAAGTATAAATATTAGTAATAATGGCAACAAATGTACCCCAAGCCCATCCGTACATAGCCAAGGCTACTATAACAGCTATACTACCGAAGACAAAATCTACAGAACAGAAAAGTTCTATATGGAAATAATTTCCACAAATACCCAGAATTATTAATAATAAATTCAACAATAATCTGGTTGAGAAGTTTACTTTAGCCCACTTCATTTGATACTCCAGCCAATTCATGTTATTTAAAGTAGGGTAAAATTAGGGAATAAAAAAGTTGGTAGTTTTAGCTTTTTTATTACATAGCAATATAGGTCTTTCTAGTTAATTGATTTATGAGCAATTGATTTCACTGACAAAACCCAAGTTGCTAGTTGACTTTGTTGAAGTAGATTCAAAGTGATAACCTTTGCTATATACAGTATGAATCATAGGAAACTCACTACCAACTTCTATTTTACGACGCAATAGACGAATTAGTGCAGCAACTACATTACTAGTAGGTGGTTCTTCACCTTGACCTAGATGTTGTAAAATTTGGTTCTGAGTCAGTAACTGTCCTGGATGCTCCATCAAGTATTGTAGTAGATAGCTTTCTTTTTGGGATAACTTAATCATTCTTCCTTGACGATAAGCCACTTGATTTTCCACATCTAGCTCTAAGTCAGCTATAGCTAAACGATTGTTTGCGCTACTATGTAAATCCATACTACGACGGCGCAGTAAAGCGCAAATCCTTGCTAGTAACTCTCTAAGTTCAAAGGGTTTGACTAAATAGTCATCCGCACCAGAGTCTAAACCAACTACACGGTCATCTAGAGTATCTTTAGCTGTAAGAAATAATACGGGAGTTGTTTTATTTTCATAGCGTAGCTCGTGACAGATATCTAATCCTGTTTTTCCTGGTAGCATCCAATCTAAAATCAGTAAATCATAGGTACCAGTTTGAGCAAGACTATATCCCTTTATCCCATCGTATGCTGCATCTACGATGTAATCTTCACGGGTCAAGATATGACTCAAAGGATCTGTTAATTCTATTTCATCATCAACTAGCAAAATTTTCATAGATAAATAAGAGATTTTGTCAGTGTAGCCTTCCTGTATACTTGATTGTGTCATAAGAAATCTCTGGGATGTGAGTCATATTTTATCTATCTCACTACCGCTTTCTCAACCAATAAAGGAACACTCAATTACCAATAGCAAAAAATAATGTTGACTGTTGCGCTGCCAAAAGGGGAGTTACTTAGAAATAGTATTGACCTACTGCAATCTGTAGGTTTAGACTTTAGTGCTTTTCTAGATTCTGGAAACCGTCAATTGCAAATTCCTGATACTAAATTCCCAGCAAAAGCTCTATTGGTTAGAGCGCAGGATGTACCTGTTTATGTAGAATATGGCCAAGCTCAATTGGGAATTGTGGGTTATGATGTTTTGCAAGAGAAAAAGCCACAAGTCGCACAATTGGTTGACTTACAGTTCGGTTATTGTCGAATGTCAGTAGCAGTAAAATCGACTAGCCCTTATAAAATACCTGTAGATTTACCGACACATTGCCGAGTAGCCTCTAAATATGTGAATTGTGCCAGGGAATATTTTCAAAATCTTGATCTACCTGTGGAAATAGTCCCTTTATCCGGTTCTGTAGAGTTAGGTCCAATCACAGGTATGTCTGAGGCGATTGTAGATATAGTTTCTACAGGAAGGACTTTACGTGAAAACGGCTTGGTAGAAATTTCTACTTTATATGAAAGCACTGCCCGATTGATTGCTCATCCCTTGAGTTATCGTCTGAATACAGGCAATTTGCAGACAATAATTACACTGATGCGTAAATTAATGATCACCAAAACTTGATTTAATCATGGGTAATTGGTAGCTGCAATCACCCATTATTTAACACCTGACATCCAAAATACTCATCCTGAGAAATTTGGTCTACAACTTGGATGCGTCCCTTGATTATGTAGCGAATCAACCTGTTAAGTGCTCGTAATTCCTCATCGTCAATGAATTCGTTCATAATGGCTGCCTTTAACCCATAGCGATCTGCTAAAGTAAGAACTTTAGTTGTAGAGGTGGAAACAAGCATCTCCGAAATAGCACCGGGAATTAGTTCAATTTGACTCATAGAGATAATATTTGGCTTCTATATTCTCTAGTTTCTCTGAAAATCTTGGCCGATTGGGTGATTAATATAATCTGTTCACTGTGAATGTGATCAATTGTTTGAGTGATAAAGAGCGAATTTTTTTGTGATATGAATCACATTTGTCCATAGGCTAACCCAAATTATGCTTGATGAGTTTTATGATTCAGTATATTTACTGTTCTATCATCCAACTACATCTCTTAACACGGATTTCTAGCAAAATAACGCAGATTTATCAATTTGCGGATTTTCAGTTAGTTATCCAAACAAAGTAAATTATGTTGACTTTGGCTAAAATTAGTTAAATATTCCCCTAATTCAGACCTGTAATCCAAAATCCCAAATACTCATCGTGAGAAAGCTGGTCTACAATTTGGATGCGTCCTCCGATTATGTACCGAATAATCCTGTTGAGTGCGCGTAATTCATCTTCTCCAATAAATTCATCCATAATGGCTGCCATTAAACCGTAGCGGTCTGCTAGAGTAAGGGTTTTGGTTGTAGAGGTAGAAACAATCATTTCTGAGATAGCACCAGGAATTAGTTTATGTTGAAACATGGGAATTACTCTTGAACTCTATGTACTTAAGTATCCCGCGAAATCTTTTCTGATTAAGTGATTGATATAATCTGTTTATTGTGAATGTTATCAATTGTTTGGGTGATAACAATAACGATTTTTCTGTGATTGATATCACAAGTTATGATTGGGATTACCCGGGTTTATCTTTATGCGCGTCTATCCATCCCCAACCAAAACTGAGTCAGAGCACAGGAGTAGGAATAATGACTGGCGGTTATTTTGGCGTTTAGTCCCATATGCACGTCATCATCTCAAATTACTAGTGCTATCAATGTCTTTACTTGTGCCGATCGCGATCGCTAACTCTATTCAACCTCTCTTGGTCGGACAGGTTATTTCTCTGATCAGACACGAAACTAGCACCTACATGTTTTTGAGGAATTTACCGCTATGGCAGTCTTTAAATCTTATTCAAGCGCTATTTTTAATAGCAATGCTGATCAGATTGCTGCTTACAGGCGTTCAAGGTTATTTAGTCCAAAAACTAGGTCAAAAAATTACCGCCGAGATCAGGGAAGATATATTCGACCATATAACATCTCTGGGCGTGCGTTTTTTTGATCAAACACCTGTGGGAAAATTGATCACTAGACTAACTGGTGATGTAGAAAACTTGGGAGATGTCTTTGCGACTGGAGCAATTGGCATAATTTCCGATTTGTTTTCTATGCTGGTGATTATTTGTCTAATGTTTTCCCTACATTGGCAACTGGCGACCTTACTAGTGTTAATTTTGTTGCCCATTGCCTGGGTAACTATATTCATGCAACAGCAGTATCGTCAAGCGAATTATAAAACTAGGGAAGAATTATCAAAGCTAAATTCTCAACTACAAGAGAATATTGTTGGGATTAATGTAGTACAGCTATTTCGCCGAGAAAGATACAATGCTGAATTATTTTATGCTACAAATCAACGCTATAACCAGGAGACAGAGAAAACTATCTGGTATGACTCAGCCATCTCAGCTACATTGGAATGGGTGGGTATAGTTGCCGTGGCTGGCGTATTGGGGATAGGTGGATGGTTATTATGGGAAAAAAATCTGACTTTCGGTATTTTATCAGCTTTTATCCTATACGCACAACAGTTGTTTGAACCTTTACGTAATTTTGCAGAGAAATTCACCGTGATTCAATCTGGATTTACAGCGATCGAGCGTGTGAGCGACATTCTAGATGAACCAATAGAAATAAATGATAGTAACGTTTTTACTAATGTCCCCGACAATAGGTTAAACTTTTTGAGCCAGGAGGTGGCTCAAATGGAATCTCAAAATTTTATTCCCCAACATAAATTAGGAGAAATTCGCTTCGAGCATGTTTGGTTTGCTTACAAAGATAATGATTACGTCATTAAAGACTTAGACTTTATTATTCATTCAGGGGAGAAAATCGCTTTAGTTGGACCAACTGGTGCAGGAAAAAGTTCTATTATCCGGCTTTTGTGTCGTCTATATGAACCTAGCCAAGGACGCATTCTCATCGATGGTGTAGATATCCGTCACATACGACAAACAGAACTGCGGCGCTACATGACAGTAATTTTGCAAGAAGCTTTTTTGTTTGCTGGAGATGTTAAAAGCAATATTGCTTTAGGTGATGAATATAGCTTTGAGCAAATTCAGCAAGCAGCCCAGAAAACTAATATTGCTCGATTTATTCACCAACTACCCCAAGGTTATGATACTCAACTCAGGGAAAGAGGGACGAATCTTTCTAGTGGTCAAAAGCAACTTTTAGCTTTTGCGCGTGCTGCTATTCGTAATCCCCAAATTTTAGTCTTGGATGAAGCTACAGCTAATTTGGATGTGGGAACAGAAGCTTTAGTTCAATCGGCGTTAAACGATTTGTTAGAAAATCGGACTTCGATTGTGATTGCTCATCGTCTGTCTACAATTCGCAATGTAGACCGGATTTTTGTCTTGAAACGAGGCGAATTAATTGAACAGGGAAGCCATGAACATCTCTTAAAACTAGGAGGACTTTACGCCTCTTTACATAACTTACAAATGCTAGGAACTTAATTAAAGAACTTAATTAAAATAGGGTGTAGGGAATCAGCTTTTGATCTTTTCCCTACACCCGTTTGACTGAGCGCGTTGGACTGGCGAAGCCGAAATCCAACTTAAGTCCTACACCCTATTTTCACTTACTTTCAGTGAAATCAGCGTCAATCACATCATCTGGACTACCGGAGGGAGCCGATGGTCCACCATTTGGTGGTGGAGATTCAGGAGCACCACCACCCGCTTGCTGATAGATATTACTACCAACAGAAAACAGAGCTTGTTGCAATTCTGGAGTCAGTTTCTTAATTTGCGCATCATCTTCTTTAGCAACTGCTTCCCGCAAATCTTTTACCAAACCTTCAACTTTGGTCTTATCAGCTTCAGGAACTTTATCGCCTAATTCTTGCAATTGTTTTTCAGCTTGGTAAGCCAAGGAGTCAGCTTGGTTTTTGCGTTCAATCTTTTCCCGACGCTCTTTATCGTTGCTGGCGTTTTGTTCAGCTTCACGTACCATCCGGTCAACATCACCTTTATCTAAGGTAGATGCACCAGTAATGCTAATAGACTGTTCTTTTCCAGTACCTTTATCTTTAGCAGTTACATTGAGGATCCCATTGGCATCAATATCAAAGGTAACTTCAATTTGGGGAACACCCCGAGGTGCAGGAGGAATTCCATCTAGACGAAATGTTCCTAAGCTCTTATTGTCATTAGCAAATTCCCGTTCTCCTTGGAGAACATGAATTTCTACATTGGTTTGTCCATCTACAGCCGTAGAGAATACTTCCGATTTCTTGGTGGGGATTGTAGTATTGCGCGGAATGATTTTGGTCATCACACCACCCAAAGTTTCTACACCCAGTGATAGCGGTGATACATCTAACAGCAAGATACCTGTAACATCACCAGCTAATACACCAGCTTGGATTGCTGCGCCAACTGCTACAACTTCGTCAGGGTTAACGCTTTGGTTAGGGTCTTTACCTAAAGCCACTTTCACCAACTGTTGCACAGCAGGAATACGGGTAGAACCACCAACTAATACAACCTCGTCAATATCTCCCTTGGTCAATTTGGCGTCTCTGAGAGCGTTCTCTACAGGGACGCGACAACGGTCGATTAAGTCAGCACAGAGCTGTTCAAACTCAGTCCGAGTTAAGGTTGTATCCAGATGTTTTGGTCCATCTTGGGTAGCGGTAATAAATGGTAAGTTAATTTCTGCTTGGGTAACGCTGGAAAGTTCGATTTTGGCTTTTTCAGCAGCTTCCGTCAAACGCTGTAAAGCTTGTTTGTCTTTCCGCAGGTCTATACCCTCTGCTTTCTTAAATTTTTCTGCTAAGTAATCAACTATTTTTTTATCGAAGTCGTCACCACCAAGATGGGTGTCCCCGGATGTTGCTAGAACTTCAAATACTCCATCGCCTACTTCTAGTACAGAAACGTCAAAAGTACCACCACCAAGGTCAAATACGAGAATGGTTTCGTTACTCTTTTTGTCAAATCCATATGCTAGAGAAGCTGCTGTTGGTTCGTTGATAATCCGTAGGACTTCAATACCAGCAATTTTACCAGCATCTTTTGTTGCTTGTCTTTGAGAGTCGTTAAAGTATGCAGGGACAGTGATTACTGCTTGGGTAACGGTTTCACCTAAATACTTACTAGCATCTTCCACAAGTTTGCGGAGAACTTGGGCGGAAATTTCTTCGGGAGCGAATTGTTTTCCAGCCCCTGGAGAATCTAGCTTGACGTTACCCCCACTACTCAATACTTTATAGGAAACTTCAGTAGTCTCCTTAGTTACTTCGTCATAACGGCGACCGATGAACCGTTTTACAGAGTAAAAGGTATTTTCCGGGTTCATTACCGCTTGACGTTTAGCAATCTGACCCACCAACCGATCGCCATTCTTGGCAAAGGCTACCACTGATGGGGTTGTGCGAAAACCCTCGGCATTAGCAATTACTGTGGGTTTACCACCTTCCATTACTGCTACGCAGGAGTTTGTCGTCCCTAAATCAATTCCAACTACTTTTGCCATTTTAAGTACTGGCTCCGTATAACTACAAATGAATGAATGGAAATATTACGAAAAAATCAGTTCAACATGGTTTAGCCTACTTTGCAGGAAAAACCAACTGTTACGCTGATATATATACTGAAGCTCTTGTAGTCAGTCCATGAAGTGTGGTTTTCCGAACCTAGAATAGGACGGTGATTTTAAAGTCAGACTAAAATTTTACTTTTAGCTCTTTTTTTACTATTTTCATGGATTGATTTACTTTCACTCTGACTAATGTATGAGAATTAATACTTTCAGGGATTGGGGCGAACCGTAAACTTCTGGTCGTATTTGCCGTCTGTAGAATAACTATTGAAGATATACAGTGGGGAAATCTAGACATTTTGGTCTTGAGGATGAAAACAGATAGCATATTTTATCGAATCTTTAAGGAAATTCCCAGCATCTTTTTTGAGCTAACGGGTAATCCTCCAGAAACTGCTAAAAATTATCGATTTGATGCAGTGGAAGTGAAACAGACTGCTTTTAGGATAGATGGTGTCTTTTTACCAGTAAAGAACCCACAAAATCCGATTTATTTTGTTGAAGTTCAATTTCAACCGGATAAGGAGATTTATTCGCGCTTATTTTCGGAAACTTGCTTATATTTACATCAAGATAAGCCGCCTAACCCTTGGAGAGGAGCAGTTATTTACCCTAATCGGAGTGTAGATACAGGAGATATCAAAAATTACCAAGAATTCTTCACTAGTGGCAGAGTGAGCCGTATCTATTTAGATGAGCTAGAAGAAATACCCGCATTGCCAGTTAGTATTGCTGCTATGAAGTTGGTAATTGAAAATGAAAACACGGCAGTTGCTACTGCTGGTCAATTGATCGAAAGAATTAATCAGGAAAGATATACTAGGATAAAGAAGAAGAAATTACTTCAATTACTGGAAACTATCTTGGTTTATAAATTTCCACAAATGAGTACAAGGGAAATCGAAAGTATGTTTACTTTAAGTGAGTTAAAACAAACAAAAGTCTATCAAGAAGCTAGAGCGGAAGGTTGGGAAGAAGGTCGAGCGAAAGGTCGAGAAGAAGGTCGAGAAGAAGGTTGGGAAGAAGGTTGGGAAGAAGGTTGGGAAGAAGCTAAGTTAGAAATAATTCCCAGATTGGTAACATTAGGTTTGACAGTTGAACAGATTGCTCTAGCTCTAAATTTAGAGGTGAAACAAGTAAATCAGTTTTTAGACAGAAGCAAAAATCAAGAACATACTGGGGAAACTAGTTGAGTAAAAATGATTTTCTTATCGCCGACACTCCAAAGCAGACTTAAGCAACCTTTAAAAATTGGCTCTTGTGAAGTCAACAGCCGTGTTCTGCAATCCCCTTTATCTGGAGTGACGGATATGGTATTTCGTCGCTTGGTACGACGCTATGCTCCAGAATCGATGATGTATACAGAAATGGTAAATGCGACGGGATTGCATTATGTTAAGCAATTACCGAAAATTATGGAAGTAGACCCTAAAGAACGCCCAATCAGTATTCAGTTGTTTGATTGTCGTCCAGATTTTCTCGCCGAAGCAGCTATCAAAGCAGTCGCCGAAGGGGCGGATACAGTTGATATTAATATGGGATGTCCAGTTAATAAAATTACTAAAAATGGTGGTGGTTCTTCCTTATTGCGCCAGCCAGAAGTAGCTGAGTCTATTGTCCGGGAAGTAGTACGGGCTGTTGATGTACCAGTTACAGTAAAAACGCGTATTGGTTGGAATGATCGGGAAATCACGATCCTGGATTTCGCTCGCCGGATGGAGGATGCTGGCGCAAAAATGATTACTGTTCATGGGCGGACTCGCGCTCAGGGTTATAACGGTAATGCTCGCTGGGAATGGATTGCGCGGGTGAAACAAGTCCTTTCTATTCCTGTGATTGGCAATGGGGATATTTTTTCTGTCGCAGCAGCGGTGAAATGTTTAGAGGAAACTGGCGCTGATGGAGTCATGTGTTCTCGGGGAACTTTAGGTTATCCATTTTTGGTAGGTGAAGTTGACCATTTCCTCAAAACAGGAATTTTACAAACACCGCCAACTCCAATTCAAAGGTTGGAATGTGCGAGAGAACATTTGTTTGCTTTATGGGAATATAAGGGCGATCGCGGTGTACGACAAGCTCGCAAGCATATGACTTGGTATGCTAAAGGCTTTGTCGGAGCAGCAGAACTACGCGGACAATTGAGCTTAGTGGAAACAGTCCACCAAGGTTTAGACTTAATTGATTTGGCTATAGAAAAATTGGTCAATGGTGGTCAACTCGAATCAGAAAGCACTCAAGTGGATCTTGAGGATTTAGCTATTCCTGTTTAAACAAGAGCAAAATTGATTAGTTATGACTAATCCCTACTGTTAATGGCTATTAGGGCTACTAGGACTATATCCTTTAGCTTTTAATTCATCAATTATTCTTTTTGCTATTGTTTTGCCAAACTTCAGTCCAACTGAGATAGACTCTCTAGAAAGCTGAGGAAGAATGCTAATTGTCTTTTGACCTATGGGCGTTTGATAAAAGGCAACTAGTTGTTTTAGGTCTTCATTGGTATAGTATTTCTTATAAAGAGGGATAATCTCATTTAAGAGTTCATCTGTTTTCATTTCTTTAGCTGCTGTATCCCAAAACTCAACGGGAACTTGGGGATATTCAGCTTTTAAGCCTGTAAAAACTTGTGAAGACATTTGTTGATAAAGATTTTTTGCTCCTGTAATATCTAACAATTTTCGGATAGTTTCATCTTTCGCCGTATCTTCAACACTAGCGGGGGCTGGATTAATGTCGCCAGGAGTTTGAGCAAAAGCAGGGCTGTTAACTGATGTAGCCAGTAGAACTAAGGCTGTCGCGACAAAAAGTTGTTTTTTCATTGACTTCAAATTGATGATGACTGGATTTTAATTAAGTAAATTTGATACATACGATATTCTAATCTATGTTTTTAACACTTGCACGCTTTGCAGGTTAGTATCGCTACAACCAGTAATAAATCCTCCCAAGGACTGAATTTGTTGTAGATACTCCCCGGCTTGGTGAGTAATTATTTCTCCAGGTAATAGTATAGGTATCCCTGGAGGATAAGGACAAATGGTTTCAGCACATATACGCCCATAGGCTTGCTTTAAAGGTAAAGTTTCTCTCTTGGCAAAAAAAGCTTCTCTAGGAGAAAGAGAAATCTTGCTGCTGGAGATTTTATATTGATTTCTTGGAAGAATAGCTTTTGTAGGGCTAGTTTTTACAAGTTGACTCAAAGCCTGTACTAAGCATTCAATATCAGTTCGAGTATTACCTAAGCTAATAATAAAGGTAAGATGCTGTAAAGATGAAAATTCAGGAGTCACGCCAAATTTTTCTGAGAGGATTTCTTCCACCGCAAATCCTGTTAAACCTAATTTAGACACATTTACAGTTAACCTTGTTTCGTCTAAAGCAATAAAACCAGGTGATTTGTGGTTCTGAGTTAGGGATATAGACAACCGAGGAATTTGCCTAATTTGGGTTTTACCCATTTGAGCTAGTTGCAAAGTCTCAGACATCAGTGCTTCTCCAGACATGGCCATTTGGTGGCGTGCTGCGTCTAAAGAGGCTAATAGCAAATAACTGGGACTACTAGATTGCACCAATTGTAGGGATTTCTTCAAGCGCTCCACATCGATTCTATTACCTTGAATATGCAACATTGATGCTTGTGTGAGAGCACTTAGGGTTTTGTGAATAGACTGGACTGTTAAATCGGCTCCTAGAGCTAAAGCGGAATTGGGTAATTGAGGATGAAAAGCAAAGTGTGCTCCATGAGCTTCGTCTACAAGTAGAGGAATATTATATTCATGGGTCAAGTGAGCGATCGCCCCCAAATCTCCACAAACACCATAATATGTAGGATAGACAATCATTACCGCTTTAACGTCAGGATGTTCTTGTAAAGCAGTTTCTACAGATTGAGGTGTGACACTGTGAGCAATATCCAAAACAGGATCATACTCAGGATAGAGAAAAACTGGCATTGCACCAGATAGAATTAATCCAGAAATCACTGAAGAATGGACATTGCGTGGCAAAATCAACTCATCTCCCATTCCACAAGTAGCAAGAATGGCTGCGACAATTCCACAGGTAGAACCATTGACCAAGAACCAAGTTTGTTCCGCACCAAAAGCAGCAGATGCTAATTCCTGTGCTGCTTGAATCACACCTTGAGGTGCAAATAAATTATCTAGTTCTGTTAACTCTGTTAAATCAGCTGAAAACACAGTCTTACCCAATAAATCAGCTAGATGAGGTGAAATTCCCACACCTCGTTTATGTCCAGGAGTGTAAAAAGGTGAGTGGGAGCTAGTTGCGACAGTTTTTAAAGCTGAGATTAAGGGGATTTGGTTTTGATTGAGCATGGGTGAGAAAACAAAACTCCAAAACGGCTGTGGATTATCTTGGTATATTGAGACTAAAATCCCAAATCTAAAAATCCCAAATCTAAAATGTTAAGAGCCGGAATTGTTGGACTTCCCAACGTCGGAAAATCCACTTTATTTAATGCTGTAGTCGCTAACGCTAAAGCAGAAGCAGCCAATTTTCCTTTCTGTACGATTGAACCAAATGTCGGCGTTGTCGCAGTACCAGATGTGCGGTTAGATGTTTTGGCAAAAATTGCTGGTTCTGTCCAGATTATCCCAGCTCGGATGGAATTTGTGGATATTGCTGGTTTGGTGAAAGGTGCTAGTCAAGGTGAGGGACTGGGTAATCAATTTTTATCCCATATTCGGGAAGTTGATGCGATCGTCCATGTGGTTCGGTGTTTTGAAAATGATGATATCATTCACGTTGCGGGTTCGGTTGACCCAGCCAGAGATATTGAAATCATTAATTTAGAATTGGGTTTATCTGATATATCCCAAATTGAGCGTCGCATTGACCGCACACGTAAACAAGCGCGAACTAGTAAAGATGCTCAGTTTGAAATTACCGTATTAGAAAAATTGACTGCGGCTTTAAATGAAGGTAAGTCAGCACGTCAAGTGAGTTTGAATGAAGAAGAGTCGGAAATTATTAAAGGATTAGGACTACTGACTAATAAGCCAGTAATTTTTGCAGCAAATGTCTCCGAAGATGATTTAGCTACAGGTAATGACTTTGTAGAGAAAGTCCGGCTTATTGCTGCTCAAGAAAATGCTCAGGTTGTAGTTGTTTCTGCTCAAGTAGAAGCGGAATTAGTCGAGTTACCGGAAGCAGACAAAGCAGATTTTCTCGCGTCTCTAGGTGTGGAAGAAGGTGGGTTAAAATCTTTAATTCGCGCCACTTATAAGTTGTTAGGTCTCCAAACCTACTTTACTTGTGGACCCAAAGAAACTCGCGCTTGGACAATCAATGCGGGAATGTCTGCTCCTCAAGCAGCAGGTGTAATTCACTCTGATTTTGAACGGGGATTTATTCGCGCTGAAACTGTCGCTTATCAAGATTTAGTCGCTCATGGTTCTATGAATGGAGCCAAGGAAAAAGGTTTGGTTAGAAGTGAAGGGAAAGAATATATTGTCCAGGAAGGGGATGTCATGTTATTTCGCTTTAATGTTTAGCATCCATGATAAATTCTAGATTTTAGCCAAATTCTCTCCCGCCAGAGCCGCACGGCCCCAACGGGAGAGAATATGCATCCTACAACCTGCTCTCCTCAGGTATACCAAGTTGAGGAAAGGGAATTGTTGGAAGTTCCCTTAATAGTAATTACAGTCTTGACTGCTTTCCTCTCTCTTAAGGTAGACATTAGTGAGAATTTAAAAATCATCAATTCAGGAGTCAGGATGGCGCAAAACTTACTTTCTATTCGCCTATCGTGGACACTAGTATAAAATAGATTCCTTTTTTAGAGTAATTTCTTGTCATATTAGAAGTTTTTGGGTAAACTGGTTCTTGAGCTAATTAGGTTTAATTTGGAGGAACCTGAGCCTTTTTACCTTAAAGTGCTGAAATCTCCAATATCCTAACAAGTTAAATATTTGGATGATTACACTATCCAATAATAATGATTAAGCGAGTTATTTTTGTAAAAACAGGAGAGTATTATGTCTGCTTTAAATCCAGAAATTATTACATCAGTTGCTAGTAAAGCTTGCAAAAGCTTAATGAATATGGCTCCTGTTGTTTCAGCATCTTTGATTGAAGAAATGGAGAAAGAGCAAAAAGAAACAATTAAATCAAAGAAATAAATTTGCTAATCGGTAATCTGAGGCTTTAACTCATGGGGTCGAAATCTAAATCACATCCTGGTAAAGTTCTACATTTTTTTACAGAACTTCAAAATCATCTCCATAATGGAACTATTCGACATGAGTTAAGCCAGATTTCTAGGCATACAAGGGACAGAGAAATTTTAGAAATTTGTAATCGGGCTGCGGATTCTCTGGATATAGAAATTGATACAAAATTTCATCGAGCTAGTACAGATCAACACTTTGCCTCTTTAAATACACTTGTTAATCACATGAAAAAGGCAAAGGAGATTTTTGAACAGATTATCAAAATAATTCCTGATTCAGACCAAAGATGGACAGAAACTCTATTTAAGTTAACGGAACTTCAATTACTAGCATTATCAAATTACTATGCACTTTTAGACAAAATACCCGATGTCACTGATGTTAATGGTGAATCAATAAAAGTTGGTGATCTTGTAGCTATTAAGTGTAAAGATGAACAAGGTAAAGACTACGAACACTATGGTATTATTCTTCCTAGTCAACAGGGGTTTAGAGTAGCTCATTTCTTTACTGGAGCAACAGTAAAATCTCAAAATAGCCTTGTAGAGAAAGGATTTGGATACGTTCACGAAGTACCCTACACTATGGATTGGATTATTAAGGAACATTTACCTGCTAACATTCCATTTAGTCAAGTTGAAGAACGTATAAAATATTCACGACAGCAGGAAAAAAGGGTGTGGAATAAATTAAGTTATAACTGTGAACACTGAGCTAGACATATGTTTGAAGATAAACCAAGATGTACTCAGTTAGAACAATGGAAAAAAAATAGTTCTGCAAAAGATTAAAATATTGTATGTCTCGTTGGTTCAATATCGCAGGACTATGTAAAGTTGACAAGCATTACATGCTACTACTCACTAGTCGGCTACCAGATTTGGAGCAAATAATTGTACAAGGAAGTTATTTTGTCATTCATGCGCCTTGCCAACCTGAATTTGATATAATAATACTCTAAATAATATGTAAATCCATAAAATCCAGTACCTAATAAAAATTTTATACTTCCTATGCAAATCGATTTAAGTGGGCAGATTAGAAATACGCATTTACCCGACTCTAAAGCTTTGCTACCTTTATTTGAAGCAGTAGTTAATTCCATTCATGCTATTGAGGATACTGGAATCAGCAATGGATCTATAGAAATTTTGATCCAAAGAGAACATGGACAACTCGAATTAATAGGCGAAGACGGAATTGCGCCAATAGAAACTTTCACTGTGACAGATAATGGTATAGGATTTGACGAAAAAAATTACAATTCATTTCTTACTGCTCACTCTCCTTGGAAAATCGCCAGGGGAGCGAAGGGTATTGGCAGGTTTTCATGGTTAAAAGCTTTTAACGACGTTATTATTACAAGTATTTACGAAGAATTCGGTAATTATTATAAACGTGGATTTGGATTCAATATTGAAAATGGAGTTTACGAGCGATTTATTGAAAATATAGGGATATCAAATACTGAACGAAAAACAAGTGTAGAACTAGCTGGTTTTCAAAACCCTTATAAGATAAAATGCCCTCAAGATGCTATTACTATTGCTAAGAAAATTCTTGACCATTGTATCTCATATTTTTTATTAAATACAGCGCCTTTAATCAAAGTAATTGATGGCAAGCGTTCGATTAATATCAATGATTATTTTACTGGTAATTTACAACCCAATTCAGATCAGCGACAATTTGAACTGTCTGGGCAAATTTTTTACCTAAAGAGCTTGAAGTTTTATGGTAGTGAAACCTCAGATCACAAATTGTGCTATTGCGCGAATCATAGAGAGGTAGCATCTGAGAATCTCGATAAGTACGTAGTTGATTTACATAAAAACAGAAAAATTAGAGATGAAGATAATAAGCCATTTACCTATTTAGCATATCTTTCTGGATCATACCTTGATAATCGAGTAAATGCAGAAAGAATAAATTTTAATATACCTGAGGAACCAGATGATTTTGCCATAGTAGAATTACGCAATATTTCTTTAGAAGAAATAAGGAATGCTGCATTATCTTTGATTGAACAAGAGCTATTTCCTTTTTTGGAATCTATTAGAAATCAGAAGGAGCAAGAAATTAGAAGCTATATCTCAGAAGAAGGTCTTGAATATCGCCCGCTATTAAAATATGCTCCAGAAAAACTGCGGTCTATAAAGCCTGGTTTATCTTCAGAAAAACTAGAGATGGAACTACATAAAATAATGTCGAGTTATGAATTAGAACTCAAGGAAGCAGGAAAGGAAATACTGGCAACTCCTTTAGAACACTTTGAAAAGTTTCCTGAATACCAGAAAGAATATCATAGGTTTCTTGAACAATATAACTCTCTAGGTATATCCAAGCTAGCAGAATATGTTGTACATAGGAAAATTATAATTAGTCTTTTTGAAAAGAATTTAAGTATTGGCTCAGATGGTAGGTTTAGCCTTGAGAAAGATATACACGAAATAGTTTTTCCAATGAAAACATCTTCTGATGAAACTAATGTTTTTGAAAGGCAAAATCTTTGGATAATTGATGAGAGACTCTCCTATCATGCATATCTTTCCTCAGATCAATCATTTAACAAACTAGAAAACTTAGATTCAGAAAGTAAAGATAGACCTGACCTTCTAATTTTTAATAATCCTATTGCTTTCGTAGCAGATGAGGAGCAACCATATTCTTCTGTTGTGGTAATTGAGTTTAAACGCCCAATGCGCGAGAGATATTCTGCGGAAGAAAACCCTATTATGCAAGTAGGTTCTTATATAGAAGAAATTAAGTCTGGTAGGCATAGAAATAAGGAGGGTAGATTAATATCACTTAGAGATGATACACCCTTTTATGCTTATATCGTTTGTGATTTAACAGAAGAAATACAGAGATTTTCTCGTTTAGCTGGACTAATTGAATCTCCAGATCGTCAAGGGTATTTTGGATTTCTACAAGGAATAAAAACTTACATGGAAGTATTGTCATTTAGTAAACTTATTAAGGATGCTAAGCAAAGAAACAATATTTTATTTAAGAAATTAGGTGTATAAAAACGAAAATTATCCGTCTTCAAGCAGAAAATATTGTATGTCTCGTTGGTTCAACATCGCCGGACCCTGTAAAGCCGATAAGCATTACATGCTACCACCCACTAGTCGGCTACCAGACTTGGAGCAGATAATTGCGCAAGAAAGTTATTTTGTCATTCATGCGCCTCGCCAAACAGGTAAAACCACCGCGATGTTAGCATTAGCAAAACAACTTACAGAAAGTGGACGCTACACAGCAGTAATGGTATCAGCAGAAGTAGGAAGCCCTTACAACCATGACCCAGGTGCTGCAGAATTGGCAATTCTGGGTGCTTGGCGGAATATGATTTCCGTGCGCTTACCTGAATATCTACAGCCTCCTACTTGGATTTATCAAGAACCAGGACAGAGGATTCAGGCGAGCTTACAGGCTTGGGCGCAAGTTTCACTACGACCTTTAGTAGTATTTATTGATGAAATTGACTCTCTACAAGACGAAGCGCTAATTTCATTTTTGCGCCAGTTACGTGATGGTTATCCCTCCCGTCCCGAAAATTTTCCCTTGTCTGTAGGTTTGATTGGTTTACGCGATGTCCGGGATTATAAAATAACATCAGGTGGAAGTGATAGATTAAATACGTCGAGTCCTTTTAATATCAAAGTTAGTTCTTTTACGTTGAGAGATTTTTTAGCTGATGAGGTGAAAGAACTTTATCAACAACATACCTTCGATACAGGACAAGTTTTCACCACAGAAGCAATAGCAATGGCGTTCAATTTGACTCAAGGACAGCCTTGGTTAGTCAATGCTCTAGCTAAGGAAGTTGTAGAAAATATTGTTAAGGACAGAAAAGTAGGGATTACAGATAAACATATTTTAGCAGCCAAGGAAATACTAATCGCCCGCCAAGATACTCATCTTGATTCACTGGCTGAAAAACTTCGCGAAAAGCGCGTCCAACAAATTATCGAGCCAATATTAGCTGGACTTACATTGGGTGATACTCCCTCAGATGACCGCCAATATTTGATTGATTTGGGGTTATTACGACGTGACCCAGCTGGAGGGTTAGCGATCGCCAATCCCATCTACAGGGAAATTATTCCCCGCACTTTAGCACAAGGTACCCAAAACAGTTTACCTCTTATTAGCCCTACTTGGTTAACAAAAGCAGGAGAATTAAACACTGATTCGTTACTAGACGCATTTTTGCGCTTTTGGCTTCAGCATGGTAAACCTTTATTAAAAAGCGCAGCTTACCAAGAAATAGCACCACATCTAGTCCTCATGGCTTTCTTACATCGGGTCGTCAATGGTGGTGGAACAATCGAACGCGAATATGCTATTGGTAGCGATCGCATGGATCTATGTTTAAGATATGGCGTCGTAACCCTGGGAATCGAATTAAAAGTTTGGCGGGATAAAAGAGGCGATCCTGAAGCTGACGGTTTGGAACAATTAGATGCTTATTTAGCTCACTTGGGATTAGAATCTGGCTGGTTATTGATTTTCGACCAGAGGAAAAAATCACCCCCAATTGAAGAACGTCTTTCAACCCGAATCGCAATCACCAAAAATAAACGCTCCATCACCGTTATCCGAGCTTAGAATATCTGAATCAAAAAAACACAAATCTATGTCTTAGGGATGATGAAAATTGACTTTTCCTCCGGCATCCTAGATAATAGAAGTGCGCCTATACATAATTATTTTTGCTCACACTTCCATTATTAAGAATATCATAACCAGTATTAACAAGGTTTTTCAATACCTCTGAAGAATGAGATTTTTTTGAATTAATACCAAAAAAACTAGATGGAAGTAGCAATTGCAAACTTTCAAAACTTGGAAATTGAGATTGGTGAGTAGAGAAGATAAAAAACATAATTACTCATGAACTAGTTTTTAATCTTCCCCTACACCCTAGACCCTAGACCCTACACCCTTAATAAGCATCTTGTAATTCGTAGAATTCAGGCGAAATGTAATCCTTTCGTAAAGGCCAACCGACCCAATCTTCAGGCATCAAGATCCGTTTAAGATTGGGATGACCTTCATAAACAATTCCGTACATATCGTATGTTTCGCGCTCTTGCCAGTCGGCTGTTTTCCAAATCCAGTAAACTGAAGGTAATGTGGGGTTTTCTCTGGGAAGAAATACTTTCACCCGGACTTCTTCCGGTCTATCGGAATTATCACCAACTTTAATCAAATGATAAACACTGACTAACTCAAGTCCTGGTCCTAAGTCAATACCAGATTGAAACTCCAGATAATTAAACCCATAAGCATATAAAGCTGTGGCGATCGGGAGCAAAAAATCTGGTGTTACCCGAATAACTTCCACTCCATTAGCATCTGAAGCTAACGTCTCATGTGCAAAACCATTTTCACTCAACCACTGCGAAACTTTCCCCGCAGGGACTAATGATTCTACCACTGCTGGAATTGGTTTAGATTCCTCTTCAGTCACGCTTTATCCTCCTGTTGTGATTTTGCTGTCATTAGTGCGGGTGGGACAGCCATACCTATTGCTTCTGTTAATTCCTGAGGAGGAGTGAAGCGAGTTTCTGATTGTAAATACTTACCAGTTAGTATTTGCTCTACAGGTTTGAGATTGTGCGCTGTACTGTAGTAGCGGTGAACTTGTTTAATTTGTCCCCGTTCTTGCATCGAATCATTGGCAATTTTCTTCCGCAGTTTAATAATCGCGTCGATAATTGCTTCTGGACGAGGAGGACAACCAGGCAAATACACATCCACAGGGATTAATTTATCAACTCCTCGCACAGCTGTAGGGGAGTCAACGCTAAACATTCCACCAGTAATTGTACAAGCACCCATAGCAATCACATACTTGGGTTCGGGCATTTGTTCGTATAGACGCACCAATTGAGGTGCCATCTTCATTGTAATTGTACCAGCTGTAATAATTAAATCAGCTTGACGCGGGCTAGAACGAGGGATTAGCCCAAACCTATCAAAGTCAAAGCGGGAGCCAATTAAAGCTGCAAATTCAATAAAGCAGCAAGCTGTACCAAATAAAAGCGGCCAGAGGCTAGAAAGCCGCGCCCAGTTATAGAGGTCATCAACCGTAGTCAGAATCACATTTTCTGAAAGTCCTTGAGTGACTGTAGGACGCTCAATCGGGTTGATGATTTTTTCTGGCTCTCTGGTTATCTGAGAATTCATGACCATTCCAAAGCTCCCTTACGCCATGCGTAAACTAAAGCAATTACGAGAATCGCTATAAAAACTATCGCTTCAATAAATGCCAATACACCTAGACGGTGGAAAGCCACTGCCCAAGGATACAAGAATACAGTCTCCACATCAAAAACCACAAAGACCAAGGCAAACATATAATAGCGTATGTTGAATTGAATCCAAGCTCCACCAATTGGTTCCATCCCAGATTCATATGTAGTCCGTCTTTCTGGACTGTAACTACTAGCTCTCAGGAGCTTCGAGGCTGAGAGTGCTAGGGCGGGTACTAGGCTACAGACAATCAAAAAACCTAGAAGATATTCGTAACCACTGAGGATAAACATAATAGATATCTGATGTGAGTAAGGCTGTAACCTCGTTTTACATTATATCTTGTTACTTTTTCCAGAAATCTGGAAACATAAGAATTATCGGTATTTGATTCTTCTTGTCCAGCGATAGAAAAGTTTAATAATCATGTGATAATTTTTAACGTATATTCTCAGATTTTCTCGCGATGAGTGGGACTTGAGCTATGAATGAGCAGTCTGAACCAGCAATTAAGCCAGATGTCTTAGACCGCTATGAATGTCGCGCCTGTGGTTATGTCTATGAACCTGAAAAGGGAGATGACAAACATGATATTCCGGCTGGAAGACCTTTCGCCGAATTACCTATAAATTGGCGCTGTCCAGTTTGTTCTGCCAAAAAGGTGGCTTTTAGCAATATTGGACCTTCTGGTACAGCCTCCGGTTTCAAAGAAAATATCGGTTACGGTTTTGGTGTAAATAAATTAACACCAGGCCAGAAGAACATTCTCATATTTGGCGCTTTAGCTCTGGGCTTTTTGTTTTTTATTAGTCTGTACGGCTTACAATAAAAACCTCTTTTTTCAGAAATCCAGACAGATTAATTGACCAAGAAACACTAAATCAATACCAATGCATTCAATTCTGAAAAGGTGGCAAAGTACATTTGCCTTAATCGTGCTCATGATAGCTTGCATAGGTTGTAGCCAAGTTCCTTCTCTAAGCTATAACCCTTGGCAAATTATTAATGTGCCTACAGATGCAAAGTTACTGGATATTGCCTTGACTGGTAATCCACAGCATGGCTACTTAGTAGGTAGTAATGCTACACTACTAGAAACAAAGGATAATGGAGATACTTGGCAACCATTGAAATTGGAACTTGATGATTTCAGGTATCGTTTCAATGCAGTTAGCTTCGCCGGAAAAGAAGGTTGGATTGTGGGAGAACCTTCCCTACTTCTCCACACTACAGATGAAGGCGGTTCTTGGTCGCGTATTCCCTTAAGTGAGCAGCTACCTGGTAATCCCATTGCTATTACAGCGCTGTCTGAGAATACAGCAGAAATGGCTACTGATGTAGGAGCTATTTATCAAACCAAAGATGGTGGGAAAAATTGGAGAGCACAGGTCGGTGGTGCAGTGGGTGTAGTGCGTAATCTAGAACGATCTGCTGATGGTAAGTATGTAGCTGTATCTGCTAAGGGAAGTTTTTATTCAACCTGGAAGTCAGGACAAAGTACTTGGACTCCTCATAATCGCAATAGTTCTCGGCGGTTAGAAAATATGGGTTTTGCTGATAATGGACAGCTGTGGTTATTAGCCAGAGGTGGACAGGTTCAGTTTAGTGACCCAGCTAATCCTGAAAACTGGTTGGAGGTGAAATATCCAGAGTTATCTACTAGTTGGGGTTTATTGGATTTAGCTTATCGCACACCCCAGGAAATTTGGGTCAGCGGTGGTAGCGGTAATTTACTGCGTAGTATCGATGGTGGTAAAACTTGGGAAAAGGACCGTGATGTGGAACAGGTTGCTGCTAATTTGTACAGGATTGTGTTTTTACAACCTGACCAAGGTTTTATTATTGGCGACCATGGGATTTTACTCAAGTACAAACCTCAACCCCAAACTGATGCCTTACCGAAAGCTGCTTAGTTATATTTAGGTTGGCTGAATGATGCAAATTTTATGAGAAGCAAGTTGCAACTTGTAACTCTTTTTAAACTTTGTAGGATAATAAATTCAATAACAGTTTTTTTGAAGGTAGTGATTTAAATGTCAGGTACCACTGGAGAACGTCCATTTTCGGACATTATTACTAGCATCCGTTACTGGGTAATTCATAGCATCACCATTCCAGCTCTGTTTATTGCAGGTTGGCTGTTTGTCAGCACTGGTCTGGCTTATGATGCTTTTGGTACTCCCCGTCCTAATGAGTATTACACCCAGACAAGACAGGAAGTACCCATTGTTAAAAATCGCTTTGAAGCGAAAAAGCAGGTAGAATCGTTTATTGGAAAGTAGTTTGAAATTATGGCTAGCAGTAACGAAATTAATCAACCAGTTTCATATCCAATTTTTACAGTTAGATGGCTTGCGGTTCATACTCTCGCTGTACCAACCGTATTTTTCTTAGGCGCGATCGCCGCAATGCAATTTATTCACCGTTAGGAGCAGTTCATGGAAAGGTCCCCCAATCCCAATAGTAAACCGGTTGAACTCAACCGGACATCTCTTTATTTGGGTCTTCTACTGGTCTTTGTTTTAGGGATTCTATTTTCCAGTTATTTCTTTAACTAATGGGAAATGGATTGATTCATGCTTGTTTTAGTGGATTTTTAGTTGATTCGTTTTTAGGGGAGGATAAAGTTGTGTCTGGAAGCGGGAGAATTCCCCTGTGGATTGTAGCTACAGTCGCAGGATTGGGTATAATAACGGTAGTGGGTATTTTCTTCTACGGTGCTTACGCCGGTATCGGTTCTTCAATATAGTCTAAAAAACCGCCTGTCTGCTATAGACAGGCGGTTTCAGTTTATCCAGTTGATTCAGTAGTATCTAATTAAGCGATCTCATCCTGCTCAATATAGAGGAATAAAAACGCAAACACTACTGCTGGTAAAACTAGACCGGTTAAAGGGACAAAAATGGAAGGTAAGAAAGAAGCATCAGCCAAAAATAAACTTGACATAGTAAAAGTCCTATAAAGACAGACTACAATTCAAAACGAGCTTACTGTAAAATTACCTCTAGTTTGGGAAAATCTCAAGATTTTTAACAGAAGAACTGAGCTGTGGGTTTATAAGTCCATTAATTGCTCTGGCTGTATCTGGGGTAAGTCAGGCGGAATTACGGTTTTAACAATTGAGACCTTGTGACTTTCTTGCTGTGTAGTCGTATCTATAGCGATCGCCTCCAACCGCATTTCCAAACAGCCAAAAGGAATGTTTAATTGAACTACAGCCTCTAAAACTCCCCAAATGTTAAAGTTCAAATCTGTGATTAAATGAGGACCATCTAATAAATAACGAGTTTGACAATCTTCAACCCATAATTTAATCGCAACTGATGATAGTACATGAGGTAGTTCTATCCGAATCTTTACAGATGAACCAGCCAAAAGTTCTCCATCTGGTACATATAATTGAGGGGTGGGTAAAGATAGACGATGAGTACCTGATAAATCTAGTTGTGTTTGTTGTGGCTGTTCTACATCTCCAACTTCTAAGTCACTATCCGTCTCATCTAGGACTATCTCCTCAGACAACCAAACAGGTGTGCTGGAAATGAATGGTGGATTCAAAGCTATGGCGGGCTGATCTATCACGTTTTCAGGACTATTAGGGCTATTTCCAGTTTCTAGCTCAACCTCAACATCTGATGATTCTATATTTGGGTTTGGTGTTTCTTGATTATCTAATGGTGGCGTGTTGTCCAAACTAAGAGTTTCGAGCATCGGCGTTGCTGTGTTCTGGACAAAATTTTGTTCCTGTGTAGTCTGGCTGATATAGTCTCCATAAAAATATTCAGCAGTCAAGTTTTCCTCTCGCTGTATCCACAGTTTCAGCAAGGGAGATATTTCTGGGTTATCTACCGTTGGAATTAGCTCTCCTGGCAATAAATTAACAACACTGGGAATTGACTCAACAGAATCAAGTGTAGATGGAATATCTACTAATTCTAGAGATTCTTCTGGGGATTCTGCCAAAGATTTATTAGAGAGATTTGGGAGATTCCGGGTAGAAAAACTTGCTATCTCTATCTTTCTTGCTACATTTCTCAGCCGTTTCAGGTAAGGAAAAGAAGTTTTTAGCTGCTTGATCGCCAGTTTTCCTAAATCAATAGTAGGTACAGCCTCTAGCATTTCCACTATCCCATCTGACTGTTTTGTTTCCGAAGCAATCGGATTAACTAGAGGATTTGTCTGATTAGAAGGTAACTTAGGCAACTGAAGCGGCAATTTTTCAGATGATTCATCTAATTTTGATAGAAAAACTAGTGGTCTAATTTGGGGTGGTAAAGGTTGTTTAGGAGCGGGTTTAAATATATTGAATTGAGCTAAATTTGGTATTCTCACTAGGTTAAAAAGCTCTAAACCAAGTTTGAAAGAAGTTTCAGATTTAATAGTAGTTTGAGAAACTTCAAGACTAGTTTCGCTGAACAGATCTGGTGTAGGTGCGGGAGCTATTCCTCTGGAAATAGTCAATAATTCTGTGACATCTGCCGTAATAGTGAAAACGTGGCTACCTAAGACTACAGCAGATATCCCATCATCTGGTAGACTATGCAATTTAAGATTAGCCAAAATCAGTTTAGATTCACAGTGAGCTGGAACATGAATAATTATACTAAATCTAAAAGGTAGGATTTTATCTGTTAAAACTTGTTGGAACTGATTTAAGATTTTGTTTGGTTCCAGAGGTGAGCGAAGTTCAACCAATAGATTCATCACAGGTAATTGATTTTCCTGTGATATATCAATCTCTTTGGGTTCAACATAACCACTAATGGTTAAAGCTTCTCCCCAGCGACAAATATAGTAATCCCGATCTAAATTCAGCTTGAATAATTCTGTTGTTAATGTATCTACAACTCCTGTCTCTAATTCCTGGTTATTAGAGGTGGGTAAAGCAAAATCTATTAAACTTTGTAAAATCTGTTCCGCTGTTTCCCCTCTGAACCAAACTGGACTGACAGGTTGATCGGTAAAAATATCTGCTTCAACTTCAGTAAGTAGAGAATTAATATTAGCATCGCTTGCAGGAGAAATTTTGGCTTTCTCGATCACAGTAGTAGCATCTGGATGAATATGTACAGCTGATAAAACAGCTTCCTCCTGTAGATTTTCCCACTGATTGATTAAATTATCAGATAGCTCGCTTGCTTCTTCAGCCAAAACTTGCATTTTGACAGTGTATTGCCAAGAATTGCCAAGAATGTCTGCCATTAAGTCACAAGAGCAGCGTAATTCCCACGTTCCCGGATAGAAATAAGTAAAGGGAATAACTGCCATTAATCCCTCTGCATTTGTACGCCGTAAGCGTTTAAGAATCCTTCTTTTGGGAGGAACTTCCTGGTCTGAAAAATGAGTGACTCGGATTTCTACATCTACATTTGGCAGGTGAGAACGAGCTAAGACCCTATACTTACCTGCCACAATTCTCAAATTTTGCGACTCTAGGGTATACCAAGAGTGTTCTCCGTGTTTCTGTACTAGAAATTGCCAGTGTTCCATTATAAGTCAATGATCCCGTCGCACAGCAGCCAAAAATTTAGCTTTAACTTGCTTACAAGTATAATTCAGCAATTTTATATTGTATTACTGAATATTATGTTTGAGTTGAGATAATAGTTGGAGGGCGTTTAAGTTAAGAAATATAACGTTTTTGGTAATAAGCCAAAATTTCTTTAGCTCTTTGGTGGCTGACTAAACTAGTATTTTGTTCCCATCTAATCCTCAAAGCGCCAATTTGACTTTGATTATAGTCAAATTTAGGAGATGTTTGGGGAAGCAAATCTACCACTATACCTTCTATTTGCTGCAAATGCGCAACTATTTCCCTATATACAGCCATTGGTAGACCGGGAAATTCAATTGTTTTTTGGTTCTCCATTGCTGAATTGATCTCCAACAGGATTGACAGCACACAAAACTAATTCCCCAGAATTTATGCTGATGGTGTTGTTTGTTTAGAACTGTTAACGGGTTTTTCTCCTACTGCTCTAGCAACTTCAATCCCATATTGCTCAAAAATTACCAGAGGATTTGACCCTTGATTCATCTCTATCCGCTTAACCAAAACACCACCATTAAACAGACGTTGACCCACTTGTACATAGCGGCTTGTCGGTTCATTTGGCACTTTAATAATTGCTTCAGGTTCTCTACCAATTAGCAATATACCAGTTACAGTAACTGCTCTAGCAGAATCTGGTTCTGGTGCTGGAGGTAAAATGGAGGCTAATTTACTACTAGGGATGACTGGTGGTATTTGCTTCGGTAAGACTGACACTATAGTTTGAGGTAGGATTTTAGGTGTCAATTTTGCTAGATGTTTGCTTGCTTCTATGTTTTTGGCTATTTGTGGTTTTATGACTATTTTTGGTAAAGGGGGTAATATAGGAACTTTTTTAGGCGACAGAGTGTTTAATTCTGGGGTGTCTGACTTAGCAAAAAGTGCGGCAAAAGGATCGGGCCGCCCTTTTGATAATATATTCAAGCGCTGGGTTGGGCTAGTTGATTGAATCAAACCAGAATCTGTATTATTTGGGGGTGTAGTCTCTTTTTCTTGATTAGACGGTACTATCGGATTTTTAAATGCCAACTGCCCTGGCTTCTTGTCTACTGCTACAGGCTGCTGAGGTGTGGGAATTGTAGTATTAGTTGCTTCTGGTGTTCCTCCTATGGTACATCCAGCGATCGCCCAACTCAAAAATAAAGCAGATGTAATTTGCGAAGATCTATCCATTGGCTGTTCTCCAACGATGCTGAGGAAATTTACTTAGATATTAAGCTAATAAGCTGAAGATTTAGGGTTAAAGGCTAAATCTGTTTCCTTTATAACCTAAATTTCACCATCTTTTTAGACATTTTTTAAGTTTATATTTTCAGCTCTATTCATCGGATGCGTTCATTAATCGCTTCAGTAAGTCAAGACCCTTTTTAACTCTTCTGGATACAGTAACCACACTAATTCCTAAAAGGTCTGCTACTTGCTTTTGGGTTAAGTCTTGTAAGAATACGTACTCTAATACATCACGAGTACATTTTTCTACCTGAACAAGGGCTTGTTGTAGCCGCAGTCTATCTTCTTGGGCTAATTGAAAGCTACGATAACGAGAATCAGGGACTAATTCACCTAAGCAGACGGAACCCTCCTCCCCATCCTGTACTGGCAAGTCTAAACTCAAAGGAGAACGGTTCAGCCAGGCTAATTTTACTTCTTGCCACTCAGTAGGAGTAATTTCTAGGGCGGCTGCTAACTCTGTATCACTAGGCTGACGATTATATTTGACTCGCAAAGCACGGGAAATTGCTATAGACTGTTGTTGTAGTGCTAACCATCTCCGTGGTATGCGTAAGGGTACACCTTTATCCCGGAGATAGTGTTGGATCTCACCACGAATATATGGTATTGCATAAGAACTGAAAGCATATCCCCTGGATATCTCAAACTTCTCAATAGCTCTAATTAGACCTAAACAGCCTACTTGGACTAAATCTTCATGGCTTTCATGACATTGATTTACCCAGTAATAAGCCTCTTTCCTGACTAGTCCCAAGTTGAGTTTTACCAGTTGATTACGCAGAGATTCAGAGCGAGAACGTTGATATTCTCGCAATAGATGCAGAATTTCCTGCTTGAATTCATTGCTTACTGTAGTATTCATAGCACCGCGCTGATCTTTGCAAATTTACTCTCTTATTCGACTTTAGACTTAGGTTTATTAGTCTGAGATTTGATTACAGGGGAACCACATCCAGAGTTTAATATGGAAAGGTGAGAAAGAGCCGAGAGAAAAAGTGAAACATTCTCCAGAATTTCACAGAGTTTCCACATAATTGGTCTTACAGTTTAGCTACGCGTTTAAGTAATTGACAGGAATTATCTTGTCTATTATTCTACTCGATTTTGAATATTTAGCTTTTAAATCAGGTAGCTATACATAAGAAAAATATACAGTCTATGAGCAACTATACAACCGAGATTATACTTAATATGTCATATCTTTACAATCAGATTGACTGGTAATTCTAGAGCAAGAGAATTAACAATGCTTTTGGCAGTTTCAACATATCCAACTACGTGGAGCTAACTTCATCCAAACTTTAAAAATCCCATATTAATATATATAAATATAACAATGCCTTTTTCTGTAAAAGTTAAATGATAAATGCGGAATTTAAAAAGTAAAATTAATTTTATATGGATTTATACCAATGCAGTACGCTTAACTATAAATTTTCTCATTCTTAGCATTTCTAAGGCTGGACATTGGCAGTCATTCTAAGCTAAAGTTGTAATGAGTTTGATTTAAATGAAGATGTGACAATAGCAACTTAAAGCTATGATCATCTTTGCAAGGATAACCTCATATATGGGACGGAATGTTTCCTCGGTTAACAAGCTGAAAATATGCAAAAGCAAACGAATTCCCCAAAGCCAATTCGTTCACTAGAAGATGCGCTTGATCGTTGTCAGATATTAGGGATGCGTGTTAGTCGTCAACGACGCTTTATATTGGAATTACTTTGGCAAGTTAAAGAACATCTTTCTGCTAGAGAGATTTATGATCGTTTGAATCAACAAGGTAAAGAAATTGGTCATACTTCTGTTTATCAGAATCTAGAAGCTCTTTCGAGTCATGGCATTATTGAATGTATTGAACATTGCGATGGTCGTCTATATGGGAACAACAGCCATCCTCACAGTCATATTAATTTTACAGACACAAATCGGATTTTGGATGTAAGTGTAGAACTACCTGAAGCTTTTATCCGTCAAGTTGAGTCACAGACAGGAACAAAAATCACCGGCTATACAATTAACTTTTATGCTAACAGCAACGAGCTATGAAAGCCTATCTTTCCTCGTGAGAATTATGTAAAGCCAGCGTATCGATTTGAATGTTTTCAGTATTTGCATATAAATCAACGGATAAAGTGGGTACACCTTCAGCACTCTCAATGGAAAAAGTCTCTGGTTCTTCTTCTATTTGTATACCTTGGGTGTCTGAACCAAGTTTGGTCGTTACTGGATCGATGGAAATTGCTTCTTTGAGAACTAACAACGTTTCAGATGGAAGGTCGTCTGAGGCAAATAAAGCCCCATTATGAGCCGCAAATTCTTTGTCAGCATCGTCTAAAATTGCATGAAACAAGCACGTATTAGTCAGATTGACGGAATTAAGATTCACCCCTGTGAGATTCACCCCTGTGAGATTAGCATTTGTAAGGTTAGCACCTATTAGCTTCACTTGGGACAGGTTAGCACCTGTGAGGTTAGCACCTGTGAGGTTAGCACCTGTGAGGTTAGCTTGATGCAGATTAGCACCTATAAGGTTAGCACCGGCTAATTCCGCATCAGATAAATTTACTCTTGCCAGATTTGCTTTTGAGAGCATGACTTGAAATAGAAATGCTCCTGATAAGTTGAGTCCAGTTAGGGATTGGCGATACGTTCGGTTGATAAAAGCATCTTTACCCAAAACAGATGTGCGACTGATTAAGGAAAAGAGAGCTGTGGGATTGAATCTAGATAAATATGTAGGATAGCCACAAGGACAAAATTTTATTTGCATAACTTGAGCCAGAGCACATAAGATTAGAAATACATTTAGCCCCACAACAGCATTGATTTGCTCAACATTGAGCGGGTTTTTTAGGGTGGTCAAATGATTCCATGCTTGATGTCCTATTCCTTCATCTAACCAACGTCCTTGACAGTAATCATGCCAAAATGATTCTAGGCGTTGCGATAAAATTGCCAAGACGAATTCGCCATTTGGGTACCGCATTAATCCTTCAATTACCAGTAATTCTATCTCTGGACTCAGAATTCCATAACCGAGCAAATGATAAATTTGTGTAGCGATCGCGCTAGAGGATTCCAGAGTGAATTTAGTTTGTCCATAAATATCTTCATGTTGCTTAATCATAACTAGCATTTGCGCCACAATAGCTTGCGCACAGAGGTATTGTCCCAATTGGGGATGGGAAAATTCGACTTCCATCAATTCCCCAGTTGCAGGTTTTTGTGGTGCGATTTGGCAAATTAGGAAGTAAAATGCTGGCAGATTTTCTGGCGTTGACGCTGAGGGTAAATGAATTTTATGCCGACTGCTATGCAGAATTTTGAGAGCGATCGCTTGCATTTGCTCCATCAAATCTTGAGGCTGACGACCAGCAAGTAAATTAGTAATCGCCTCAGGAGTACGATTAATGTGAGCTGTTCCTGCCCGGAGTATCATTGTTTTTATACAATCAACATCAGGATAACCCAAGATCAATTTAGTTAAGCGAGTATATACTTCCCACAACAAAGGAGCACTACTGGCATTTTCTCTTTGGGTAGTCAGATTCAGCATTTGATCATCCAGTAATCCATCACGATGAAGAATACCCAGGAGATAAAGCATCAGAGGTTGACGTACAAGAATAGACAATTCTGGTAACTTTGGTTGAGCAGCAAATAATCCTGCTTGTTTTAAGAAAGTAAAGAAATTTTGAGCAACGGGTAAAGATTGAACTATAGCCCACTGTTGAAACCACTGCCTAAGTTCATCTACTTCTAATGGCTGGATGGTAATACGTCTAGATTTTGGGAGTAATTCCGGCGCAATTCTAGATAAATCACCTAACCCACTAGTCAACAGAACCTTATGTTTCCCCTCAGATTGAAATTTGCACAATTGTTGCATAAAAATCGTTTTCGCCCTTGTCACCTGACAGATTCCAGGGAGTTCATCTAAGCCATCTAGCAATAATAGACAGGTGGGATAGTCTTGTTTTAGCCAAGTTACGACATTCTTGTGCAAATATTCAGGAAAGGCGGAACAAAGTGTTTCTAAAAGAGTCATTCCATAAGTCACATCTCGCAGCCTAATGAGTATAGGCATCAGATGGGGATAAACTTCCTTAGCTATCTGAGCTGCCCAAATTTTACAGAAACTAGTTTTGCCAAAACCAAGGGCTGCTTCAATAATGGCAATAGTGGTTAAATCACTTAATTGTTGCTGTGCCCAAGTAATTAAATCTACGGGTTTAACATTTTTCCCGGAGAATTCATCTGTATTTTCTCCCACGGGTAGGCCAGTCAGGGGAATATAGATATCCTTTAACGCAAAGGATTCCATAAATAAAGGTGTACTGGAATTTTGGAGAAAACTTGCCCGATAGTATTCCCGATACAAATCGATTTTGTCGTCTATTTGCGATTTGGCAGATGAGTCTGTCAGATCAGTGTCTGGATTATTATGAACAGGAGATGGTAAATTTCCTAAGCGGACGAATTTTTCTAGCTGGGCTAGAGAAGCAGGATTATTTGCAATGACCACCAATAGATATCCTGGGAGGGAATTAACCAAGCGTTGAGTTAATAGTTTTGCTTCGGGTTCTTCTGCTCCATTAGTCACTAACCAAGCTATGGTAGCATGATTCATTTGTTGTACTAGTAATGAATCTGCTACTAGAGAAAGCGCTTGTTTAGCTTGGGTATCAGTCAATTTTCCTGGACTGAGATTCTTGAGTAACCCTTGTAATTGAGCTTCTTTCAGAGTCAGCTTACCCTGTGTCTCATTCACTAGATGTGCTTGACTTGGTATCATTGCTCGGTCTAGCCAAGGTCTTTTAAGACTGGCTTCTTGAGCTAAAACTTGATATAAAGCTTGCAGATAGGCAATTTGGAAGGCTAACCATGTACCTTCATTCCGGTTCAAGGCTTTTTTCTGGCTCAGGCTACGCAAAAGGCTTTCAGTTAATTGGGTGAGTATGGTAATTTCTTCCCAAACGCTTCCTAAAGATATCTCTAAAACCTCTGCTAAAGTACAGATGTCAAATGGCATTAAGCCCTTGACTTCCATATCTTGAGCAATACGGTAGGCAATACCTGCTATTTGCCCTGCTGAAAATTCTTTGATTTGACTGATGGTGATGTAACGGTCTATCAACCAACTGCGAATACTCAAGTCCATATTGGGGTGTAGGGTGTAGGGTGTAGGGTGTAGGGTAAGATTAAATACTTGATATTCTAACTAGTATAGATATGTTTTTTTAGTTTTTATTAGGTAGTACTTAGTTCTTGATTTTACTATATAACTTAAATTTCCCAGTCACGCCGGAAATAGAAAAAGTTTGCCAGTAATTCTTGTAAAGCATAATTTTTTTGTAACCTATACTTATGCCATTCCTGTGCTGTTTTAACAAGAATTTCCGTAAATCCAGGATATACAGGGGCTAAATCTGCTATATCTTTAACTAAAATGTTTTTTCTCATCGCCAAGGCGATAATATCGATCAACTCTCTAGCTTGTGTACCTAATATAGAAGCTCCCAAGATTTGACCATTTTCCAAAACAACAAATTGACAAATACCTGTAATAGTAACTTTGTTTAAAGCACTTTTTGTTTGGGCTATGGGTAATACCTTAAAATATTGTTTTAAAACTAAAATCTTCTCCTGATTTTGAGGATAATGAACTTTAGCTTGTGCTGTTGTCAAACCTACTTGGGTCAATATCGGTTGAGAACAAATTATCCAGGGGATATGAGTATAGTTGACTGAGAAAATTGGCATAAAAAGAGCGTTTTTCAGCGCTAATTTAGCTTCATAATTAGCAATATTGACTAAATCATAACCCCCAATAACACTACCACAAGCATAAATGCGATGATTAGTGGTTTGTAGTTTATGGTTAACTATCAAACGAGACTGATGTTGTCTTACTCCTACTGCTGCTAGGTTAAGAGACTCTAGACTAGCTCGCTGTCCATATACTACTAAAATTTCATTAGTTTCAATTACCATATCTCCTAATTGAATCACTTTTTTACCCCCAACCTGTTGTACTTGATTTATGGCTGTGTGAGTCAGAGTTTTGACACCATCAACTTCTAACTGCGTGAGTAACATTTGGGCTATCTCTGGTTCAAGACGTGAAAGAACGGAGGGATATTGGGTAATTAACGTCACATCGCAACCCAAATGTGCCAAAGTTTGGCTGATTTCTATACTTGCGGGAGTACCACCAATAATTACCCAGTTTTGGGGTAGATTTACTTTGTCTACACATTGCCAAATATTGTCTAGAGTTAGGTAACCAGTGGCTTCTAATCCCGGAATTTGAGGAGTTTTGGGTATAGATTTATTAGCCAGTAGGTAAGTACGAGCATGTAGCAGCCGTCCATTTACAGACATCACTAATGGGGATGTTCCTAGAAATTCACCATTCCCAATAATTACCTCAACTCCCAAAGTTGCTAGATTAGCCAGAGAATTCATCTGCTCAAGACGTGAAGCGACACTATTTGCGTTAAGCATCACCTCTGACCATATAGGAGTTTTACCTAGAGATATTTCCTGTATTATTTGGTGATAATATGATTTACTATCACTGATTTGTGCTTCTAATAGGGCAACCTTAGCGTGCATTTTAGCAGCGTATGCGGCAGCGTAGCGTCCTGTAAGACTACCGCCAATAATTACAATATCATAATCAAAAGTCATGGGAAAGTAGGGATTTAAGGGCTGTTAATAACTGCTGATTTTCAGAATCAGTCCGCACAGCTATACGAAAAAAGCGATCGCCTAATTCTTTAAAACTCAAACAATTACGAATTAAAATTTGGTGTTGCTGCAATAATTTTTGCTGTAATTTGCTAGTAGGATACTGTGATTCTACTAGCAAAAAATTCACAGAACTCTCGATCGGACGTAATCCAGGAATAGCAACTAGCCCATCGAAGAGTTGTTTTCTCGCAGGAGGTAACCAAGTCCAGGTTTGCTGTTGAAATTCTTGGTCTTGAATAGCAGCGATCGCTGCGGCGGCGGCGAGGGTATTGACTGGCCAGGGGTCGCGCCATGATTGCCAACGAGACAAGCGCCGAGGATGGGCGATCGCATATCCTAATCGCAGACCTGGCAAACTGTAAAACTTAGTTAGCGATCGCAGGACTACTAAATTTTCATATTTTGGTACGAGTGAAATCAAACTTTGTTCTGCTTCAGGAGGTAAAAAGTCCATAAACGCCTCATCTACCACAACTTCGGCAAACTGCGCCAAATATGGCAAGATCAAATCCCGCGCCCAAAGTCTTCCCGTAGGATTATGCGGATTATTGAGAATCAACCCCCAATTTCGGCTATCATCTTCCCCCTCAACTCCCAACTCCCCACTTCCGACTCCCCAGAGAGGAAATTCCCTTACCTTAACACCATAGGCTGCTAAAGTCCGGTAATAATCACCAAAGGCTGGAGTAATCAAGCCAGTTGCGGCTAATTGTCCTAATTCCCTACCTGCCAGTGTTAATAATTCTGCTGACCCATTACCCGGCAAAATCCACTCAGGAGGAATTTGATGGAAGTGACTGAGAGCAAGTCTCAGTTCACTATATTCAGGGTCTGGATAATTCCTGAGATGACCAAGTTGGGACATAATCGCAGCAATAACGCTGTTTGGTAATCCCAACGGGCTAATACTGGCGGAAAAATCCAAAATAGCATCAGGAGGACAACCAGCTAGTGCTGCTGCCCAAACTAAATTGCCTCCATGTGCTTGTTGCTGCATTAAAAACAGATTCCGGGAAACAGAAATTACTCTTTTGGGGGTGCTACTCTTTCTCTAAAAAGTTTTCCAGCAGAAAAAGCAGGTACTTTGGTTGCTGGAATTTCCATTTTTTCGTTGGTTTTGGGATTGCGCCCTTCGCGAGCTTTGCGCTCTCGTGGTTCAAAAGATCCAAATCCCACTAATGTTACTTTATCGCCAGAGGAAACTGCTTGAATAATTGTTTCCAAAGCCGCAGTTAGGACTGAATCTGCTTGTTTTTTGGTAACACCAGCTTTTTCAGCGATCGCGTCCACTAATTCGCCTTTGTTCATGTCAAACTCCTTACGGTTTAGTTGAGATTCTATGAAGATGCACCCTTAAAGGACCTTTACGGAAATCTCTGTTGGTAGAAATACAAAAATCGCCCCTTTAGAGTATTTATACTCAAAATCGCTATAAATCCTATTGGCTCGACTTTTTAATGAATCATTCTAAGGTGTAGCAGCCTTAAGTGGATAGATGAAACCATTAATTTATATAGATTTCAGGTTTTTTTGTGTCTTTTGGCTTATTCTTGTACTCAAAAAGGGCAAAAATTAAGCATAAATACTCAGTTGAGATCAAAAATTGAGGTACTGAAGGACTCCAAGGGATAGATATTTAAGTAGCTCAATTTTAAGAAAAAAGCTTTTAACAAGAATGCTACTTGTATTAGCAAGTGTTATTTTAAACCATTACTCACCTTTCTCAAAGATTAGAGTTTAAATTAAATTCATCGAACTTAATAACTTTTGCATCAGCTTTCGTTGTATCAAAGCGATAGCTACTAACTATAGCATCGTTAACCTCATTGATCTCCAAAATACTGAAAACCGTAATTTCATTACTGGCGATATAAGGCATTTTTTGACCATTTGTGTCGAGCAAAGGAGCGATTGTAGGGACTATAGGTTCTAACCCATTAGGATTACCCACAGATGTATAATCTTCTTGATAGTCAGGTACTTTACGTCCGTTATTACCCCAAGCTGCACCATAGGAGTTTCCTACATTTGATGTTTCTAAAAAGTGCATTTTCTGGGAACTGATAAAGCGATTCCATAAATGAGAATGTCCATAAAATACTAATTGTACATTAGCAGCTTCTAATAAGGGTATAATATCGCGAATAATATAATCTGATTTTTTGCGATATTCGTACCGGACTGAAGTGATATTTCCGGCTGCGTCTCGTTCAATTAGGGGAATAGGATCGGTATATGGTGGGACGCTGTTAATCCCTAAAGAGTGGGGTGGATGATGAAACATCACAACTTTAAATTTTGCCTGTTTGAATTCAGGACTGTTAATTTCTTGTTCTAACCAATGATATTGCTCGCTACCTTGAGCGATCGCCTGATAAATAATTTGTCCATAACCCCATTCTTCAGGGTGATTTAAATTCTTTTGGGCTTCTTGATATTTACCTGTAGCATCTGTGTCTAAACTGGGAGTCCGCCACGCATTTGTAATGTAAAGTACTACTAGTCGAACATCACCAAAACTAACTGCATAATAAGCTTTTCCTGCTGATTCACTTTCAGGTAAAGTGAATATTTCTTCGTAGGTAATTGTATTATAAGAAGAATCCTCTAGAGGGCTGTGAGGATAAAATTTCTTAGCGACTTCACGAGGAATAGTATCTTCAAATTCCTGATGCAAATTTTCTGTTCTCGCATATCTTCCCATGATTTCATGATTCCCTATACAGGTAAACATGGGAGCGTGCTGAATTATTTCTCCACCTGTATAAATAGTTTTAAAATCACTATATTCTAGCTCGTAATGAGCACGACCTTGCAATCCAGGAAATAGTGCGTTACCTCTATGGTCATCAAACCATTCGGAAGCTCGGTCTGGGACGTTAACTAAATCTCCTGCGAACCAAACTGCATCAACTCGACCCACTGTTTCTACAACTTTTTGCAAATTTGCTGCTGTCATAGGTTTTAGTTGATGGTCGGAAGTGAGCAAGATTTTGATTGGTGTTCCTGGTTTTGGTGTTGATCCTAGGGTGAATATTTCACTACTAACACTTGTTCCATCTTCCCACCAGCTAGTAACCTGGTAGGGAACTCGGACACCAGATGTTAAATCTGTTACTTCTGCCATATGTCGCCAAATAGACCTGGGAGTGGGTTTTGAGAAAACTTGGCAGTCTTCAGTTTGATTTCCGACTCTTGATAGTTGGTCTTCTCTAGTGCGACTGAGTTGAATAGTTTTGGCATGTGTAATTCTATCCAAATTTTCGCCATAGGTAACTATGTGTCTATCACCTGCAAATTCGGTGAACCAAACTACATGTATAGAGTTTGCTGTTGGTAGTTGGAGAAATGGATCAGTTAATAGTTGGGGTGTTGATGTCATTGATTTTAGATCATATTTAGATCATATTTTTAGATCATATGCATAAAAATTACAAAGCCGTAGATACTTGTACAAAATAGAAGTAATGCTGTAATTTGAGTAAAAAGCCTTTGTGGGGATGGCGTAATTGCTTCTCTAACTAGAGTGGAAATAGATGACCCCAGAAGAAAAGTTAAACCTAGTACTAGATATGGTCTATCGGGTATAAACGATGCGATCAGCAACATGAAAATCGACAACGAGAGCATCAAAAACTCAATAAATCGGGGTGGATTGTGTTGACAAACTACAATAATAGAGTTGATGCACGAGTACCATAAACGCATAACTTAGGAGGGTGTAGGATATGAGCCTCTAACTAACGCGAATAGGCATTAGCAACAAATGGAAGAAACACAGTAACAAGACTTTGAATGTCTAAAAATCGTATGATGTACATTGTACCATGACAGTTAAAACCGTTTTA
>Ga0116231_10001243_pt1 | contig 51420 bp, 42 predicted proteins | sample S1TSphgellanicum_2_FD_89695 | JGI IMG/M metagenome (GOLD analysis project Ga0116231, IMG submission 89695) | Host-associated microbial communities from peat moss isolated from Minnesota, USA - S1T2_Fd - Sphagnum magellanicum MG | ecosystem: Host-associated > Plants > Peat moss > Unclassified...
AATCCAGAAATTCATGTATTTTCAATTCCCAATTTTTGTGTGGAAAACAAAAATGCGGGGAAACAAAAAAAACACTAGTTAAGTTATAAGTTTTTACAATTGTATTTCTCAACATTGGCAACTTGGTTACCTACAAACAAATGCTTATTTCTTTGATTAAAAAAATGAAATCATTTAGATAGTTTGGTTCATATCCAGTGGGCATGCACCTACATAGGTATTTCTCCATTATGAAATACCAGCATTGTCAGGATCATACTAGTGTTGGGCAGTTTTCACTTTTTGTGAGATTCGTTAGTTTTTGGCTCTCACATAACATTTCAAGAACTAAACTGGTTTTTTAAACACGATCTCCAAAAACAAAAGATTGGCAAAGGTATCAAGATTTTGAAAAAATAAATTCAATCAGTTCTCTAAATGTTGGTTACTGTGGTGAATCTACACAATCAACTTCAACTATTGACACATGATTTAAATGATTTTGGCATTTGATAATCACGGGATATAAACATATTTGATCATATTCCTCAACAATAGCCACATCTTCACGATTAATATAACACAATATTAGTGAGAAAACACTATTAAACCTAGGGTTCTCTCATCAACACGAGAATGAAACCAAGAGATTAGAGGTTTTGTTCCCAGTGTCCCAATGTCATGAGTTTGTAAAGTCGCTTGTGGGTATTCAAGCAGATTGTTGATTTTAACCTCCAGTTTCTATCAATTTGCTACTCAGTTGATAAATAAACTGGCACAGCTCATGGGCAGTCATCATAATATATGATGAATCCCTGGAGTCATACATACATTTTCATCCTATGTATGAGAAATATGCCACTGATTTCACAAAAGGCTTTCATGCCATTATAATTTTATGCCGGGCCTGAACATGGTGAAGAGATCTGCCAATTCAAACCAAACCTAATTCTATTATGCAGTCTGGTTCCCTGCTGTAAATGGGAGTATGAGAGAGAGAGAGAGAGATGTATACAACCGAAACTCATTAATACTAAACTCTTGAAAGGAAGGAAACCTGACTGTAATGGTGTGATCAAAAACTGGGTTGCTCTACAAATCATACAGAGCATTGACAGATCTCTAACATTTCACATTACAACAAACTCTTCATATTAGTCATGGCAAGACAATTCCTACAACACTCGTGTTACACCCCACAACTCACAGTTCTTTACATTTCTCTTTCAGGTGTATCCATCAAACTGGATTCAAGTAGTTCACATCAGGTAAACCACAAAGCACAAATTGGAAAAAAAAAAAAAGGCCCTGGCAGGTGTATTGAATCTAATGCATCAGCTGCATAAGGATAAACACAAAAATTCAACAATATATCAGTCAGGTGAAGGTGTGTAGGCTTGAAAAAAATTACAAACTGGGTGAAGGTAAGGGAGTAAAGGGCTTTGCAAAATTATGAATTTGAGTAAGGGTAAATGTTACCGATGAACATTTACCCTACTTGCAGGGTAAGGATAGGGGAAAATATCTCATTATTCACCCTGTACATACCATGTAGATACAATTGGGTAAACATGCAAGGTTTGAAAATATATTTACACAAGTGTGGCAGATTTCAAACTGAAGAAAGACATTGCCTTGTGCAATTGGCATTGCAAACATGAACATGTGGAATTTCAAACATCCTATCAAAGAAATTAGAAGTATAATTAGAAGCAATCAATGGCATCAAAAATGTACTCAAAGCATTTTTATAATGGCAAATAGTATAAAATCTAAAGGGATCTAGTAATGCACAACATATTGTGTTTTGTTGTCAGATTCAACAAGGTTGTGAATAGCTTTCACTCGACACCCACCTTCATAACTTCTATTTGATTCGTTGATTTCATATGAAGAAATCAATTCAATGCATTTTGCATCAGTAATACTGCACACCCATTGCAATGGACAATGTCACCGGTTTTGAAAAACCTTACTTTGGTCCTCTGGATTCCCAGGGAATCATGGAAACTCCAGCAGTCTACCTTCCAGCAGCAGGATCAGGCTCAGGATCTTCTGGGAGTTTTTCAACAAGTCGTCCTCTTGAGGGCACCAGGCATGCAACTCCATCAATAATCTGAATAATCAATACAGAATGCATGATTATAAGACAAAAGGAAATTTCTTTGTAGCTGAAGCTCAGAATTACAATCCCATGGTATGTCCAGCTCTGGAAGAAGGATGTGGTGAAGTTTCCTTGTCTTGGTAAAAACCCTAAATACTGATATCAACCAGCACTTCTAAACTTCCCACAAGCCAAACCTGTTGTATCATGTTACCAGTAAACTATGGCAAGAGAAACTCCAGAGTTCAAAGTATACAAAATTGCATTATGCTTTTTTTATCAGGTTGCATGATTATCTGGTTCTTTGTGTGTACAAAACAATATTAATACCTGGTTGTTGACAACATCTACCACATCAATTTTCACCTGATGTATTCATGGAAAAAAACTAAACCATCCAATACCAGAAGGAAATACTGAGATGTACGTAGCCCTGCCTAATCTGCACTCCCGTGCCCAAATAAAAGTCCTCTCCAAGACACCTACCACTATAATTGATTCTCCCTTTTTTTCTAAGTAGATATATAACATTTTCTTCAAACATTGGGTTGGCGTTAGAGGTCCAATGGATGTACAACAAACCGGATAGGCAACACCAAGACTGTCATTCACAAGCTCCTGTGACTTCTCACAGTACCTGCACCCCTTCACCTCTGCAAACTTAGCATCTTCAGTTGCTGCCACTCATTTGCAAGAATTCAAAGCTGGGGGCTTGACATTGTGACCACCTCCTTTCTAGAAGTACACATATTCTAGCTGGAGGACTGTCAAGGCAGTGGCCAAAGATGGTGGCAAAAACATACTCCACTCAGGGCTCTGCAGATCCTAGGCTCCACACTTTGCATCAGTGATTCACACAGTAGGCAGACACTTATGGGTTGCAAGCCACTTAGTCACCTGACCACTAGCTATGGATTTTGATGCTACTTTGAAAAATACACAGCATCAATTAATCCATCAGTCTCGAGTGCTTTATAGATATTGAGAGAGGAATGGACTGCTCAAACAAATGAGGAAAAAAAACCCCTTATCTAAAACCCTAAGGCTAATTGCTCTACAGGAGTGCGTCTAAAGCAAGCTTGTCTTACAATACAACAACCTACTGGCAAGCCTACAACATCACAGCAAACAGGGACGCGGAAGGACATTGCTGCCTGCCTATACACAAGATATTTGATGATTCTATAACCTCTTAAAGGAAGAGGAGAGGGGGACAGGGGGGTGGATTTACCTGAGTGGATCCTTTGAAAGTGGGCATGCCAGGTACTGAAGAAGGCTTGTGTTGAATGCTGCATGCTTCACAAGGATCCCTCCTCGCACCATAGCTGCATTTGCTCCAGCAACTCAATCACTCAATTCTACCCTTCTGTTTCTTCTTCTTATTCTTCTTCTTCTTCTTCTTCTTGGCACACTATGTAGGTATTCTTAAAACCCTATTTTTTGCTTTCCCTCTTTCTCTTGCAGTCTAACCCCAGACTTGAAATTTCTCTCTCTTGCTGCCAATGTACACGACCAAGAAGCTCAGCAAGAGTTGGTCAGAGTGAATTACAACAACACTAAAAGAAGAAGAAGGGGGAGAAAAAAAAAGAGTACAATTAATGTGCCAGAATCCGCTGTTGCCAGTCTGAGGAGGAGGAGGAGGAGATTGCAAGGTTGAAATTGTAAACAGAGATGTTAAGGTTTGTGCAGCCTTCAGCCAAAAACAAAGAATAAAAAATTGTATGCAGAACCGTCAGGGTTTTTGTATCCCTAAGGGATACAAAAATCCAGAAGCATGTGTTGAAGGCTCCAAATTCTTATTGAAATGATGATGATATATTTGCATTATTTAAAGCTCCTTGCAATTAGCATGTCTTTGCTGGTACGACGAATAAATTGTTCAATTTTGTCATGTCATTTGCATGACAAGCAACATTTCTTGAGTACTACAAGCTTTGGTCTTGAATGACAATTATCTCAAGATATCTTATTGGAACAATCATACTGATGGAAAAGTGATGGACAAAACGACATATTTGAGAATCCCATGAGTGAAACCTTAGAATTAATTCATTTCAGCACTTGCCTGCAAAACCTGACCATCCCATGTATTACAACATTTAAGTACCTTGTTTACAGAAGAGAACTCCTCAAACAAATCAAAGCTCCCATCCTAACAATCTCAAGAGTTAGCACTTGCACTTGCTTCTTCATACACTTGACTCAATCTGTTCTAGAACTTTCTTTGTATGCGGCTTCAACATTGTGATGCACTCATCAAAATTTGGAATAGGGTCATAGATGTTTAGACCTAGCATCAATTTATCAAGCTTTCGGGTGCCTTCTTGGATCCTGAAGCTGAAGTTCCCTGTTCTTCTGTCATCATCATCAGAGAGGAGAAGAAAGAAACATCATCATTTGTAGCTCACAATTATTGCCAAGCAATGGCAGCAACAGCCTCTTTCATCATCAGCAAAAGAGATGTATATCATCCTCAAATCTCGGTGATCTAACTTGACAAAGTCAAGCAAAAAAAGTGTGGTTCATGGATTCTCGAGTTTCCTCCTCACCAAGATTCAATAACAAATCCTGGTGATCCAACCAGACAAAATCAAGCAAAGAAAGTGCAGTTACTGGATTCTCAAGTTTCCTCGTCAGCGAGATTCAATTTGCTTTTCTCACTGCTAAACAAACTTTGTAATCTCTCAAACAATCAGCAAAGATTGTCTGTGAGAGTTTCTTGCTTAGCAAAGTACCAAAATGGGCCTTCTCCCCAGGGCCTCCCATAATTTGAGGGAAGCGGCCCCAAGGGCATAGTCATGATCGTATAGGGGAAGTCCTCTCCCCAAGAACTTACTGGAATGAGGTTGCTCCTACAAGGGCGGTAGCCTGAGCAAGGGGGCCAAACTCTAGGAAGTCCCCTGGGCTGAGAACTTCCCCAGCCAAAAACCATGGAATTTATTCTTGGAATTTGGACCTTCTGGAGTTCCCAAGGATCTTACAATGCTCACAACGGTATATCAAGATGCTTTTCCAGACCAATCTAATTCTCTTGCACTATAGGTTCCCAAGTAAAGGAAACCCCAAAAAAACCACTTCTTAATACTTGATTTCCTATTTCAACTACCATAAGTAGTAAAATGAATGTGAGAATGGCAGGTGGCTTTGCTAGGGGTCAAACTTAAAAAATACCCATTCCCCATAGTCAACAAACCGACAGAACGCGAAGAACGGACAGAGGCCCACATCTTCATCCACAACCAACTTCTGCCTGCAAGCATACACTACACTGCTGCAAGTAGCTTGGTGAATTAACTGCAGATAATCAATGGTCACTGGAGCATGAAGAAATATAGCCTAAATTTATGTGGCAGTTCACTCCAAGAAATAAACATTGTGAGCCAGAAGCTTGTGATACAAAAGAAGAAACTTGAGTGATAGCATGTCCAAGAGGAGCAAACACCCAGCTGTTCAATACTGAGGACCATACCAAAGCACAAAAAACTTGAGAGTGCATCTCAGAATCAAGTGGCATGCCAATGTTGAGACTATTATCTCAAGAATGCAGCTACCAAACTCTCAACAGTCTTCACATCAGAGGTTCGACAGTGGTTATCCATCCTTAGCTCTCCAGTCCATACCAGAGGCTGTCTGGGTGAGCTACTTATACACAATCAGGCACCCAGACTTGTGATTTTGGAGCAATAGGGGAAAATTTTAACGAGGTAAAAATACTACGCAAGGCAATGTATCCTTTACCTTCACTTGAAAACTAAATGCCAACAATCTCCCCTCATTAGCCAATCTATTCACAAATGAATGGTGCACACAAATATGTCAATGACCACAGAAAGAAACTTCAGAACGACTAAACAGATGGTCTTGATTTCCCTTGGAGAATTCCTTCAATGTGACAGGACTTCTTTTCCATCCAGATCATGAGCATAGAACTGCAAGTGGTTGACCTTAAACAGGTGGAGGGTAGAGCTTGGCTTGTTGCCGTACACGCCGCTTGTACTCATCTGGGTCCTGCATTTGTCAGTAAGGCAACCTTTCAGCAGCAGTTACAAGAGAGCTGATCAGAAAACAAAGGAAACTGTTGATCTGCCACAAATGTTGGTTTACTGACATAGGGCTAAGACAATTGACTTGACAAAGTGATGCACCATTCAGCACTCTAATAGACTGTACCGAAGTTACAGTACTGGAGCCTTACACATACAATCTGCTGGTCTTTGGTGCATTGATGAGAAAGAAATTGGTTCTCTGTAAAGAATACATGCTAGAGAAGGACTATCATGCATGTTATGAGGTTCAACACCAACATCCCAATATAGGTAAATCTGCAACCTGAATAAACAACTGGTATGCTTCAGTTTGTGCTGGGTCAGCTGGATTTGGAGCATCAAGCAGCTCCTGAATGCCCACCAGAATTTGCTTCACAGTTATGGCTGGTCTCCAACCCTAAGTATTCACATATCAGTACATGTTGTCAAGCACAGAGCACATCTTGTGCATCGGATATCATCAGGAAATGTACAACTGGCTTGTGTGTTGGATATCTTAGGGAAATGCACTGATGCTGAAAATGCTAACACATGAGGCAGATTAGAAAGATGGATGAACAGAAATCAGGTAATTTGAAGTTGATCAAATTCATTGTTTAAGGTGATCAGTTCTCAACAATATGTGACCAAAGAAATATCAGTAAGACACAGCTGACTTGAAGAAAAAAGAACACAATGGAGGGTTAGAAGGGCATACAGAGTCTTCGTTGAGAATGGAGAGGCAAACAGTGCCTGAAGGATAAACATTAGGGTGAAAAAAGCTTGCTGGGAATTTGCACTTGGGTGGTTTACTGGGATAGTCCTCACTGAAATGAATGGTAATTGGATAATAGCCGCCTTCCCAATCAGTCTGCACAAATCCACTTCTACTTTCAAAAAAAATTTCAAATAGCCACCAGATCCAACATGCATTCATAGGGTTAACAAACTACTACTCCCCTACAAACTCTGGTATTATAGCCTTGGATTGCTGACAGAAATGTATGCAAACAGTTCTGTGATTGACACAAGTCTTCTCTGAGCAGCAATTCTTTGCACCCATTGACAACTTTTAAGCCATGATTGTAGTTACAAGAGGTTTGTAAGTTAATGCATGCATAGGATTGCAGGGAGAACTACAAAATGATACTTCCAAGGCAACCAGTATATCAGTTCCACTGCTGGAAATGGGATGCCTAGTAGCAGTTTCACCATGTATGCAGCTCCACAACTACTGGACACTGATTACAGGCGATAGCCAGCCCCTAGACAAGGGTTACCTAGTACATAACCTCCATCCTAAATGGAAGTGGCTAGCTGCCATCACCTCACACAGACTTCATCAGCCTCTGATTGTGGGTGCACCAAATGTACAACAATCTGCTCTAAAAATTTTGGGCAGATTATCATAACAAAATCTGTGACCTGAGTTTTGGTCCCAATTTTGATAAGCAATAGGAAGACTCAATCATAGCTAGCAATCAAGAGACACAAAGGAGATTTCATGGCAGATGCAAATTTTTTTCCCCCTATTTTTTTCTTTTGCAAAATGACTGTATAAACTTCACAGCTATTCTCTGTTGAACACATACTGGGATAGCACACAAAATTCAAGATCAGATTCAAGCATACCCCAGCTTTTCCAGGCAGAGTGCACTGCCAGACCATTAAATTCAGAGCCCCATCCGCACCTGACTCTGGCCTTGCCACAAACCCCTGCATAATACATTCCACAATCAGCACTTGACCACCAGCACAAAATCTGAATAATGGAACACATGAGCAAACATTCTGCAAAAAGCAAATATGGGAGTACACATGTTGCAGGTCTGAAAATGCATACAATAAGCCCCATTCTAATCTATTCCAAATCCTATCCTCTTCTCTGCATATCACATCGCAGTGGACTCAGTGGACTTATGGTAATCTGTAATCTCCAAGGATGCAGCTACAGCCACCCTTCTGTTGCTGAGTTGCCTTCAGACCAGACCCGACCTTCTTATAACCCGGTCCCGTCAACACGACCGACAAACTGGTGGCAAAATGTCAAGCGGAGTTCAAAAATTTAACCGCTAAAGCACTAAGATCTTTCATAGATATAAAAACTGAAAAAACCGAAAAAAAACGTTAAAGCGAAGTCAACTAACCAGGCACACCACCATCAGCACGAGACTACTAACAACTCTAAATTACAACTAAAACGGAAGAAAGCCGTCAAACGCACAAAAGACTGGAAACAAAATTCAGTTTATTACGTTGACTCTCTTCATTTACCTTAACACACAAAAAACCCCGCAAAAAAGAAAAGAAAAGAAACAAAAACAAAAACAAAAACAAAGCTGGGATGCTAAAACACCCGTCATTCAGCCATGGAGGCGAAACCCCAGAGGCAGGCAAAATGCGCATTCCCAACCAGAAACGCAAAAAGGAAAGAAAGAAAGGGGGAAAAAAAAACAGAGTTCAAGAACAGGGAAGAGAACACAATATGTACATGCGGATGATTCTTGCGCCACGCTTTGCGTTCCTCGGCCAAACGTCCTCGTGCAATACCGCCCGACATCGCCACTCTCTCTCTCTCTCTCTCCCTATCGTCTTGCGCTCTTCACCCGCTCAGCAAAAGCACACACCAAACTCCCGCGGCCGAGTTCCCACGCGAGCGCTGCGCCTCATACCCTAAAATCCAGATCCCAATTCTATGTCCCGAAAATTCCAACCAATTGGGGAGATCTGCCTGCCATTTTGACACCCCGGACAATACCAGAACTCCAGGTCCCAATTCGAGGTCCCGAATTTTTCAACCAACTGGGGAGAGTTGCCCGCCATTTTGACACCCGGGACGATAATACCCGAACTCCAGGTCCCAATTCGAGGTCCCGAAATTTTCAACCAACTGGGGAGAGTTGCCCGCCATTTTGACACCCGGGACAATAATACCCGAACTCCAGGTCCCAATTCGATATTCCGAAAATTTGAACCAATTAGGGAGAGTTGCCCGCCATTTTGACACCCCGGACATTACAAGAACTCCAGGTCCCAATTCGATGTCCCGACAATTCCAACCAACTGGGTGGAGTTGCCCGCCACTTTGGAACCCCGGACGATACCAGAACTCCAGGTCCCAATGCCTCCTAGTCTTAATGAGCGTTTTCTTTTGGGACAAATTTTGACATTTTATTTCACAAAATAATTGGATTTTTTCTTGGAAAATTTTGTATTTTTTCAGTGTAAATTCAACTATATATTTAATGGGAAATTTTTCCAGATTTTCAATATCACAAAATTGAGGGAAAAAAAGCCGTGTATTTTTCCTGGTGCAAAAATTTCACCAAAATGTGGGAAATAAATATGAAAGGGGGAATATTATATCGCAATACTCTTGTTTCTTTAAAAACAATTGCCAAATTTCAACCAAAATATATATTTATTTATTTTTATTTTTTATTTTTATTTTTTTCCAAATTTGGACTCTGCTTTTAGTTTGGTAACATTTTGTAATTAGATTTTTTATTATTTAGATAGGTTCAAAAAACTTGTCACCATTTAATGTTAAATCCTACTTGGAATGCTAACCAAGGTGACATCAACAAATTGAAAACCATATCACTACTCTTGATTGAGTAATTTGGAATATCAAATTAATATTACATTATTGTCATCATTATCAAATTATTGATAATTTATTGCATAAATTTGGGGGACAAAGAATATCTATATGTAAACTTGATTTCACAAAGTGAAAAAAAAAATATATATATATGCATTTAAACTCAAATTCACAAATTGAAAAAGAAAAAATCATTGTTTTGAATATGTTGTGTTTTGTGAGTGTGTGTAAACTTCATATCAACATTTTTTTAATTAGTGATTTTTAACCCTTCATGTTGAGCTAGGCACTATTGAATCATTGCCCTAAATGATGGCACAAATGGCCTTCTTTGCCATTGCCCATCACCATCTTCAATGCAAGTTGCCATCTCCACCATTGGATGGGAGAAATTTAACCTTCTCCCATCCCAACCCTTGATTACATAAGCCACCACCTTCCTTGTCATGCTTTGTGATTCACCATCTTCTCCCTCTTTAAGCTCCTCCTCGCCACTCCTTGAAGCCTTTTTCAAATCTTTTATTGTTCACTTAACTATTGCATCTACATGTTGCATAAATGCTTAGTACAATAATGAACCCTAAAAGTTCACAAATTACAACACCATGTTAGGGGTTCAAGTTTTTGTGTGTGAGGTGAATACACTTGAAGTCTTCAGGATTCTACAAGACAAAATCCCAATGTTGATTTGTGAAGGTTTAAGGTTTACGATGTGTGCACAAATTGAACATTCAAGATAGAGGTTGTCCTCAAGGTTCAAAGATTCATTAAAATATGTATTTATGGATTTTAAAAATGGTGTCTATAAATTTTGGAATTCAGTGTTGGAGCTTGTAAATCGTAATGGGGTACAAAATTCGTGATTCTTATGTTGCAATCACAATGGAGCTTGTTGCTTGGGCTCAACAAGAGGTTGTGTCTTTGCATCTCCTATTTTTTAGTTCGAAATTTGAATTCGTGTTTCCCTAAAGGTTACAACTTGTAGGTTTGTTTCAATGCCCATCTTGAACCCTTGAGCCCTCAAGTTTTCTATGTTTCCTCTTTAGTTCTTGCAAGCTACAACTTGGGAACTTGTGATCATTGTTGTGTTTGCAAGTTGTGATCATGCTTGTGATGGTTTTTTGTTTTCGTGCTTGTGTTTTATTTCTACTACTATGGTGTTACTTGTCCTACCTTCGAACTTCCAATGTAAGTGTATCTTTGGATCATTTGTTCATTTACATGTTGCAACATCTAGCTATAGTTCTGCATAATAAAGAATTTTAAAGCTACACCTCTTAAACCTACATTTGAGCCATCCCAACAAGAAAATCTATGAAGAAAAAGCTTTATGAAACTAACATGAATTTTCAAAACATTTGGGTTGTCAAACTACCTTGGGCCAAATTTGTGGTAGGTTCAAATTGCAAGGTTTCATGTGTGAAATGAAAGGTTTGTAACCACATTGAAAGATGTAATAAGCTACCTATTGTGCCTTAAGCTTGATGAGTTATACACAAAAAAAAATTCAATTTTTTCATGTTGCTTCAAAAGTGGCGATCAACCACAAGACAAATAACGAATAGAAAATTTAGGAGTCCTATTACATGTTGGTGAACCACTAGAACCTATTAGTTAAATATGGTAATCTCAAAAAAAGAAAGCTATAAATTTGTTCAAATTTTTTTTAAAAATTAACTTCATAATTTTTTTCCTTTAAATGTGCTAATTTTTTTGAAAATTTTCCAAAAAGTTCCCTTGATTATGTTATTATGGAATTTTTTTAGCAAAATGGAAAAAATTTGCCACAATAAAAATCATTAGTTGTACAAGCACTATGGCAGGAATAAAGTAAGTTATTGGTAGATACCCCCGGTTGGCCTAAAAGGATGATTTATTTTGAAAGTAACAACCAACACCAAAAAAAAGAAAAGTTGTTTGCTTCCCAATTTCAAGTAATGTCAAATGGATGCCTTCCAACATGCATGTGTCAGAAATGGAAGGAGAAGAAAAATTGTAAGAGAACCCATTTTGCATGTTACTTTCATGTTTTGAATCAAGGTCAACCAATTATAGAATATGAAAACATGAAGGATTTGTTTACATTTCTAAAGTTCAAGCACAACCCCAAAAAACATTGGAGTGATGTGTTTGGGTTGGTTCGATAATTATGATTTTGTGTGACATTGTGATGGGCAAAATGAAAGAGGTTTTAAATGTTGTTGGGTTCATTTCCATATTTGTTCACAATTGACAATGACAACAAGGTGGGAAACCATGCATTTGTATTTGAGAATTGGAAACAAATGCCCATTCTACTCACCTTTGAAAATGTGACAACATGTGCTACTACAACAAATTTAACCTAAGTGTTATTGTGTGTAGTTTTAATTTCTAATAATATGGATGTCCAAGTGGTGGGCTAGAAGTTGGTGTCATTTGGGATTAATGGAAGGTTTGTTTTTATTGGTGTGTGCATTGGAGTCACCGCTCAAATCAAACTTGATGTGACCCTTTTTTTTGTGCATGTCCATTGTGCACATTAAACTGACTTAGATATGAAAATTTTATCTACCTAATCATTGGTTGACAACATTGAAAAGTTAATTGTTAAAGTATATTTTCATTTTTCTCAATCTAGGAAAAAAACTCTCAAGTTTGAGAGGTTTGCTACTTTCTTGGATGTGAAGGCATTGAAGATCCTTTGTAATATGAAAACATGTGGATTATCAATGTTCTTTCTTGCTAAGTGGCTATTGGTAGAATACAAGCCATTCATTGTAACAAATGTGGACAAATCCACTCGCATGTGATGTAACTAAGGCCATCATCCACTAAACCCACACTTGAGAAACAATGTGATATGTGATGTTATGTTGGATGGCATGGCCTTGACAACCAATTTCATTCATTCATTCAAAACAATAAAAATCAATTTCCATAGAGATTATAGAAATAGGTGAGAAAGAATGCAATCCCTTTTGTCGACTATGGTTGAGGCTTGAGGCTAGCTACATTTTGACCTTGAAGATGCTTGAATGGTTCAAGCTCGTTAAAATCTGTATGGAGAAAAATTTTAAGTTTATAAAAAATAAATGGTGTTTCTACACACTTATTTTTATGAAAACCAATGTGCATAATCAATTGAACGCAGACTTAGATTTGTGCGTGAGGATGTTTGGCTTTATTTTTTTTATTTTGGATACCTTTTTGTTTGATGTTTGATGAAACCATTGTAATTAAGAAGAAATAAAAAATCCATAAAGCAACTGAGGCCTAGGTACATGGGTTTTGAACCAACTTTTGTGTTATTAATGTTTTTTTGTAACAAATTTTGATTTCTACTATTGAACATGTAATGGATGCCTTTGGGTCATGATCCTAGGACATTGAGTTCTTTCGATATTTTTGGCTTGTTAGTTGTGACAAAATTAGCCATTGTAAATCTCTTATGTGTACATGTGTGTACAACATAGGCAAGGTGATAATAGACTTGTTAATGTACATGGATTCATCATTCACATTTTTGTTTATGTGTTTGTGTTTTTAATGTGTTTTTTTTATTGTAGGTCATTTGCTTTATAATGGGCAAGGGTTCAAATCCTCATCAAATGTTCATGCATGTGTGTGATTGGGTTAGAAGTCTTTGGAATTTGTTTGAACTTTGGGTTTATGTGGGCCTTGGGGGTTTGGAATTTGTTTTATGTACAAGGCATGATGTAAATTTGTACCATGAAATTGTCAGAATGGCAAACTAATGAAACATACATAATGAATTGATTGATCACCATTAAAATTCCAAAAGAGCCACACATGTAACCTTCCCCAACCCTTTAAAAAATTATGCTTCATTATATATATGAAAGAAATAATAAATATCACCCAAATATTCTCTAGGGACTTGGTGTTTTTTATTCTTGTTTGGCATTTGACAATATATGTTATAAATGTTTGAATTTGGTGAGAAATTACATAATATCAATTTAATAAATGTCATTTATCTTTTCAGATGAATTATTGTTAGTTAATTGTTTTAAGGGGACAATGTTGTAGTTTTGGAATGTAATCAATTACTTTTGTCATGCTCAAGATAATGTCATCTACAATATGTTTTGAAGTAATATTTTGATAGATATGTAAGTTGATATTAGTAAGGGTCAGTTGTAATACCTCAAAATATCTAAGAAGTTGACATTATTTAATGTATGAACTTAGGCCACGAGTTTCAAGCAACTTGTGTGAATCTTAGGGTTGGATGTTAAAATTTTTTTGAACATATTTCATGGTTTGTTTGTGTTAAGTATTCATTGTAGGACATTAGTTTTTGATAAGGGTTTATTATTTGTTGTTAGCACACAATTTATTGTGAGTAATGTTTCAATTTTTTCTTGTTTAAGGAATTGTCCCCAAGTTGTGTATGTTTTTATGTATGTAACTTTGTTAGTTTTGATAGTGTTGGGTGTTGATATAGTAGCACACAATAAATGCCTTTTCTTTCACTTTCAACATCCATTTTCTACATGGTATCAAAGATTGGTTGCTTGTGAACAAAAAAAAAGGGTTTTGCTTAAAAGTTGTAAATGTGAATGGCAAAATAAGATCTTGTGTTTGAATGAAATGAACATTCGATTGTCCATTTAGTGTTCATGACATCATCAGTTCAATGTTTCTTGCAATAAGCTTGAAAGTCAAAACTCCACACATTGACAAGAGCTAAAATCAAAATGGAGTTTATATCATATGAAAATGATTTACATAAATTCATTTTAGACGGAACTTATTACACATGTGGTGATGTTAAGGAAAGTGAAATACAATTGTTATTACATAAGAGTCATGTGATAAGAATGATAATGTTAGTTCATAAGTACCACCTAGAAAATTAAATAAAATGAATTAGTTGCATGTCATAAATGCTTTGGTAGTTTCAACACTAATTATATTACTTTTAAAAAGTTGAAATTTGTTAGTTTTTTTTCCCAATTTTTTTTTGAATATTAAAAAAATATTTTGGAATGAATCTTCATAATTAATTATGACAAACATGTGTCAAAGCTACCAAAGTAATATAATATTAAACATAAGTCATAAAGATAATTGAAATATGTTTTCTAAAATTATTTTTTCAATCCTTTATTAATAAGTTTTAAGCATTTTCCTAAAATGGACTAGTATATGATGATGCTTCTCTCTAGTGGTTTTAGACTCTTTCCCACCTCACTTTGATCAACTTATTTTCCCCAAAATTTGCCTTCTCAATCCCTTTTTCATCTCTAGCCAAAGAACCTTTTCTAGAACCTTCCAAAAACCACACTAGCTTCACCCCTATGCAAGGTCAATGTGGATATCCTTTTTAACATTTGATGGCAACCTCATAATTTGCATGGCAAATAGATGTGTTTGACAAAAGGTTGCCCAACCATACACCATGCTTTGTTTCTAAAGAAATTTATTCAACATTCATTTCACATTACATCTCCTTTTAAAGCCACTTTAGACAAGAGTCCAAGGACCAAACCTCAAGGACCAATTTGAAGCAAATTAAACCTTGAATTGGACCCTTCTCCACATTAAAAAAACATTTTTTCTTAAGGTACAATGAATGTGTTTCAAGGCTTGGGGCACCATTTGAAGGTCCAATATAAAAAATGTTTGTTTGGCATGTGAGAGGATTATGTTAACCTTTGGTCTTTTTTCCGTTTTAAAATTTTTTTCATGGTTTTTTAAATTATCTATTTTCATGTCCATTTCGTGCACTTGGGGGCTAAAAATGCTCTCTTTTTAATAACGACCTTGCGAGGATCAACAAAACCAACCATGTTAATTATAGAATTGATCAAAAAATGAGAGAGCTAGTGTGCTCCCAACAATGTCCTCAATTCATAAATATTCTCACATAATTTGAGCTACAAGGGTAAAAGAAACAATGAAAAAGAACAAAAAAACAAAGAAATGAACAACCTTGGACCCTAGTTCACACTTCAGTTCTCCAAATCATGAGCTTTCCTTTAACCTATTTCTTTGGGTCTTCCAGACCAATTGGTTTTCCCTCCAAAATGATGCCATGTAAGCTAAATCACAATGTGATTTGTCTTGGTCTTGCACCCTTGTCTAAGAACCTTGGGACCAATTTAAAGCTCAAGGCTTGATTTCATTAGACCTTGCTCCTTGGATCCTTGTCTAAAGTGGCCCTTAGTGTCGATCGTTCCATGGCTAAAGGAAAAAAAATCTCCCTTCACAACCACTTTCTTGTTTGGAAAGAAAGGAGCAAAAGCAACACAATAGAGAGAGGTTCTCTTGTTCCTTTCCTTCCAAAAATAAACATCAAAATACAAGGACCAAGTTCAAGATTGCAAAGAACTTTCTCATTCAAAAAAAAAGAGAGGAGAGTGGTCAAGGAATCCCTCATACTCTCCAAGATTTACGATCTGGTAGTAATGCCCAGTCACAAAACTAGATATGCAGCCGTTAGTCGCCATAACAAACTATCATTACAGAGATTAAAATGGTAGTTTGTGCTGACCCTTCTCACTGTAAAGCTAACCGGTGCTACATTAACAAGTCTACTCAACTCCTTAGAAGCTCTGCAGTCACTAGGATATCTTAGCATCAAACTAATATTAGATCATAGACCCAAACATTGAACAAAGCAACACAGTGGAAAACTTTACTCAACCTCCTCTTGAAAACAGTCATGTTCGCAGCCCAAATTCTTACATACCAATAGTGGTAGCTGCCCACATACTAACATGCCTTCACTCAAACCCAAAAAATTCCCTTTGTCACCTTAACAACGCCTTCATATTCTTCAAAAATCAGAAGCATGCGGAAGCATTCTTCATTGCATGTCATCCTCTGTAGACACAGGCCCACACAAACAAATGCATGGCCATCACAAGAGATGGAAATTTAATTCTGTCGCCACCACAAGCATCTAACCACCACCCATCTCAGGACTCAAACAAAAGAGGAACAATTAACATAAGAAGACTGGACAAAGCCAACCCAATGTGGGGTGGTGCTTTCCATTTGTGGCAGAATGCATTGTTCAACAAAAGACCCAGAGACTGACTAGCGCACATTGGTGTCCCAGACCAACAATAGAAACCAGACACCAAAGATTCAAAACCATAAAGTGAAACCAAAAATGCCACTGACATCAAATCAAAGATCAACAATCATCAACCCGTTGGCAGAAACTAATGGGTTGGTTTTTTCTGTTTGATATTTTTAAATTTTTGATTTCGCAGAAGTGGCAATTTTTTGCTGGAAAAAAAAACATTTAATACTGATTAATAAACATGTAAATTTCCAAGTTTTTCTCCAATAGTTTTTCAGCAAAAAACAGTGAAAATGCACAGAATTTCCATGGTGGAAAAGAAACGACGTATGCTTCCCTTAATCCACTACTCTTGCAAGAGAAGAAGATGCAATTTTAAATTAATTAGATCAACCTCAATAATAGCTGTGGTCTTCCCACACTCACTCATGATCCATGAGAAAATACCACCAAAACAAAACATTTGGAGATGCCAGATGGACCATCAAGCTAAAGCAGCTGCCATTGTCTCACGATTAGCAACTTGCTGCTTGTACATTGATCTGAAGATGGAGTACTTGGCATCATGATACTTCTTGACCCGTGGATCTTGTGACGGCTCCACCACCTGTAAAATCCAATGCAAAAGAGTTCACAAACCATGTAGAAAATGAGAACCCATGTCCTCAGCAGCAAAATTTTATCTATCATCAACCAGAGGAGTTATAGATCCATGTGCCTCACTCCACATCAGAGGAATATACCTTATGGGTTTGCTACAAAAAAGTACCTAAACCCTAAACCCTGAACCATATATAAATCCGTGTGCCTCATTCCACATTAGAGGAATATAGCTTATGGGTATGCCACCAAAACATACCTAAACCTAAACCCTGAACCCTATATAGATCTGTGTGCCTCACTCCACATGAGAGGAATATAGCTTCTGGGTATGCTTCAGAAAGCTATCTAAACCCAAAACCTTATATAAATCTGTGCGCCTTGCTCCACATTAGAGGAATATAGCTTATGGGTCTGCTACAAAAAAGCTACCTTAACCCTGAACCCTAAACCCTATATAAATCTGTGGGCCTCGCTCCACATGAGAGGAATATAGCTTACAGGTATGCTACAAAACAGGTACCTAAACCCTAAACCTGATAAGAGGTCAGAAAGGATGGTGCTCACCAAACCAGGAGCATTCAGTGCCATCATGGCTTCTCTAATACTGACAAACTTTTTTGCAGCAACAGCACCCAGCACAGCAGCACCCAATAGGACAGATTCCTTTTCCCTTGGCAATGCCACCGGACATCCTGCATTGCAGTGCATTAAAACCAAAATTCATGTCAAGCAAGAGCAGTGAAAACCTGCTTGTCATAGAAAACTTGCACTTCTATGGCCTATTCAGTCCCATTACAAATGAGAAGATGGGCATGGGTCAAAGGCATCTCATCCACAGCAATCAATATATTGCATGAAAATATACTCCAGGCAAAACATTTCCTTATTCTGTCAGCTAGCTTGTAAGAGACATACCAACAATGTTTGCATGCTCCTGAATGAAGACCTTGTTTTTGGATAAACCCCCACAGGCCAAGAGAGTGTCAATCTGCACAGAAAGTAAGTGTGCCAGAATATCACCTAGACAAGTCTACAACAAAACAAAGTTCCAAATTCATATGTTGTTCTGCACCTCCTCCACATTGTTCAGCAGTTTCAAAATTATTGAATGCTGTGAACAAACACTCTGTGTGTAGTCAAGGCAGCAGTGGTACTTTTTGCAAATTAGAAATAGCTTGCAAATCGGAACAGGTTAGGTTGTTACCTGCAGACCATGAGCATTACAATGTTCGATGATATGTCTGGTTCCATATGCAATGCTCTGCACAGCTGCCAGATACAGAAGAGCAAGGTCTTCTGCATTGGCATCTAGTGTCAGGCCACTCAAAATACCTTTGGCATGTGGGTCTGCCAAAGGTGACCTGCCATGGATGCCATAGTCTCACATTTAGTTAGTTGACAACAGCAATTGGAAATGGTACCAAAAAAAAGGTCTGAACAATCCTGTCAGAGAAAGCTTCAACAAACATGGAACGAAGGCTCAGATTACCTGTTACCATGAAAGTCGGGCAATATGTGAAGGTCCTTTGTCAAAGCACTGTAAAATGGCACTGCTGGATGTGCAGCAAGCTTCTCCACTATGCCATTGAGCACCTCATAAATTGAAACTTCTGTGAAAGCACAAAATTGTAATCATCAAACAAAGAGACTTGCAGACCCACATTTTGCAGCAAGTGTCTACAAAATGCAATTTCTGGTTTGTAATTTTGCAGTGAGCAACAACCGTGGCTACTAAACATTACAAGTCACAACAAGCAAGCAAGAAATTTGGCAAGTAATGGTGTAATCTCACTCTGAGAAGCAGCAGAGTTGGCAAGGGTTGCAGCAGCTGGATGAGTTTCCACCAAGTGATCTAAAAGTGCCCCTGTTGCACTTTGACCGCCTTCTGTAAGCCACAATTCTGGAACCATGGCTGCACACATCACCCACATGTGAAAACATCAGTCAATGCAAAATCCCGAGCTATCAGACTCTTGTTTGAACCCTCCCTCCATTTCAGCACTTGCTCTCAGCAAACGTTTCAACTCAGTACCCTGGGTCCACCCACTACTCTACTCACTCACCTGACCAGAATGGACCCCAAACACCAGGGATGAAGACCTTGTCACGGGAAACTGCCATATGGCAGGTGGAAGTTCCACACACAAGCACCATCCTCCGGCATAACGAATCAACTATCTTCCCAGTGTCGTCTGCATATGAGACAAAACGGAAATCAACCAATCAATCAATGAACCAATCCCTGTTCTAAGCAGCAGCAGACTTAGTAACACAAAACAAATTGCACTAAATTTGTAGTGGATATAATTGCTATACATTGCAAAAGCTACACTAGCACCTTGCTCCCTTGGATAGCTTTCAAGAACTCCAACTCCACCAGCATGAGCATCAATCAAGGATGTCCCAACAGGAATTCCCTCCACAAGCCCAAGCTCCTGCATGCACAGGAAAGAAGAAGCATCATGACATTGGGACAAGTATTCAATAGTGCTTGCTTTCTTTCAATTGTCATCCATGGGTGCTACTAGCAGACCTAGAGCAAGCACAACGTCATTTGTCACCATTGGCTCTCCCTCATAAGTGAGTTCTTCTTACCTGTGCAGCCAGACGAGTGAGCCCAGTACCCAGTGGATGGCCAGGAAAAGCTACACTCCGTCCTGAAATCATATGCTCCCACCCCACAACTAGTTAGCAGGTTTCAGAGCACACATTGGAGTGAAAGGATGCTGAACCTGTATATATATACATGTCATCCTATGGGCTTATGGATTGCTGCAATGTGAAAAGATCATTACCGATAGTAGCATAACCGCCCTCCACCAGGTCACCGAGGCCAATCTCTTGCCAGAAGACATCATCCCACCCACAAGCTTGCATGGCAACTGAAACTTCACTGGACATTTGCTGCAGATGTGCATGTCCCAAGTATGTCCATTTGCACACTGTTGTGCACAGGCTTCGTGTGTCATCACCAGTAGCCCTGGTGCAAACTCCCAACTATTAAATTTTCATCGTCCCCATTTACTGATTTCTGTGTTGATCACATGTAGTTCATTTCTATACTACAGCCCAGATTTAAACTCCAAATATTCTTCTACTTAGTTGTGTGTCGTTTATTGCTTTCAAGCTGCAGACCAGATGGTCAATATAATAAAACATCTGCTATATACATATCTACAAGACAAACTTAGCTATAGAATGACTCAAATATTGAAGGAGCCACAGCAGCTAAGCCACAAAAGACACACAAGAGAACTGTATATATGGAGTTTCTGTCATCACAAGACTAAACTGGCAGTAATGGAAAACAACCCAGTACTGCCAGTTGGTCTTGTGACAAGATCATGCTGGCTAGCTCAACAAACCCAAAAGAGTCTGATGGAGAAGACCAAAAAAAAGACACCCAAGAAGAAGAAGAAGAAGAAGACAAAAGCCAAACAAAATATTTATAAAAGTGGAAAAAGAAAGAAAAAAGACAAGAATAGTACCTGTAAGTAAGCCAATCGCTCAGATCCATCCAACGGAATGCAACTGCCCAAGACTCCTTCAGATTTTCCTTAACCCACAAAAGCTGCAACAACAACAGCACCACCTCATCTGTCTGTCTGTGATCAGTCAAACCAACTTGAGGCAGCCACAGAAGTACTACTACCACAGGAAGGAGTCCCGGAATCAGAAAAAGAAATGGGGAAAAACCATGTACCTTTGGGGCTTGCATTTCTGGAGATAATGCACCACCTGCAAATCGTAGGACAGGAGAGTTAAAGGAATTGATGTGCTCTGCTTGATGCACTGCCCTGTGATCCATCCACACAATCACATTGCGCCTTGCATCCCCTGTTCTTGATACTGTTACAGGCGAATCATCTGCTCCAATGGCGACTGCACACATCAAAATACCCTCCATTATTACACAAAGAATTCTTCATCAAGAGGCTCACCATGGGCACCACTCACTCAGCAATGAAGAAGAACATCAGAAGATGCTCATCATGGGCACCCCCTTGGCGATGAAGAAGAACATGAGATGCCCATGATCATGGGAACTCACTTGGCCATGAAGAAGAACATCAGATGCCTGCCATCATGGGCACTTGGTGGCAATGAAGAAAAGCATCTCGGAATGTCAAGCAGTTGCAATGCAAGAAGACCAATCAATGCCCATCCACTTTGACAGTGGCACACATTTGTAAGCAGGGTTCTTAGGTCTAGCATGTTTTCATGGGGTTGGGTTTTGTAGAATGTCTGGCTGGCATTGCAACCTGCACATTTGAAGAACCCAACTCCTCCTCCTTACAGAAGTTGCAGAAGTTAGACAACAACAAAAGAGAACACAAAGAAAAAAGAGCTTGCTTGCTAGCTCAATTTACTTACCCAGAGAGCAGGTAGCAGTAAAGCCAATGCCGGAGACATGAGTGCCATCTATGCTTGCAAGCTTGCAGACAAGCTTGACTGCAGAACAGATTGCAAGCCAGATATCTGTAGAGGATTGTTCCACAAAGCTGCCTTCTCTCCAGATCTGTATAGGACTGCTTGCTGTGGCTATGGTTTTACCCTTCTCATCAAACAACCCTGCATACAAAACATACATACATACATAGGTAAATACTACATACCAAGTTCTTCTCTACCAACAAGCTCACAATCCATCCCTCCTCAAAGCTTCACCACAAAGCAAGCATACATCCCTTGCAACCCAAGAAGGAAGAAAAAGGAAGAAGAAGTCCTCAAAATTGCATTGCAGCATTCCAACAACCGGCTGCTGCTGCTGCTGCTGCAACCCAATTCTCCCATGGGTGCCTACCTGCACGAGCGCTGCCGGTTCCAACATCCACTCCTAGAAACAGGGAGCTTCCTTCTCCTCCAGCTCCTCTTCCTCTAGGGTTGATGGGTCTTCTGGCAGCCATGTGTGCGATCGATGCAAGTCGCTCCGGAACAATAGTGCTCCTAAACTGTTTGTTCCTTTGCGGGGCACGTATTTATTACGCCGCAAAAGGAGCGGGGGCAGCGCGAACACCTTATTGGGTGAGCTGAGTTTCTGTCTAGATTAGGCTGAAGAAACAAGAAGAAGAGTTGCAGAAGAACGAGAGCCGTACCCAAGAAGCTCATTGCGCACATACATTACTCTACTGGTAAGTCCTTTCTGTGGGTCTCTCCTCTCTCTGTGTTTTGTTGTCGCCATTATTGTCGCTCATGTTGCATTCTTTGTTGTTTTCTTGAGCGGAGGGACACAAATGTGGGATGATCTGATGAGAGAGAAGAGTGGGGTTTTGTGGGTTCATCGAAGAAACAAACAACATGCGGTTCCCCAAGCTCAGGACGGAGAGACGAGGGTCTCCATCATCCGTGTACTACTTGGTAGGAGGGTCTGCTCTCATAGCTCTCTTCTTGATTCTAGTGTGGGTTTATAGTGCGCCTGCCGAGATTGCAGAGCCAGCTGCTACTGCTGCAGTTGAAGAGTTCAACCAGAATGATAGAACAACAAGTTCTTCCAGCAAAACCTCCAGCTTGACCACCCAAGAAGAAGAGATTGGCAATGACAACAACAAAGGGGAGCATGAGACATTCAGGGAGGAGGATGATGCCCAGGAGGATACTGAGGTGCTGCTGCCTCCAGAACTGAGGACGGAACCAGAGCACCACATCCCTGAACAAAAGGCCGACAAGTTGCCACAGGAGGAGAAGCAGGAGGAGTTCTCAACAACACAAGAGGAAAAGGCAGACAAGCCGGTGCCAGAGCAGGATAAGGGGGGGGAGTTCTCAACAACCCAAGAGGAAAACAGTGACATGCTGGTGTCAGATGCGAACACAGACAAGCTGCCAGAGGTGATCTCGACAACACAAGCAGAGCTCACAACTGAGAACAAGGAAGTAGCGACAAACAACTTTGAGACTCAGGTGACAGAATCGAAAGAAGAGAAAGCTGTTATCCAGACTGAGGAAGCAGCTGCAGCAGCAGCCAAGGATTCAACAGAATCAGAAAAGTCTGATTCACAGGAAGAACAACAAGGGTCAGTGGCAGCACAAGAGGGCAAAGAATCAGCAGCAGCAGGAGATGATGTTGTTGTGCATGAGAAGTGGAAGCTTTGTGCATGGAATGGTTCACAAGACTATATCCCCTGCCTTGACAACACAAAGGCAATCAAGGCACTTCGCACTACAAAGCACTTTGAGCACCGGGAGCGACATTGTCCTTTGCCAGAAGAGCTACCCAAATGCCTGGTCCCTCTGCCAGATGGGTACACTCAACCTATCCGCTGGAACTTAAGCAGAGATGAGGTGCATCTTCTTCTTTCCGCTCTGACCCCCCTCCTCCTCTCCCCATCTCACAATGGTTCTACTGTCATGAAGGTAGAATTCTAGGGCTTGCGATGTTCTGAATGAAGGTAGAATTCTATGAAGGTTGACATGAATAATGAACTTGGGTGGTTGATGAAATTGCAGATATGGCTGCACAATGTGCCACACATGGGGCTAGTTTCGTACAAAAAAGATCAGAACTGGGTGAGGCAGGCAGGAGACAAGCTTCTGTTTCCCGGTGGTGGCACTCAGTTCAAGACTGGTGCAGGCCATTACATTGATTTCATTCAGGAGGTGAGGATCCCTTCTTCTTCCTCCTGCCATCATTCTTCTTCTTATGCAGTCCATCCTTTGTTTCTCCATCAAGTCCTTCAATCCCAGATCCAGTCAGTAAACTCCTTGCTTGATTCTCGCTTTGCCATTGATTGATTGCATGTGGTGCAATTATTATTCCCTGAATGCCACCAGCTGGTGCCCAGCATAGCATGGGGCAAACATACACGTGTCGTGCTGGATGTTGGCTGTGGAGTGGCAAGCTTCGGGGGCTACCTCTTTGACAAGGATGTGATCACAATGTCATTTGCGCCAAAAGATGAGCATGAGGCGCAAGTGCAACTCGCATTGGAGCGAGGCATTCCAGCTTTCTCAGCAGCCATGGGCACACAGCGTCTGGTGTTCCCAAGCAATGTGTTTGACACCATACATTGTGCTCGTTGTCGTGTTGCTTGGCATGGTGATGGTAATTGTTCTCTTTCCCCTGAGTCCTTGTACTACTTACAATTACGCAAGTTATTATCATGTCTGGAGCTTTGCACCCTTCTATTTCATGAGACAGAGAACTAGAATGTTGCCAGAATGGAGTTCATCATCTTTTCAGAAGTGCCAAGTGCCTCTATTGATAGTGGACATTGATTGCTGCTGCATTGTTGGGCAGGTGGCATTCTTCTTGTGGAGCTGAACCGGGTGCTGCGGCCAGGAGGTGTCTTTATTTGGTCTGCAACACCTGTGTACAAAACTTCTGATGAGGACAGGCAAATATGGACAGGTACCTCTGGCCTCATAGTTTTCAAACCACTACTGTTAGGAGTGAAAATTCGATTACGCCGTAGCTTTTATGTCTCTGGAGTGGTGATTGATAGATCCTTCCTCTTCTGACTACCAATGCTTTCTCTTTTTGGCAGCTAAAGAAGATGTCAGTGGTCCAGAAAAAACAGATTTGGCAAAAATAGAAGGAAAGCCTCACATGCACTGAATGTTCAATTTTTTTTGTCAGATACGGTGGCAATAACAGAGAAGCTGTGCTGGAGTCTTCTGGAGAAGGGAAAGGATCCAGAAACTGGAGTTGGTGTTGCTGTTTTCCAGAAACCCACAAACAATGAATGCTATGATCTTCGTGAGGGTTTGGAGCCTCCATACTGCGAGGAGGGTGACAAGCCTGATGCTGCCTGGTGAGTTCTCTCCTGAAATGCTCGTGACCAACCACCCTCAGAAATATGATCAAGATCTCACTTAGCATCAATTGAAGCTCAATTTAATTGCTCCTTTATAGAGGTCTGCCCAGATTCTGTCAAAGTTTGATCTTCAAAGGCGAAGGAAAGTCCCTATTGTTATTGAAGCTTGTTTTTTTGATTGCTTCATTCTATGTACCCGTTGCAGGTACGTGCGCATGAAGGTGTGCATCCACAAAATCCCTATTGGTGAAGGTTCCAGCTCTGAATGGCCAGTGGACTGGCCATTGCGAGTGGATACTCCACCTCTCTCGCTGAGTAACTCCAGCAAAGGAATTTACGGTAAGCCAGCTGTAGAAGACTACGAGTTTGATACTGATCATTGGAAGCATGTGATTCAGAAGTCATACCTTGAAGGTGTGGGTGTGGACTGGAGTACTGTTCGTAATGTCATGGACATGAAGGCTGGCTATGGCGGGTAAAATAATACTACTCTGCCATTGTTTTTTGCACTCTGCATCTATCTTCCTTGCTCTTGATTTTCAAATCAGTGAGAAATTGTTGGCTCAGCCTTAAGGACAATACTCACTGATAGTGCAGCTGGGTTTCTCAAAAACACCTTTGATCTATAGGGGGTGAGAGCAGTGCCATGAGTGAGTGAGAGAGAGAGAGATGGAGTCTCATATGATGAGTTTTCTGGTGATGGGTATGAATGCAGATTTGCAGCTGCACTCATAATGCAGCAATTGTGGGTAATGAACATTGTGCCAGTAAATGAGCCCGACACATTGCCCATCATCTTTGATCGTGGGTTGATAGGAATGTACCACGATTGGTGTGAACCCCATAGCACGTACCCACGTTCTTATGATCTCATGCACGCTGATCACCTCTTCAGCACCCTCAAGTACGTTGCATTATTATGCAATTGTGATCATATCCTTCACCTTTCACCCAAAACTTGATTTTTTGTGGCTTGTTGATTACTTTCTTTCTGATGCAATTTCTCATGTACTGACAATGTAGAAATTGATGATGTAAGTCTGTATCAACTTTTTGTCTTTCACAAACCTTTTTGACACTCCCCATCTTTTCATGCAGGTGTAACCTTGAGAATCTGGTATTGGAGATGGACCGCATCTTACGTCCTGAGGGGTGGGCAATTTTCCGTGACAAAGTGGAGACACTGAGCACAGTACAAGAGACATTACGATCATTACACTGGGAAGTGAGACTCTCATACGAACAGCAAAATGAACAGTTACTAGTAGCCCAAAAGACATTCTGGCGGCCCGAAAAAACCTCATGAAAAAAAAATTGGTTTGCATTATGATATAAATTAATAATAGAAAATACGACATGAAGAGGCAGAAGTTGGAATGTTTTCATCTATCAGTGCTGCTTAACAAAAGCAACACAAAGAGTTAGAAATCACAGTCTACGACATGGGACTAAGTTATTTGCCAGGCTAGAAGTAGAAGGTTACTACTTAGGTGCCTGAACATTAATGAACTAGAATCAAGTGACCTTTTGCTTGAGTGGCAAAAACCCTCAGATTTATCAACTATTAATGCAAAGGGTAGTTGCAGAGGGCTGGTTCAAAGTTCCTGCCAATTTTGAGATGCTTCTAAGGTTCTTGGTGATTATTGAGTTTTTTCAAGCTTCTGTAATCTGCACTTTTCCCACATTACTTGCCACGCAAGCCACTTGAGTTTAGGGTTTAAAGGTTGTATTCTATATGATGACCCTAAAAACCCTGTCATATTTTGGCTTAAGTGTGTACTTTGAATTAATGGCAACCATGATGTATTCCAAATGTAACATACAAGTTCCATGTTACAACTTCACGCTTATACTATGTGATATTAATACTTATGCTTAGATGAAACACTATGGAATAAACTTTGATTTGTACGCATCATGACTTCCTTAACAATATGACAAAATCACTAGCAACAATCAGAAGTTGTATTCCTGTCCATAAAAGGATTCTCAGGCCCCTGGAAGTTTTTTTCCACATTTTCAAATATTTTCTTTTATTTTTCTTTTCTCTTTTCTTCCTCTATTCCATTTGTGAAATCTCTTTACAAACCGGACTTTCACATATTTCCTTTTGATAGTTCATGATAAACAATTTTATGCACAGATTTGGTGGAAGAAATGGCACACAAGAAGTAGCACCAGGAGTCCCTTGGCCTGGGCAGGCTGCAGATGACTTCAGAAGTAGTGCAAAAAAAGAAAGGTTGCCACAAAAAAGAAACAACAGCCAGAAATCCGGGAGCAGAAACTCCACAGGATGCAAAGCAATTGCATCTTCCATGCCAAAACCAAAAACAAGATGCACAAGTGTTAAAGCAGAAACCACAATAATGTTGACACAGAGAGGCACAGAAAACCTCTACAAAACGAGAAAGAAGGAATTTCAGGAAAATGAAAAAACTGGAGTGTGAGAAGCATCGAAGTAGAAAACACCACAACGCTGAATCAGAGACTCGTAGAAAAGCCTCTGCAATGAAAAGGAAGCAAGCACAAGAACAAAATTGGAGGCACAAGAACTGCATCGAAGCAGAAACCACAAAGACAGGAATGCAGACACAAATGATCTACAAGTACTGATGCATAGAGATGCACAAAAGCAAAGAGAAGGAATTATGAAAGCATGACAAGACTTAAAGCAGATAAAGAAAAAGAAGCAGACAGATAATGTAAAAAAATCTGCCATTTCTTTATGGCAGGTGGTTCATAAAATTGGTGATTTTTTTCTTAATGAACAGCTAGAATTTATTTTTATCTTATGGAACAATTTCACCATGCACAAATACAATCAACAAATGTCATATCAACATTGTTATGAGAAATAAGATTCACAATAACAATGAACCATGCAAGATTGGCAATAATGAAAATGAAACACTGCGAAAAAAGACCGGACCTTCTTCTGCCAAAAAGACCAAGTGACCAACCAAAATTTACTTGAAGGCAAAAGAAAACCCTGAGATTGCACTAGTATTTCATAATACCACATTTGCCCTTACCTATACTTGAAACAGAAATCTCATCAGGCTAAGGATTTTGCAAGAACAGAGACTTACTAAAAAAAACAAGCTTTCTGAGGTGTAAACCTAAGAAGTGCAGTCCATAATAGTACTCAATATCTCCATCAGTTGCCTTTAAGGCAGTCACAGCCTTGGCATGGGTTTCACCTGCTTGGGTAGATCTAAGAAGTGAGGTCCATAATAGCACTCACAATATCTCCATCGGTTGCCTTTAGGGCATTCACAGCCTTGGCACGGGTTACACCTGCTTGGGTCATAACAAGCTCAATATCCTTGGGCTCCACACCAGTTTCATCCACATCCTCATCTTCCACCTCAATAGACGGTGAGGGCTCTGACTTGATTTCAGCTCGGCCAAAATCTGGTGCCTTTGTGAATTGCTCTGCTGCTTGGGACTGAAGCTGGGAACTCAAGTCCTCAATCTTTGCTTCTCCAAAAATTATGTGTGTATCAGAAGCTGGGCTCGTGAAGACATCAGGTTTTGAAATAACAAAGAGAATCTGCACCACCACAATTTTACAAAACAATTATTTCCCAAAGCACATTTCTTGCTACTGCCAAGAAAGAAATGGAAAATCAACCCAGGAAGTTGAGATACATGAGAGGCAACACTAGGGGAAAGAATTGCACCTCAATACACTCCACCAGAATCAGTGTAACGATGCATCAAGAGTGAGTAAGAAGACATGATACATATAGAGAGTCATCATAACTTGGAAAGTACAACCATGAACACAAGACAGAGAAATGTGTAAAAAAAAACAGTAGTCCAAGGCCATGCACTAATAGAAATTGGACAATTCAACAAATACCAAAGTACCTACTGACTACATGACAGCCTACACCACATAGGAAAGACCTGCTCACATTCTTGCTCTTCTTGATTGTGACCCTGATGACACCAGTGACAGGCTTCATACCCAGCTTTTGCATGGCCTTCCGGCTCTTCTTCTCACTACGGCTTTGCTTTGCCTTTCCATTCAAGGCAACACCATCTTCAACCATAGAACCAGCCACTAGATGTTCAGTATTATCAGCATTCAATACATACTGTACAGAGCAAAATGGCAAGAATAAGAGAGACAGACAGACAGACAGACAGACAGTACATTGCTGATATAAATTGACAAATATATCCAGGGATTCAGAGTGTCAATTACCTTCGCCTTGAGCCTCCTCCAAAGCATCATCATCCTCGTCCTCGTCAATATCATCATCGTCATCATCTTTTGCATCTTCTATGATGGGATCATCTGACTGAACATCCACAGTATAAGTACTGACAAGCTGTGGGCAAAAAGATTCAGAACAAAATTGACATAACGCCGACAAAACCTCATTACAAAATCTTAAGAAAGCGAAGATGGAGCTATGCGCCTTGCACCTTAAACCGCACAACACGAGAAAAAAATAAAATTAAAAACCCCCTCAGCAACTGTACTACCATCATTACATTGCTATGAGACATCATCATCCTTAGACTAGAAATCAAGGAGTTAGTTTCCTGAGGGAGGAGGAAAACAAAAAAAACAAAAAAGGGAGATACATACGTGAAGCTTCGATTGCTCGAGCTCGGCGGCAAGGTCAGCTTCTGTGTATGCCGTCATGATGGAGACGGAAGGAAGTCCAAGGACCACAAAGCACGCCAACCACAACGACAACAGTTAGCGGCGGCCAAAGATGAACTCCCACAGGAAACAGCGACGAGAAAGCAGCGAGAGATTCGGACAAGGACGCAGAGCCCCAAACCCTAACCCTAATCTCTGACCTAATTGCGCACAACAAGAATAGGACGTTCATGACCGTCGATTTGGCTTATTGCCGATTGGCTCATCGTGGTCGTGGGATGGCATCACGAGTCAGGGTGGTGGTTTTTTTTTTTTTTGGGATATTTTATTTTATTTTAATTAATTAAATCCAATATTTATAATAATAATATTTTATTATTTATTTATAATAAATAAATAATTTAATTTAATTTTTAAAATAAATTTATTGGGGTTTTCTTCATTTTTTTGGCTTCTAAAATATGGCAAAATATAATTCAGGCTTTTAAAAAAAATTATTCGAATTTACAGTTGCCATATTAAGCCCAACAAATGTTAGATTTGAACTTAGAGAGCCTGATTTATAAGTCAATAAATTATTTATTATTTATTATTTATTATTTCGATTTTGTGATGTTGGTCAAGTGGTATTCATCCATAAGCATGTTTAGCCAAATTTGGTGATATTAAAATATGAAAGTAGAAAAATCCTAAGCACCTTAATCATGTTGTAGGTAATTTTGACATTTTTCTGGCAATTTTATTTTTTCTATATGAAAAAAAAGTCAACATATTTTGACAAAAATAGAAAAAAAATTAAAATTAAAAAAAAACTATCAAGCTTATATTTACAAAAATGACTATTAAATTGATGTGTATCATTATTTTTGAAAAATTAAGATTATAAAATTATAAAATTGACATAATCTAACCTTAGATTAATCTAGAGCTTTTTAAAAAAAAATTCCCCAGCCATAGTAGGGTTCTAGTTTTTTTTTTCCAAATTCTTTTATCACAATATATTAGGATAATTAGGGAAATTAATCTCTACTTTTTAATCACAATTTATTAGGATAATTAGGGAAATTAATCTCTACTTTTTAATCACAATATATGAGGATAATTCAGGAAATTAATCTCTACTTTTTTTTATCAAAATATATTAGGATAATTAAGGAAATTAAGCTCTACTTTTTAATCACAAATATATGAGGAGAATTAAGGAAATTAATCTCTACTTTTTAATCACAATACATTAGGATAATTAAGGAAATTAAGCTCTACTTTTTAATCACAATATATTAGGATAATTAAGGAAATTAAGCTCTACTTTTTAATCACAACATATGAGGAGAATTAAGGAAATGAATCTCTACTTTTTAATCACAATATATTAGGATAATTAAGGAAATTAAGCTCTACATTTTTAATCACAACATATGAGGAGAATTAAGGAAATTAATCTCTACTTTTTAATCATAATATATGAGGATAATTAGGGAAATTAACCTCTATTTTTTAATCACAATATATGAGGAGAATTTCTCTTTTGAACACCATGCAATTAGCCAACAACAAAAGGCTCATGACATTTATCATACATTTGTCATGACGAATGTTACAATCTTTCATTTTGCCTTATTTCTCTAAGATTAATGGAGATCCTCTCACACCCAATATGTGCATCTCTCTACCAAACTCCAACATCTCCAACCACATCCAAAATAGTGTGCAAGTTATTTCCCAACTCACGTACCATAATACCTTGGCAAAATCAACACTAATTATATTATTTGTAAAATGAAAAAATATTTCACCAAAAAAAAAATTCAAAGAAAAAAAAAAAGTGTGGAAACAAAAAATTCAAAAGCATTTTATTTTCAACATGAAATCTTCAAAATTAAATAATTATTCAACAAACATGCCTTGAAGCTACCCCCATGAACTATGGTATAAACATGAAATCCTCCATAGCATAAAGTGGGAATTAGCTAAATGTCATCATATAATCCTTATAACATTAAAACAATTATGCCTTTGAATGGCAAATTCTAGCACTACTACTACTACTACTACTACAACTAAACCATTCCATGAATGTTTTTTAACTACTACTCCAAGAGAAAATAATTCCCTTTTGCAATTTCTCCAACTAGCCTAATGGGGGTATAGTAGCTTGACAGATTTTGGCCCCTAGTGACAATCAACTATGCAAATTATTAAAAAAATAGTTGATTCTTTTTCAAATTTGAGAATTAAATGAAATACTAAAGAAGTTCCAATGGTTATAGTAAAATAGTTTGTATGCTAAATTTTAAATGGGTCATGGTGTGAAAATGGGTTTAGCTTCTTTAAAAAAATTATGTAAGATATTGTAAGTGTCAAAAGACCTTGGAAAAGAAAATCGCATATCACAATGATTTTCACACAATTAAATGTTCTTTCAATATATTACGTTTATTTAATATGTTATGTTTATGGGTGAGGAATGTGCAAACAATTAACATTAAATTTGGATGTGATAAAGAATGATATTGTCCCAAATATATAGTGCATTGCTATAGAGTTGTTCTTTTTAGTCATTATAAGAAGATTTGATAATTAACAAAAATATCTTACCAACCCTTTTAAGGAGATGTAATAAATCATTGAAATATGTGGCCAACCATTCTAAAAGGATTTGATATAGTAGCAACATAAAAGAATCCTCAAGTCCTTATGCCCAAGTAGGTACCTACTACCTACACGGTGCCTATTTTCGTTAAGACCATTGTTGGTTTAGTAGTATATAAGCATATGCATGGTATATAATTTTGTTTAGTAATTTTTTTGGGGGGTCAGTTTTGTGATGTAGTAGTAAAGTGACACTCATCAAGAGGAAGATGTAGCCAAATTAAAACATATATGCGTGTTTTAAAAAATCATTTTTTATATTTTTGGCCAACTACTTTGAATCATGTATAAAAATCTGGAGATTTTATCTTTTTATTTATTTATTTATTTTTTGGAATTCTGACAATTGAAAATCCTCAAAATCACCTCATTTTTTATTTTTTAAATTTCTTTTTGGAAAAATTTTGCCAACAAAAATAAGGCATGTATGGTCTATGCAATAGTATCAAAAGGACTCTATTGGGCTAGTATGTCTTGAGGCAATACCAACCTTGTACCAATATGACCCTAGCAAGGACCTTAGGTAGTACACAACTGCCCAATACCAGGTAGGGTTTAGGGTTTTAGGTAGGTAGGTAGGTAGTAGGTATCTACCTACCCACCCACCTACCCACCCACCCAATCACCCACCAGGTGCCTAGTGTAGTTAAGACTTGGTGATGAAAAATGGACTTGGAGATTTCATAGAGACTGAAATGTCTAACTTTGTATGTAATTTACTTGAGTTAGTCAACCCCAAAAATTCATCAACATAGTTTTCCCACACTTTGCACCTAACTTTGTTAGTCAGACACAAGAATGGAAGGGGGACTTTTGGGAGAGAAGTTGTAGGTGAAGAAGACAATTGCCATGTTATTTATTTGCTTGCTTGCTTGCTTGCTTGATGGATTGATTGATTGATTGATTGATTGAGTTTTCTTTGTTAATTCCAATTTGCAATTCCAAAAGACTAGTTAGTAGTAGAGTTTTTTGGGGTTCTCTTTGTTGTTCTTTTGTTTCCATGATCTGCTTTGGGATTGATCAATCCCTAGTATATATACCCATATAGATCACCACCACCACCAACAACAGCCATTGAAGTAGCAGTACAACTTCCAGTTGGGTTTTCATGTTTACAAAACTTTAGTCCAAAACACAAGAAGAAAAGACAGAGGTGTGAGTTTTGGATCAAAGCTAAGATGGATGGGAAGGAGAAGCTGGAGGTATGTGTAACAGGTGGTACAGGCTTCATTGCCTCACATCTCATTCGAGCTCTGTTACACAAAGGCTACCATGTGCGCACAACAGCCCGAAATCCTGGTGCATCCATTCTCTAATTTCTTTCCCATCTGACCATCTCCTCAACCTTCTCCTCCTCCTCCTCCTCCTCATCATCATCATCATCACAAAACTGGCTCATCTTTGTTGTCTCATGATCAGGAGATATGTATATTGTTCTTGCTGGGTTTCCATTTTATGATTTCTTGTCACACCCATGAAGACTTTTTGTTTTTGTCTTGTGGGTTTTATATTCAGATTTTTTTGCAGATCAGAGTTTGTAATTTCCTCCGCATACGTTATTCTAGAGATTCTCACAGGATGATGATGATGATGATGATGGTTTACCAGCAGCATTGCTGTAGGAATTCAGTTACAGAACAGATATCTGATTTGCATCAATTTTGATCAATTCTTTTGTTTTGGTAGAGGAGGATGTGAGCCTAACAAAACATGATTCCCACAACTCTTGTTACAAATCCTGGGAATCAATCCTGGGATTCGCAATAATATTTTGATCAAGTTTTTTGTTTCACATGGCAGAGGATGTGAGCAAAACAGGATTCTTATGGAAGATGCTGAATGCAAAAGAGCAGCTTCGAATTGTTCAAGCAGACTTAATGGAAGAAGGAAGCTTTGATGCAGCTGTTTCGGGTGTCTCTTGTGTTTTCCACACAGCTTCCCCAGTTGTCATCAACCCCGACATGAATCCTGAGGTTGAAATTGCACACTACCCATCAATCAAGTCCTGAATTTCAATCTAAGAATCATATTTGTGTGATTTTGATCTCTAATCTCTTATAAACTCTAATATGGAATACCAAATGCTCGGGGGTATTTTGCCAAGTGGGTATCATAGTATCTGGGCCAGTTTGACACTAATTATATTACTTGTTCATATTTTAATTTGAGTCACTTCCGGAATATCATACCTATAACTGATTTTCAGCACAAAATAATTCGCGAAAGGTCTAGCCAAAAAAAGAAAAAACTTATTGATATTTGCCAAAATTGTTGAAAATATAACTCTCAACTTGTGAAAAAAACTATTTATTATCCTAACCATTGGGTTACTATTACAAAATACACAACACAAGGTGTACTTTGCAAACTTATTCCTCGACTATTGAAATTTTGGAAAATTAAATTCAAAAGTGTTGGAATCTTGTTTTCTAAAATGAATAAATAGTTTGTGCCAATTGGTAGAGAAGTGCCAATTGTCAATCATAGGTACGGTATGCATCTTTTTGAGGGAAATACCCAATTGAACCAAATGGTAGTCTTGTTCATATTCCAATTCAAGTCATTTTAGGGTTTGCATCATTTTTTGGAAATACCCAATTGAAGCAAATGGCATCTTGTTCATATTTCAATTCAAGTCATTTCAGGGTTTGCATCTTTTTTAAGAAATACCCAAATTGAAGCAAATATATATTGTTCATAATTTCAATTTGCCAGTTTATGGTTTGCATGTTTTTGGGGGACTTACCCAATTGAAGATCACACCTAACCCTCTCGTGTTTTTGTTGGTTGTTTCCTCGTATTGTTATTGTCTAGGTGACTTTCGTAAGAACACATGTTCAAGGCAACATTAATGTTCTCACAGCTTGCACAAAGTCACCATCAATCAAACGAATTATATTGACATCATCATGTTCAGCAATCCGCTATGATTACAACCACACTATTGAAGATCCTCCATTGGATGAATCCATTTGGAGCAATATTGAATATTGCAAAGAATACAAGGTACAAATTTATCCTACATAATAAAAGCACTCAAGAAATTTCCTTGTGTATTTTGGAAGGCACCTTATATTTGTGATTGACTCTTGTTGGATTCTAGCTTTTAGAAGTTTGCATGAAAACACTAAACCTTAAAAACCCTTTTTGACCATCTTGAATGCGACAAGCGATCTTCTTCAATCCTACAAGATGAAGTTTCCTCATAACGACTTAATTTCATATCCCATTTGTTTCATGCGGCTTAAATTTGATGCAGATGTGGTATGCAATGGCAAAAACATTGGTGGAGAGGGAAGCTCATGCATTTGCGAAAGAGAGAGGGCTTGATTTGGTGGTTATAAATCCATCATTTGTGATAGGACCCATGCTTACACCGACACCAACTAGTACAATTGCTATGGTGCTCCATTTTATAACCACAGGTACAACACACTTGATCCTCTCTCTCACACACCTTGATAGATTTCAATGCCCAAAGGAAACAACAAAAGTCTAGTATCAAAGTTATCCGTAAAGTCAGGCGATTAGGGGGTGAGAACGGCCAGTTTCAGCATAGTAGAGCATCAAATGTGTAACTGGGAATGAAAATTTTATCAAAATGAAATAACTGGGACCCAAACTAGTTTTTTTCCACCAATTTTTTGTGGCAAATTGAGTTTCATCCTGTCTTTCCTTTTTCCTGAATGCCTCCACTGCTGCCACATATATTTTCACTGCTCCTACCTGTACAACTACTATAATTACTCTCAAACCTTGTGCATTAAATGTTTCAGCATTTCTTACTGAGATTTAATGAAATTTCATTACTTTGCAGATACCACTGAAAGAGGGGATAGGGGTGAAAGCAGGCCCAAAGAGAGGGTGAAGACAGGGTGACTTCACAGATAACTCTATTGTTCAAAAAAAATCTCAATAATTTTTTCTATGATGGGAAATTGTACATAACCTTTACGCACAAGCAGTTTGTTTCTACTCCATTGTGCTGCAGGGGCAGGAGAGTATCCAAACATGAGAATCGGTTGGGTGCACATTGATGATGTTGTAACAGCACATTTACTTGCATTCGAGGTGCCTTCAGCAAACGGTCGCTACATCTGCTCAGGTGAAGTGGCACACTTTGGTGATGTCCTGCAGATGCTGTATAACAAATACCCAAAATTGAAGACTTCTGAGAGGTACAGTCTACGCATAAAGAGTTTCCAGTTGCTACAAAAACATTAATAAGAATTATCATCGTCTTCATTCTTTTTGTCATGGAATTCAATACCCAGTTTTTCTATAATTTTAGTTTGCAATGAAAGCTGCATGCATGGCCGTTGTCACCACCACCTGCTGCTACATGGGATGATGGTTTTTCCAATTGTGCAGATCATGCTCAAAGGAAAAGGGCAATAACATTTTCCACACTCTTGATACATCCAAAATTCAGAGTCTGGGATTACATGGATTCAAAAGCCTGGAGCAAATGATCGATGATACTATTCAGAGCTTCCATCAATATGGTCTCTTGGAAAATCTACTCTGATGATAGGTGGCATTAGCATTGACTGTTTTCTAGGCTAGAGTTGCACCGATGGTAAATAAGCTGCAGTCCTCCCAGCAGGCCCACACATTCACTAGTATCAACTTCCTTGTATACATACATACATACGTACATATATAACCATTGCACCTCTTCAGTAAGAACTGCAGTAATATGTCATGATGTTGGATGTGCAATTTGTACAAATTCCAATTCACATGTAGTGATTTGCACTGGACTCAATGTCCTCAGTTATGGGTAGTACAAAAAGAAACAGAGAGCAACGATTAATCTCAAAAATACTCCACCATGGAGGAGAGAGCAGCTAGTTTTTTGCCATGCTATCAATCTGCTCAATATTGAATGTACCAAAGATATCATTGTCAGAAACAGCTTTGACAACAGCATTTGCCACATCATCTACGCTGACTGGAGGTGCAAGGAACAAATCAGATGCTGGTAAGTTCTTAAGTGGTCGAGTGAATGCTGACGTTGCAGCTATGAGTTTCTTCAGAGGTTCACCCACCCATCCTAACGGAATGTCCACACCGTTCACTTTTCTCTTCCCGTATATAACGCCCGGTTGGAGAACCGTTCCTGGAAATTTGTCACAAAATTCAAGAGAATTGAATTTTAGAATCACCTGCAGACTATTGCTCTGCATACATAGAACCTCTTATTTGTGAGTACAGTAATTCTTTCAGAAGTCACTGTCATTAGAAGAGGGCTTTTGGGTTGCGTCTACTAAAAATTCTTTTGCATCTAGCAAAGAGTTTCTAGAGCATACATGACTATAAAAAATAGCCTCTTCAAAATATGTCTATAATACTGTGTAAGAAAGTGACACATACAGGTTTGGATATATGTAAGAGGAAGAGAGTATGCTCACCAGAGTTTGGATACAGTGAGAGAACTTCTGCCTCCGCCTTTCTCTTTCCAGAGAAGTACCCATTGTTTAGAGCAAAAGTTGGGAGATTGTACTGATGCACTGAGATTAAGATATATCTTGGAACACCTAGAAATCAAAACAATTCCACAAATTGTTTCTAACATTAAGACTTGTAGATAAACCAAACACAAAAATTTTCCTTGATAAGAAGAAATCAGAGAGCACAAATCAATCTGAATTTTCCAGGAACTGTACTTACCAGCTCTCTTTGCAGCATTTACAGCAAGAATGTTTGCCTCTCCATTTATTTTTTCCATTTGTTCATTGCTCCCAAAACCGCCCAATGTTGAAACAACCACCGACACCCCATCCAACAGTGCATCCAAATCCGTTGTAAAAACATCACCTTCATTCATTCATCAAAAGGATGGGTCACATGTATTGCCAGAGTTCATATGAGATCAACAAAACATGATGGCAGTGACCCACCACTGCAGCAGAAGGGTTTCAGCAGACCAAGAAGAATGTGCAGAATCAAAACTGTAAAACAGCAAAAAACGCATGTGTACCATAGTCAATCTTCTTAATGTGCATTCTTTTTTCCAATTCTATTCCAATCCTTTTATTCTGTGAGTGATCTAAGAAAAAAAAATTGTCGAAGTTGTGAGAGCTTGCCTGAAATCCATGTGACTCGATCCAGCCAGGGATCCAGATATGATGGCCTCCCTGATCTATTGTACAAACACACCCACCCACAAAGCTCTTCCATCTTTAGCAGCTGTGGTGGTGGGTGCTTAGTGCTTAGTGCTTACTTGCCAGGATCAAAACACAGGTTGTTGTTTAAGATTCACAAACCAAGGGATGGATTAAAGATTCCAATGGGGTGGGTGGTTTGTTCAATCTTCGAAAAGCTCAATTGCACTGAAGAGTAAATGTGCCTATTTCCTTGAAAAAAGAAATATCCAGATCAACTCTGTTTCCAACCCTCATGGCATATCAAGATTCTGAGAACAGTTCCATCATTCTGAGAGCAGTATATCATTCTCCACAAGACCCTAAACCCTAAACCTGAGAGAGACAAAGAGAAACTTACCGACTGAGACTCATGACTTCAATGCCACGGGCAACAGCTGCTTTGCAGATTGCAGTACCAACAAATCCACTTCCTCCAAGTACCAAAATCTGGATCAAACAGAAAAGATTACAACTGGGAGAAAAAACATCAGCAGGCGCCTTTTTCATTTTGTGTCCCCCTCCTCCTCACTGTGCACATGTTGTCAAGTAGGGGTTTCTTGCAGAAGCAACTCTTTTGCAAAAAAACAGATTTCAGTTGTCCATAAACAAACTTTGTGGATATGTATGACTGTGTTGCAATGCAAAATTCCCTCATATGCATTTGTATTGCAGAAGATTGTGATGGAAATCTGTCTCTCTCTCTCCCTCTCACCTTCTGTGATTTGACTTCCGCAACAATATCTAGAGGCTCAGATGTGTATTGCACATTTGCCCTAGTTGAATATGCACATTTCCCCTGTCTCTTCCTCCTCCTGCTCACCATCAAACCAGACAAAACCAACCAACCCTAAACCCTAAACCCTAAATTTCTTCTTCCTGTGAGAACCTTGCCATTCATCATTCCTAAAAAAACACTTGCATGGGCAGTCAAGAGAATTCTTGTGCAGAAGAAAGAATTCAGACAATTCATTCTGTGAAGTTCAAAGATTTCTTCCACAAACTTGGGGGGTGGTTTTTCGGAGAATGAAATTCTTTTTCCCACAAATTATGGGTGGGTTTTAGGGTCTGTGATTTAGGGTTTTCTGGTTTGGATTCCTCCTGATTCAGCACCTCCTTGTGAGAAAGAAAGCAGCAAGAAATTTTGTATGGACAACAGTGGAGACAACAATGCCAGGCACATCCGGTGGAGAATCTCTCTCTCTCTCTCTCAATCTCTTTTCTGGGGTGGTGGAAGAAAACATACAAGAAAAAGATTATGTGTGTGTGTGTGTGTGTGTGTGTGTGTGAGAGAGAGAGAGAGAGAGAGAGAGATTCTGAGGGATTCTAAGGGAAAAATTGCAATGGGGAGGAAAAAAACAGAACAGAACAAAACAAAGTTCAATCTCAGATCGAGAATCAAACAAAGAAACAATGCAGGAAGCTCAGGAAGCTCGAGAAGAAAAAGCTTACCAAGTTTTCGTCGATTGTTGTTGTTGTTGTTGCTGTGGCGAGGAAGAAGAGAAAGACTGTTGGCGTGAAAGGAGATGAGATTCGGAAGAGAGAAACCGGCGTCCCCCAGAAGAGATGAACAAGAGAGGTGGAGGAGAAAGCTTTCCATCGCAAGAGGAGCAGGAGGAGGGTAATAGCAATGAGTGCACAGCTGCAGCAGTGGTGGAGGAGAGCGAGATGAGGACTGCCATGGCAAGGGAGGAGCAGAGGAGAAGAGCAAGCAGCAGAAGAACCCCACACACACACAATCAAAACATATTGGTTTGGCTCAGCAAAATGATAACTCTTGTCCCAGCATCAATCAATCTGGCCAGAGTGAACCAGCCAGCACCCAAGTTTGGATGAAGAAAATGTCGAAACATGCTAGTTTGGCTCAGCAAAATAGTTTTGGCCCAGCTTTTTTGCACACTTTGCTGATGATGAGGCTGGTGAAATGCACACACACAAGCCTAAAGACCAGCCTAAGAAAAGTGTAATGAATATGATCTGACTGTTGCTCCTTGTTTCTCTGATTGGCCAATCCTAAGGATTGCTCCAGGTGATTTGGTATTAGTAGTCTCCCACCTACTTGCAATCATCCCAGTTTTTTTAAAGCTCTCTATGGGTGGGGTTGGAGAAAAGTAAATAACTAAACTTGGATGTGAGAAATATTTCTGCTCTGCAGCCACATGCTGAGCAACCAACCCACAACCACACCAGTTGAGTGGATTGGGTCGTTGCAGAGAAAAGATGGGTTTCTAGTTTTTTCAGGAACTCTTGATTGATTGAGTTTAGTAGGGTTGTTTAGTCTCTATGTAAGATCTTTCTGGAACTTGCAGCTTGTAAACGCATTCATACTACTCTGTAGTCTAGTTGCTGTTGTTTGAGATTTTATAAACTGTTTTGGAAATTCCTTTAGTTGTTAACAGTTAAATTGGTCACTCTGCTGTGAAGAAGAGCTGTAAGTACATTGACTCCAGTAATGTATGTGATTTCAACCAATGTGTGTCCCTACTACTACTACCCCAATGAAATGAATCTCCCCTTTCAACCCTAATCACATGCTTTGGGTCTTCCCCCTTTCAATCGTGATCACCTTCTTTTTAGACAAATGAATCTTCATAGTGCAATTCAAAAGTACAAAGCACTTTTAAATCCTAATCACATCCTTCAAACAATGAACCTCCATACCATTTCAAAAGATAAAAGTGTTTTGAATCATTCTAATCACGTTCAAACCATGAATCTCCATAATCTTCAAAAGATACAAGTGTTTGTCACTCATAATCACCTTCTTTAAACAATGAATGTCATGTCATTCCTCTACACCTAATCAATTGAATGTCATTGGTAATGTGCAACAACATAGAGCCCAAATAATTGTTTAAGTAGGTGCAATTTTTAAAAGAAAAAAAGATTAGGATTTGTTCCTCATAAATTTTTGTCCTTGAATTCAAAAGTTTCTTTTTATCCTTATTTCTTATAAAGATAATTCTTGTTTCATTTTGGTCTTTTGGGTACTAGTTGCAACTCAATAATGATTTTGCTAAGGGGATCACTATTTATTTAATGATTTGTTCTTTTGCAAACTTCAATACCTCTTTGAATTTCCCTTTTAAAATTACTAGGTGTGGTCCAAAAGACAAATAATGCATTTTTTTCTTTCAAGTTTTTCATGGACTTCTCTTACATAAAGCTTAATGCAAACACCCTTGCATCACGTTGGTGACTTGAAAGGTTTGAATCAAAACAAATATGCAACATAGGTCAAAAGTCAAGACATAAGTTAACTACTTATTCAACACCAACAATTGTAACATGTATTTGCACCATGATTAAAATGTAGGATTTACCACATTTACCTTCTTTCATCTTTTGTTCACAAAAACAAGTTTGCCTTGTTCATGAACCACCTTCCCACTTGTTACATCCCCTTATTAGTCACTCACACCCATTTGTAATGTTAAAAACCCAAAGCCATTTTTGTATGTTTTCAACTAAATCTTATACCTCACTATTAGTCACTATGTCATAATTCTCAAATCACAATTGATTTTGCTTTGCATATGGTATAATTGATTTTTAAATTTTTTTAAAAAAAAAACCCTTCCTATTTGGAATCTTGTGTTAAGAATGATTGAAATTCAAGCATTTTTGGAAATTTCGTAAAAAAAAATTTGTTGTTTGCTTTTCTTAGGGTGGATTATGCTTTGCAATGGTATGCCCTTCCTCCAATCTTGCACTTATTACCTTTGCATTCACAAGTATTTTATCTCATGTCTCCTTTTTCTCAACGTGCCAATTCTTAGTGTAATGTTTTTTGTTGTGATGTAATGTAAGATGATTGTGTCATTGTTCCATTTGAATTGAAAATTGTATGAAACTCCCAAGGAAAATGGACAAGGACTAGTGAAAAGGAGAGTGAAACTAATAATAAAAGATAAAAAATAATATAATAAGTTTTTGAAAAAGATAAAAAAACAACAAAAGATGCAAAAAGAGAAGAATGTATGCATGCATAGGAAAGGAAGGGCAAAAGGTTACACTTGGTGAACACTAAATGGAAAACAAATCCAAATCTTGAAAACCTTTGGATTGGTAGGTCATATTGTTATTGGGTAAGGTAAAAACTTGGCCATTATATTGTAATGCATGTGTCCTACACAAACAAAAAACTTTGAATGGAATTTAATTTGTGAGAACAAATGTAATGCCCTTGCTCAAAGGACAAGGTTCCAAACTGAACAAAATTTGCCTTTTTCATTTTTATAAAAAATTCTTGTATCATTATTTAAGTCAAATTTCTCATGTGAAGGGGAAAGGGATTAAGTAGATAGCCTTGAAAAAGGTAGGTTATTAAATTATATTAATTCTAGTGACAATGATTCATTGGACTTGGTTTAGGTAAGGCAATTTTAGATTCTATAAGTTGTAATTGTCATTTAGACAATTCCAAATCAGAATTTGTTTAACCCATTCCCGAGGAAAGAGGCATGGAATTGTGTCCTTTCAAATTTGTCTTAATTTTTTTGTAACATAAGTTTCATAATCAAATTTTCAATACCTTCTCCACTAATTTGCATCCCATTTCCCTTCAATTGAATTTGAATTCAATTCAATTGAATCTTAACCCAATTTTTGAATTGAACGTAGTTGAGTTCAAACTCCATTCAATATATTTGAATTAAAGTTTAAAAATTTTCAATTCTATTCAATTTGCAAGCAATGTCATTCAAAACACAACCTAATTTTCTTGTTGAAATCAATTCATTTCTTTCATGAATTGATCAATTATCACTAGTAGTGCAAAACAAACACAAAGCCCAAGTATACAAAACATGGGTATCAACATTTGTCTTTTCACATCCATGTAAGTGGGTAGGAGAGAAGGAGGTAGTTAGTTAGTCTTGGAGGAGGGCGGGTATGAACTATGAACAACGTAAACAAACAATATTTTTATTATGTAAATTATTATCCTCAAGCCTTGAGGTGTAAGATTTATTAGCTTATAGCAATTTGGTGTAAGGAGCTATCATTACCAATTGCCTTGATTTTTTACATTTATTCTTTGTGGGGTAAATCATTGTTAGAAATGGTTGCCTCATTTTAAAACCCTAACTAAAGCCCTCATAGTGAGACATTCCATAGGCACCTCACCTCTCCTCTCCTCTCCTCCCTCATCTTGGATGGTCTCCTCATTCTCAGACTTCCCCTCTAGACACCCTTTGAGTGTTAAACCCAACTAAAACAACCCATTTTGATAGATTGATTGATCGAAATCTCATCCAACAACCCATTAGAGAGAGTAGTACCTTTACAAATGGACAACAAAAACCGTCCCTCTAAATTAAAGGGAAAAACAAATATTGACTAGATATGACAAATTAGTACATCCATCACTAAAACTGGCTCTTACCCAATTTTTCTCCCAATCTTCCTGCACAGATCCCCACTAGTTATTAAGTTTACACAATCGTCTACCCCTCCTCCTCCTCCCCCAACAAAACCCACCCGTCAAGGAAAACACCATTAACTCACAACTGTATTACATACTCTTGCCAGCTTCATAATCTATCCATAACAAAGTGTTGTGTTTTCTTGCTGGCACTTGAGTTGTAAGATGGACCACCCAATGTTTTTTTTGGGGAGTTGGGGGGGGGGTGTCCTTTTGTTTGTTGCGCATTCTTATGTTTTTTTTTTCCCATTTTGGAAGACTCTCTTTAAGAAGCTCAATTCAGATCAACACCATTCACCAGATCACCGCATGTTGCCAAAACATTGCAATCAACACCACTAAGCGAGCGGTTCAAATCCACCTTCTCCAAACGCAAATGACCCATCATTTTATGTTGTTGTACTACTGCTTCTTGATTGTTGTCCATTGGCGCAGTGACAGTGTTATAAGCATCAATGTGTGTCTTTTGCTTATTGACAGGTTGTTGCAGTTGTTGTTGCCTCATTTTGATGGAAGAAGACAGGGAAGAAGAAGATGTTCGCATGCCAAGAGTGAAATCATAACTGAGCGATTCAGTTTCAGTATTCTTCAGTTGCTGCTGTCCTCCTCCTCCTCCTCTAAGCAGTGACTGTAAGCGCCCCCCCCCATGAACCCTCCCCTCAGGCAGCGACAATGACATGTTGAACACTCCTTCACTGGTGATTGAGTTCAGCTGCTCATACATAAGAGGGTACGTACTACATGTCTCCTTCTGCATTGACACAGGTACCAGTACCTGGAAAAACAAAACCAATCTTTATATCAGAAAGCATGAGTGACACAACTCTTTTTCCATTGTCGCTGCCAGATCTCCAGCATTTCCGGCAGCAACCTACTACACAAACCCATCTCATCCATCCAACCAACCAACCAACCAACAACCGAGAAAAACAGATCTGAAATCAATCAACCCAACAGCTGAGAAACATGGGATCTGAAACCAACCAACCAACCACCAACTGAGAAAAGCAGATCTGAAACTAATCAACCCAACAAGCAAGAAAAACAGGATCTTGAAACCAACCAACCTGGGCAGGTATTGATGGTGTTTGAAAAGGTAAGAGGCCAGCAGATGATGATGAAGATCGTTGAGAGCTTGATGGACTCTCCAAATCACAACTCCTAGAGGTGTGAAAGTTACCCAAGCCTACACTTGAGGTGGGATGAGTTGCCGCCATCTGTGAGGATTGGTTACAGCTGCCGCTGCCCCTCCTCTGTGCAAATGGGCTGTGATGACAAGAGCTTGAATTTTTGAAGCTTGTAAGATAATCAGAATTTGAGTGTTCCATACTCTCATAACTTGACTTCATATGTTGTTCTTTCATAGATTGTCTTCCACCCCATGAATCATCACTTGTACCTGCGACCAAAACCTCAAATTTCATAAGGAATCAGGAGAGACCCAAGCAAGTACAAGAAAAATACATTCTGTGCCCATACAGTCAAAATCTTCAAGAACCCAGCTGAGTATGTAAAATGAACTTGGAGTGTGATAATGTACTTGAGACATGTGATATTCCAACTTGCACACTCTGCATCTCCCAGTCAGAACCGCTGCCGGCAGGTTTGCTTCCACCGGCTACTGCTGTGGTCACACTGGAACTAAAGGATGTGTTTGTGGTTGGTTGGGTTTGTCCCGAGTTTGATACCCAGCCACGAAAGAGACCGGGGGCTAGACCTGGAGTGAAGGCATGAGCAGTTGCTGCTGCTGCAGCACCTCCTTGCACTCTCAAATCCTGCACAAGGCCACTATGTGCAACACAAAGACCTGTTTTTCCCCTTGCAAATTTATCACACATGGTTACTGCTGCAGAAGTTGCTCGATCATCTCCGTAGATAGATAAATTTCCAAATGCCACATGACCATTTTGATCAGCTCCCCACTGACATCGTTTTCCACCACCATGTGCCTTACAGAAATCAGTGCTGCCTTGGGCACTTTTACCACAACCTTCTACTTTGCAACGCTTGCCGCCACCATGTCGTACACAGAAGTCAGTGCGTCCACGTGCACTTTTAGCACATCCTTCAACTGCACATCGCTTACCACCACCATGGGCGACACAGTATAGTGTACCTCCATGGACGCTCTTGGTGCAAATTCCACCTCCATCATACAAGCATCGCTTGCCACCACCATGTCCCTTGCAAAGAGGCGTACTTCCCTCTGCACCCTTATTACAACCAGCAATAATGCATCGTTTGCCCCCTCCATGCGCTTTGCAAAACATGGTGCTTCCCTGTGCCCCTTTTGTGCAGGCTGGAAACTGACACCTGTACATGACACCCAAGTGGCTCAAAAACTCAACACTGAGAAATCTATCAAAACTTAACTTCACAAATTATGTCCCATTCCATAGCTTTGGAAATATGTAAGAAATTATGTCCAATCATGACCCAGCAGAGACTACTAATTACCTGCGACCACCTCCATGAGAGATGCAAAGACCCGAGTATCCCTCAGCACTTTTAGTGCAACCTTCAATCTGGCAGCGCTTACCACCTCCATGTCGAATGCACAAACCTGAGCGTCCTCGTGCAGCTTTACTGCAGCCTTCATGGGTACAACGGCGGCCACCACCATGACCAATGCAATAATCTGTTTTGCCTTCTGCACTCTTAGTGCACCCCAATGTCTGGCATCGCCGACCTCCTCCATGTGCTTTGCAAAAGACTGTGCGTCCCTCTGCCCCTTTATTGCATCCATTCTTTTGGCATCTGCACATGTACAGATCCACAAAAAATTCACAAGTCCACAAAGACTTCCAAGTCAATAATAGACATAAGTAAGTTATTTTTTCCATTGAAAGTCCTTGTAATGCCACCAAATGCTAAATGACCAGCCATGCTATTTAGACAAGAGAAAGCAACTGGAGGATACAAGAAGACCATTGTTTCTGACAATTTTTTGTTCATGAGGAGCACACATATGTGAATGCAGCCTGTTTACATTAAATACATCAGTAGCATAAGCTCTGGACCAGAACACCTTCAAAAAAATAATCATAACCTTATGAGAGTCGTTCACAGACAGAATGTCAGACCATAATCACCGTCATTACAGATAGCAGTGATGAGCAGCCATGACTACCCACTGACTTCATCAACTTCTGACCATGGGTGTATGAGATTAGTATACAATAATCTGCTGCCCAAAATCTGGGCAAACCCATTCTACAAAATCTGTATCCTGAGGTTCTGTTGCCATTTCTGGAAGCAATGGAACTAGACTCAGTTGAGAGAAAACCCAAGTGGGTTACACTTTGCTAACACCCTTCCTTTTCTTTCCAAGTGTTTTTTTAATTCCTTATGAAGGGGTAGGGAACCAAGGATGCACAGGGTTGCACAGGTTCGACTCTTGCCCCTAAATCCACTCAGGCTACCATACTTGTTTGCCTTAGTGCAGCATCCACAATTTGGGCAGCAAATTTTAGGAGCAAAATTCATTAGGTCCTGTTACTTTCAACAGGATTTTTTTCAGGAAAAAGACAACAACAATTTCTCAGCCCTAGAATCATATGTATCTACTAAAGAGACAGATAGGCAGTGTGCACAAGAAGTTACAGAATGGATCGAGTTACTGACCTACGCCCGCCTCCATGAGCTATACATAATCCTGATGCACCTCTTGGTCCTTTGCTGCAACCTCTAAATCTGCAAACTTTGGGACGTGGTCGCTCCGAATGGCCTGATGTACCACTTGTAGATGTAGTGCCACAGCTGGTAGACAACCTCATGCTCTTGGGATACTCTTGTTGCTCAACATCTTGATCCTCTTCTTCTTCTTCCCCTTGTTCTCCTTCTTCTTCTTCTTCTTCTTCTTCTACTTCTTCTGCTTGTTGCTGAGTAGAGGTTACTTGCATGTAGGTCATTCCACTAGGTGCAATTGTTGGCAATTTATGGGAGTTCATCAACAGAGATGGCATGTAACCTGCACCACTGGAAACAAGGCGGGCAGATGTGGATTCTTCATCCACAACTGGTACTTGTATTTGTCCCTCCAGCAAGTTTTCCATGATAATGTCACACTGTCTGAGTCCGAGCAGACTAGTGCTGGCTCTTAATTCACACTCTCTGGTGGGACCATGAGGAGCAATCAAATTAGGGTTTGGAGGAGGACCAATTCCAAGATCAGTGACTGCATTGTCAAGGTTGTCAACAACAACAGCAGGGTCCAAGATCTGTCGCACTCCTTCACCAATGCTCATAGCTGCTGATGAATCATCCCTCATGCTCCCAAGCTGTAACAACACATTACATGATGGACGATCTAATCCAAGGATGCTGCTGTTGCCGCTATTGCTGCTCCCTCCAGCTCCAGCTCTAGCATCCTGAAACCCTCTTGAGCTACTAACCATTTGTCCCAATTCTAACACCAGTTCAGCCTCGCTTTCCTCCTGTTCCATACTATCTGCCAATCTCTTCCGCTTCAACTGCTTGGGTGTTGAGCCTTTGATCCCACAAAATCCCAGCAGATCCTGCAATTGCTGCTGATGCTCCTGCTCTTGATGACAATGGAAATGGTCATGGCCACTACCATCCTGATTCCAGCTCTTCTCCAGCATGTGCTGCTGCATGCCTCCTCCTCTACCAGAACCACCTCCTGCAGCTGAAAGACCCGCAGCAACAGCAGAGTTTGCTGCCATGGGATTCAGCTCATCTCTTGTCCATGTGTGCATCATGGTGTGCATATGTGCATGAGCATGTGAGAGTGTGTGTTTTGTGGCTTGGTTTTTTCCACTCAAGAGATTTTGGGTCCTACAACCGAAAGTCCCAGCCAACCTCCCACAACAGCTCGCAGTTCCTTGTCTCCAGATATGGCATCCTCATCCAAAACAACTGACCCTGGCAGGTTCTCATCATTTCAAAACCCCAAATGTGCAATTTCTCACAAAGACAAATGGCAGAAACACCACTTCTTCTTTTTTCACTTTTTATAATTTTCACAAACCAAAGTTCTGGTCCAGACTCCAAACTCACCAGCTTGGCTGCTTCTTCTTTTTCTTCTTCTTGCAATTCTCGCCTTCCTGCAACTTCCTTCTTGTGTGTTAGCTTTTTCCATCCCTTCTTCCACCAATCCTCTACACTCTTTTCATTTTTGCCGTCCACAATCCAAATCCCACCCACAACAACAACAACAACAATAACAAAAGAGAAAAAAAATCTCATCTTTTTCTCTCATCTTTTCTCTCCTAGTGCTTAACAATTGGTTAAGCACACCAAGAAGAAGAAAGAAACCCATCACCCAAAAAAGAGCTTGAGCACAAAACACCCAAGATTCTCAAAATACCCAATTAAAAACAAAACAAAAACTTGTGACATGAAATTCTCTCAGCAACAAAAACAAAGACATACCTTATGAGCACAAAGGCATCAGCTTAGTTCTCGCAGATGGTCAAGGCAACCTGGAAAGTGGGTGTTGCTCTAAACACACAGATTCAGCACTTCTGCCTCCATAGCAACCTCCTCTTCACAGCTACTTGGTAATCAAAAGAAGAGACAGCTCTGTTGCACTTGCACTTTTGCACTCTAAGGCTCTTCCATGATTTGCTTGATTTCCCTGATCTCCTAGAGTCCAAAAATAAGTCCAAAAAACACCCAAAAACCAACAACCTTCAGCTACAACACAAGTACAACTATCTGAGATTGCAAAACTGCTACCACATGTGGTCATCCTTTTTTTCACCACCCTCCTCCTCCTCCTCCTCCACCACCGCCATCACTTGTGGTAACCAAGAGCTGATGAAGAAATTCATTGACCCAACAACAACAAAGAAAAACGCTCCAAATTTTGGCTAGTGCCAAGTTCTGATATAAGAATCAAAAACCCCAAAACACCCCAAGTTTGTAGAAACCAACAAAGAAAAAGCTCCAAATTTTTGGCAAGTGGCAAGGATATAAGAATCAAAACCCAAAACACACCCAAGTTTGTAGAAATGGGGAAGAAAAACAAAACCAAGAAGAAGAAGAAGGCATGAGAAAGGGGGTAATCTATCTCCCTATTTACAAAACATGAACAAAACATGAACAAGAAACAAAACCCACAAAAAAAACTTGGCTAAAGATTCAGGGAAGCAAAAGGAGAAGGTACTGCAATCTTTCTCTCTTTCAGAAATTACAATCTTTTTGCTCTCTGTCTCTGTCTCTTTCTTTCTTTTTTTTGCTTGGTGGCCTTTGATGATTTCTTTTTGGGTCTGAGAGAGAGAGAGAGAGAGAGAGAGAGAGGAGATGAGTGAGAGGATGGGTTAAAAACAAAGGGGGCTATAATTGAGAGCATCTAGACTAGTGCAGAGCAGCATCATCATCATCATCATAACAGCACTCTGTGCATCACTACAAAACACTAAACAAATTGGGTCTGTCACACTTTGGCCTTGCCATTTCTTAAGGCAAAAACAAAGAATTATGGAAAACTCAAATACCTATTTCACAATGCAAAACTATACCTAATCTTCAAACAAGTTCTCTAAGAGAAACCCAAATTCCTTCAAGATATCATAACTCTTGCCATTTAGATTAAACAAAAGTATCTATCTTAAGGCAAAAACAAGAATTATGGAAAACTCAAATACCTATTTCACAAATGCAAAACTATACCTAATCTTCAAAGAAGTTCTCTAAGAGAAACCAAAATTCCTTCAAGATATCATAACTCTTGCAATTTGCATTAAAAAAAAGTACCTATCTTAAGGCAAAAACAAGAATTATGGAAAACTCAAATACCTATTTCACAAATGCAAAAATATACCTTAATCTTCAAAGAAGTTCTCTAAGAGAAACCAAAATTCCTTCAAGATATAATCATAACTCTTGCCATTTACATTTTAAAAAAAAGAACCTATCTTAAGGCAAAACCAAGAATTATGGAAAACTCAAATACCTATTTCACAAATGCAAAAATATACCTTAATCTTCAAAGAAGTCCTCTAAGAGAAACCAAAATTCCTTCAAGATATAATCATAACTCTATTATAACTAATAATCTCTCAAGTTTCAACACAAAGCCAAAATGCCTCATCTTTCAAAAATGCCTCATATAAAAATACTAGACCTATTATTATTATTATTATTATTACATAGGGGCCTATAAAAATCCCTTAAGCTACTATACTCTATAATGAATCTAAACACTAACAATATCCTTCTTGCCTTCATTAGGCAGGGCCCAAAAAATTTGCAATCTAGAAAAACACTAAGAAAAACATTAGGAAAAAAAGTAGTAGCCAGGGATATTTACTAAGATGTTTTGAATTTTAATTTACAGCCTTTTTTTTTTGTGCTAAATTTAGTGAGTTGGGCTTTTTTTTAAATTCAAAATGGCTAAAAATTAGTTTTTTTTTTTTTTTTTTGGTTTTTTTTTTAAAAAATTTTTTTTATTTTAAAAATAAAATAAAATTTTTTGCCAGATTTTTTTTTTTGGTTTTTGCATTTA
>Ga0116231_10001244_pt1 | contig 51394 bp, 36 predicted proteins | sample S1TSphgellanicum_2_FD_89695 | JGI IMG/M metagenome (GOLD analysis project Ga0116231, IMG submission 89695) | Host-associated microbial communities from peat moss isolated from Minnesota, USA - S1T2_Fd - Sphagnum magellanicum MG | ecosystem: Host-associated > Plants > Peat moss > Unclassified...
GATGAAGAAAAGTCAAAACATGCTGGTTTGGCTCAGCAAAATGGTTTTGGCCCAGCATTTTTGCACAGTTTGCTGACTCTGATAAAAGGCCGAGCAAAGCCTAACACCTGCTCTTGATTGGTTAGAGAGTTTGATTGATCCAGGTGGGTTGCTATTAGTAGTAGTCTCCCACCTATTTGCAGCCATTTGTGCAAGGTCACACACATTGAGCACTCCTGGAGATGCTCTTTACATGGCATGAACACACAAATTTGGGTGAAGTACAAGCTTTGAAAAGCATGTAATCTGAGAGTTTGGATGTGCCTGAATATGGACCCAATATAGTGCTCTCCAAGGGGATCAATAATTTTTTTTGGCTTTTGGTTGGTTGGTCATAGTTATTTTCTGATTCTTAAACGATAATTGAATTTGTATTATCCAATATTTCATATTTATGAGTGCGGATGGGGAAATGGGTAACACTCTATGTTGAATATGGTAAAGAGTTATAGAGGTCCAAATAGGGGGTTCGGGTGAGAACTATCTCAATCCTTAATCCTGTTCAGCCCTAATTTGTGACCTTTGATTCATTTAAAAAATTTTAGATATCCATAATTTGGGCAAGGAAGTTCAGTTTGTTGAGATGCAGAGCCACTTTAAAAAGATTGTGGACACATGATGTTTGATTTTGTATCTGACCATTTGTGATCATCATGATTGTCCTGCATTTGGAGCATGCTCTTCCTACCTCTTTGTGGACCCATTTGCCGTGGGAACCACATTTTCCGACTGCAGGCACATGTGGACGATATGTTATGGATGATGGGAGGCCCCTTGAAAGCAAAGGTACTTCACATCCTGGACTCTATCCTGCTGCTTCTGCTGCACCTGAACTTTAAAAAAAGGAAGAGAAATGCAGAGAAGAGTGGGCAAAGGGATTGTCAGAGAAATTCACAAATACCAAACTCCCTATTGAGTTTCAAGTCACAAGGGATGTGATGAGAGATGACAAATGGGGTTAAAGAAAGGGATACTATTAACCCGAGGGCAAAAATGGTGGCAACTAGTAGTTTTAAGAATAGAATTTTCATGCAGCCCATGCAATGGATGACTCAATATGCACCAAGGAGAGCTCATCTTTTCCCTTTGAAGGCTGAAGGGTTCCCCAAGTTCCCTTTGTTTCCCAACATGTTACCCAATAGCCTCACACTTTTATCTCACAACCTTTGCCCAAAGTTGAAACTTCATAACGTATAACAGTGGGCAAAAGGTGCTTATATATATCATTCTAATTTGGAAGTGCAAACTTCTACTTGAGAGAGTGTCCAAAGTTTTAGAATTTTTTTTTTTTGGGATGGGTCAATGAAAGTGTGGCTCATTTGCAATCAACTTTTGCTTTTGAAAAAAACGGGTATACACCACGACTAATTACTAGAACTAACAAATAGGTACTCATGTTCTGGGGGTTCCAAATACATGACTTCAATCACCTTGCACATTGCGTAGATTGAACATAAATGTTTTAGCAACATACTTCACACCAAGAAATGGACAAAAATTGTCACCGAACATAGGGTCTATTTTCCCTGGTTAAACATTTCCCATTTCCAAGAATCCAACTAATACATTAGCTTTGCTATAGGAGGATCACAATCAATGTCAAATTGGGTGTTTAACAAGGGCTATTTTAACTTCAAATTAGGGTTTGAGATGCCTTGATAGTTTAATGTTATAGAAATTGGTGAAGGACCTTCAACCGAGCTTAATAATGCCAAAGGCTTAACACTTTATAGCCTCCCATAAAACCTGAAAAAGAACCTTGAAGTCTTTACTTTCATGGCAAAAAGTTGTAGGGTCTTAGCTAGTTGTTCACATTCCGTGTAAGTAGCAACAAAGAATTGCCTTTAAAATTATCCAAAGGAAACTTGACACCAAGTGTGTAGTAGTTCATTACTAGCATTAAATTTTGACAAAACTAATCCCAACTTTTGAGAAAAACAAATTGGAGGTTTTGTGTGGAGTTGGGCTTCTATTAAATGCTTAAATAAAGCATTGTAGGCAAAATAGGGGGATTGGTTACATAACTTGGCCACCACACTCATGTTGGGCCCCACTTTTTGGGAAAAACCCCCCTCCCCCTTCCCCGCCCCCATTCTTTGGACTTTGCACTCTACAAATAGGTTCTTAGCTGCCATGAGGCTTTCAATTTCCGACAAGAAAGACTAGGAACTCTTGTTTGTTGTCGAACATAACTTGCATGACATGTTGAGTAGTGACCACTAACATGCTCCCCTCTTTCTCCGCATTTTGTGGGTACTATGGCACACTCCAAACAAATTCTTGACTCAAACAATTGCTTGGTGTACACACTTTGGTTAGGGAATAAAGTGTGGGTGACTTATGTCCATTGTCCAAGTCCACTATAGGTCACAACCAAAACAACCCATTTGCCCGCCCCACGTCCCATTCTCCTCTATATATCCAAGAAGGAACTTGGTCATATCATATATAAATGCTACAAAATGATTGCTAGAAGAGAGAATTTCCATCTTTTTTCTCAATTAGTTATGGTCACATCTTCCATTGCAACAATATAGATGAAAATTAATCAATTATGTGTAAGAATGTGGATGAATTTCAACCAATTATTGTGTGTAGATTTTGGTTTTGTGTGAGTATGTATGCATCTTTGGCACTTGGATGGGATTGTGAGCTACCCATTTTTTTTCTTCATTCATTTCCTTTCCATTGGGTCAAAGGTAAGATGCTTTTAGGTAGTCAAGATTGAAGATTTGGAAATCATTGGGTCATCCCCATAACAGAGTTTTCTTCAATGACTTTTAGGTGCATCCAAGATGTGTCAGTTTCAACTTTGAGGGTAGGTAGATAGATTGGACTTGAGTGAACCAACATCCATTAGTGCACCATGTAGGGTGGATGGCATGTGGATAAGAAACACTTTTTCATCCTATTTCCATCTCATAGTTAACCATATCATAGTTAATCACATTGGTTAGCTATGTACTAACCATCTACATCTATGTACTAGCTACCTACCTAGTAACCATCAAATGCCTTACTTACATACACTTACCTACATAGGAAAACCACTTACATAAGTTGCCCACCTACTTACCTATGATACTTACCTACTACATAGGTAGTGTGGAGGTGAAAATAGTTATGAAGGTGGGAACCTTGTTATGGTTCATCCACATATTTGAATAATCATAACAAATTTGCAATGGATGGTGCACTGGTGGGTGTTGGTTGGGTCACATAATTGGGGAGGATTGGATGAAGTTATTATGCATCTATATTGCACTTGGATGACATTCAGCTACCTACCTTGTCCACATTGGTCAAAGGTGCAAAATTTGAGGTGGGTGAAGATTGAGTTTTGGAAATCATTGGGTGGGTAGGTAGGTAGGTAGGTCCTGTAACAGAAGAATTCTCTTGAGAATGACTTTTGGGTATTGCATAAGTTTCAACATTTTTGTTTTTTTTTTGGGAGGTTTCATCCAAATGTCAGCTCTCACAGAATACCTGGAAGGAAACCCTAATTGGTAGGGTGCTACTCAATCCAAAGGCATAATTTAGTAGCCTAGAGGAGTGGATTTTTAAAAGGGAGGAAGGCTCAGCAAACCACTGAAACTGGAAAATATTTCCAAGGTAGTATATAATAATACTCTTGGCAAGCATCAAATTCAACCAGTAGACAACCTAAATTCATGCCTCTGTTTGTTGTTTGAAAGGCTGAGGCGACATAATAACAATGTAGTTTTCATTTGGTCCAATGTTTTGAGGAATGTTCACAGAGTGTTATTATGAATTATGAGTTCAATTTTGTTTGGGGGAAGAAGTTCACAATGTGTAATTGGTTTTGGGGTCCTATTTAAGATGATGTTCAAAGCTTTTTTCTGTAGTGGGATAAGCAACCATCAACAACAAAGCTCCACCACTTTTTGTGTTATCAATGTCCATTTTGAAGTGAATAGACAAACTCGAGAATTCACAATCAATATGTGAATCAAATGTGTCAAAACCAATTACACTTTGGAACAAGCTCTTGGAACAACTTGTTACCACCTAACTCAACTATGGCTCCCCTTGCCAGGCTCACAATGTTAAGGGTGGAATAGGCCCTACCATAGTAGGTTTCCTATTTTAGCTCTTCTAGGTTTGAACCTTGCCATTAGGCAAATAAGCCACTTGTTTTTTCAAAGAGTGAAAGGGCCAACAACCAAGGATAGTGGGTTAGGGTGCACCACATGCTTCTTGAGTAACCCCATTTAAAGGCTACTGAATCTTTGAATACAATCTCAACCCTTTTAACCCGTATCAAAGGCTTCAAAATAATGACACTTGTTAGGGCGTTTTCATCCATGATCCCTGGGATGAAAAGACTTATTCAGAATGGTAAGTCCGTGCTACTTGATGCGAGGATGTGGGTTAGTGCCCGGTTCACCCAGTGGCCACTTAGCCCTTGCTAAGGGCAGCCCCACACCCTCCTCTAGTACTAATGAAAGACTCTAGAGTTTGTCAATACTTTACTTTACTCACAGGAAAGCAGCATTTGCAAATGAAAGAGTTGCTTGAGTTTGGGTTCCTAAACCACGGTAAAATATTCTCTTAATAAACTAGTCATGAAACCGTAGCTTTGGTTAACCTTTAACCATGGGTAGGGCAATGTGTGTTGTGGGTATATGCTTCACCACGAAATGATAAGCCTGATTCTAACTAGCCTGGAATCCTCAGTACCTATCTTGGCTGCTTGTGCAAACAAGCCAATGGTAGCCATTTCTCCAAGTTACCAAAAAGGGGATGCAATGCTAAGCTTTACCCACCTTTTATGTTAATTTGTCTTTTGGGCCCCAGTGCAATTGCTGCAAGTTCATCCCCAATTTGAGTGGAACAAGAAAGTGAGGGGAGTTTGGTAGCATTTAGTGAAATTGGATATCATCACTTCACAAGCTCCAGTGGACTCAAAATGACCACACCCCCAACGAGGCATTTCAATCCTTGCAAATCATGTCCTTTACAAAAGTGATGGAAACTTCTAGTGTTGACACTTAAAAGTGAAAAAAAGTACATACCAACACTCAAAAGGCAAAAGGCAAAGGTTTAGGGTTTTTGTCAAAAGCAAAAAAACCTAACATCTTCTTGGTGTGCTACTTATCTTCACATGGTTGGGATCATTCAACGAGTTGGTTTTTTTTGTTGGAATCGAGTACATGGATTTGAGCCTTGGGTGCTTGCATCATACCCTAGGTTTGCAATTGTCAAGAGTTTTCCTCTTCACGTCAAGAGGAAAGGGGGTGTTGTGAAGAAAATCCTTCTTGTAAGGAGTTCATAGTTTGTTCATATCATAAAGTCTCAGACATGGACAATACATTTGGTAAGATTAAACACAAAGCTCATTCTTTTCGGTTTTATCATCAATCATGTGTCTCCTATGTGGGATTCAATCCCCAAAGTTGTCATGTTGGGGTTAAGTTGTATCCAAGCTTATCCTTTTACAACTATTTTGCTAGAAACACCAAGATCCATAGCCAATTTTGTGTCTAGGCTTGTGTTTGAGCCATATTTTGATTGCCCTTTCATGGCTACTTCACTAGTAGAATTTTGAGAAAGGAGGTGGAACCTTCTTGTTAGCAACATGCCACGTGACAATCTTGTATTTTGCTTGTTAAAAGCTAGGCAAGAAAAACTCATGGTATGTATGTATAGATAAGACATTCATTCAATAATCTGGAGCGCTTGGTGTAATCAATTTGCAATTTGCTTCAAGAATCTAGTCAAAAAGCACAATTCAAAAAGGAATTTGTAAAGGTCAACAAGCTGGAGAGGAGAAACATAACCTCAATTCAACAAACCTAAGTTCTATGCAATGCTTGCAAGTTGTTTTGTGTTGAGCCTTGCACATGAGCTTGTTGTGTACTACATGATCTTGGAAGCAACATGTGAAATGATTGCTTTCTTCAAACTTCAAGGACTAGCCATTGGGATGAAAGGAACTTTGAAAGTTCGTTGCTTGTAGATAAAACTTCCAAAACTTTTACATATATTTTTAAACCTTGGGTTTTCTTCCATCACAACAAGTTGGTTGTTTTGGCCACCCTTGTCATGAGGTGTTAACTTGCAAGTGATTGTTGAAATGCAAAAAATTCTCAAGGTCTTTTGAATTGGTTGATTTCTTAAAGTTGAATTGTAGTTATTTAATTTTATAACATTTGTCTTAAAAACAAAGATGAAAAATGTTTTGAGATGAATAACTCCACCCACATAAAATTATGTGTTTAAATAAAAACTTTAAACACTTCATGACCTTGTTTAGGTTATGATGTTTTATGGTTTGACTTATGTATAAGATTTGTTTTGCATATGATACAATGCTAAGTTGTAATTTTCATGTTCATGACATCAACTCTCAATTCAAAAAACTCAAGTCCCCTTAAAATATGTATTCAATTTTAATGCAATATTTTTTCAACATAACATTCAACCCCATTTTGGTCTTTTTGCCCCTATCCAACTTGACCAAATCGTCATTTTGGACTTGTACATTTTGACTATAATCAATGTCCAAAAAACAAATCAGTTTCAATTAACAAATTTTTTGACCAAAATTTTTTTGCCCCATTTAAAATTATTATTATTATTATTATTATCATTTAAAGATTTGACAATAATTTATTAATGTTACCTAGGTAAAAAGTACCAACCCAACCTCACCTAAATAACCTATTAACTAAACCTATGTAGATAAACTAAACCTAACAAGTAACCTAAATATGATAGATTAACTATTATATTATAAATTTCATATTATATTAATTATATAATTATTATTTATCCACCTATTATTTTCCCATGTAATAAAAAGGTAGGTTAGGCTAGGCATTTCTTGAAAGGTACATGGTTGATTTGAATCAATGTCAAATCATTATGACCAATTTGAATAAGTCTTTCCATCTTGATTTATCATTTTTTGTTTTTTTGTCCTTTTGAATTAGATGTTCATATTAACACTTGGTAATATCAATTTAGTCAAAATAACTAGTCAAAAAAATCATGTGTTGTTTATGCCGAAGTCTCTAATTAAGGTGAACATTTCTTTTGATCAACGTGAATGTTTTAATCAAGTTAAACTTTTTGGAAAACCACAATTTCTTATAAATCCTTCATTGAATTGAGTTTCTTAACATGATTCTTCAACTAAATTGTAAAATTATTATGTTTGATGTTCTAAATTGTTGAATAGAAGGCAAGTTGCAACTATCACAAGTTTTTTTTCACCAAACCTTAAACAAACAAAATACAAAATTGTAAATATTTTTTCACATGTTGATAAAAAGATTCTACCTCCTCGCTGATGACTCTTTTAATGAAATAGTCGTGAGCGGATTATCAAAATGTGATTCAAGCCCAACCTCGAACATAAAATTGTTCTAATTCCTAGAAGAATTTTAAATTTCTAACAAAATAATGGTACAAGATTGAGTTGAATGTAGTAGAGCACCAACATGACAACTTTGAAGATTGAATCTTACATTTTAAGGAATTTTGATGATAAAATCTAAAAGGATAAGCTTTCTACTTGATCTCATTGAAAGCATTGTCCATGTTTAAGACTTTATGATGTGAACAAACCATGAATTATTTATAGAAAGGATTTGTTTCATGACCCTCCCTTTCCTTTTGATGCGAATACAAAAAACTCATGACAATTGCAAGCATTTGACATGATGCAAACACCCAAGACTCACATCTAAGTCCTTGATTCCAACAAACTAACAACTTGAATGATTGCAATCATGTGAAAATATAGAAATAAATTGCCACATTGATAGGGTGGGATTACTTGTTGAAAATCAATGGCAATTTAAGCATAAACTACTAGGATTAGTATGCTAATGAACACTCTTGAAAATCCAATTGACAAAGCTCAAATACATCAATAATAGTAAGTTGCAACTACCCATGATATAATAATTGATGTCACTAATCTTGCTCCTCAACTTGCTTCCATCTTTGATTGTGAAAGACGTCAAAACCTAAACTATGAGCAAACTATGAACAAGCACACTAGACTAATTCATCAAAACATGAGTCTAGTTACATTCTTTTAATTTTATTGCAATAAGTCACGATGTAAGGACTTCCACACAACATCATCACATTGTTCACAAATTTGGATTGAAAAAAAATTTCTTATGGGTTCTTCTATCTACTAGTTTGCACATAGTGAGTTAAGAAGCTCATTGTATAATCCTACAAATCTTGTGAATTGATGACTCAATTTCATGAAACGAAACTCACTTTCATTCACTGTTAGGGTGCATTCAAATTGGGGATGAAACAAGGATTAAAGGGCAAAACTAGGGCCCAAAGACAGGATGATTTTTGAGATAACTTCATATGCTATCTATCACTCTAATGACCCACTTTGTTTTTTTTTTGTTTTTTTTTGTAACTATTCAATGAACAAATGGGGGAGGCATCAGAAAACCCAGGTCTATGATCAGTCCTCCCTTTCATCATACATGCAACTGGTCACCCTAATACAGCCAGAATGAACCAGCACCCACCAGTGCACCATCCAGTGGATGGATGCCTCTTATGACTCAGTTGTGGATGTTCATCCTGAGTTCATCCACAACTGAGTTATTCTCTGGTTTCACCTGGGTAACCCCATTCAGTTAAAAAAATAGGTACTATATATAATAAAAATGTATTGTGATACCCGGTGGGTACCTTCCAGATACCCTCTGGGTAATATGGGGAAAAATGATGGCAAGCTTTACGGGAAAAAAAAATGACTATGGGCAATTACATTTTTTGTAAAGTCGGGCGGCTTTTTACACCAGGTAAGGGTACTCTCCATGAAAAAAACACTAGAAAAAAACTTTTTTAAGTTTGCCCCATTTTCATCACCTTTAGTACACTAGAGACTTTCACAAAACTTCCAAATGCATTTGCACCCTAAATCTTATTAGGCCTTGTGTAAAAAATTGTCCACTCGAGATTGGGCAGAGGACCGAAAAAAAAATCAAGGCTACCCGGTGTAAAACAAGAGGATAATAAGAGGGCCATGTGAAGAAATAAGCTTTGCCATAAATATGTGTAGTAAATAACCAAGTTTGTTGGCGTTGCCTACCAAGGCAAGGATATTGTGTTTAGATTCATTATAGAGCATTATTGTAGCTTAAGGGATTTTGGCCCCTAGGTAATAATAATAATAAATATAATAATAATAATAGGTCTATTTTTTTATATGAGGATTGTTTGTTGAAAGATGGTATTTTGGCTCGTGTTGAAACTTGAGATTAGTTACTATAGAGTTATAATAATATCTTGAAGGAGTTTGGTTTCTTTTAGAGGATTGCTTTGAAGATTAGGTATAGTTTTACATGGTGAAATATATTGGAGTTTCCATAATTCTTCTTTTGCCTTAATAGACTTGTTAATGTGAATGGCAAGGCGAGAGTGTGACACACCCCTTGTTGAACAAAGAACACAAGTTTGTTATTGTAGTTGTCAACAAGTGTGTATATTGATCCAAACCAAACCCATAAGAATGTTCCACGCATAAGGCCACGCCAACCCCACCTTCCCCTCTCCCCCACATGTAGGTGTGAATAAAACCACCATGCCTTTTGTTGTTCCAACCAAAAGTTGACAAAGAATAAGAAGTTTCTTTAAAAGGATCTTGAGCTTGTTGTCTCTCTCCTATAGGGAAAACGACAACTTGAGCCAACAATGGAGCAATAAGCAATAACCTAGTAGTAGAAGCAATCGGTTGTTACCCAATTCAATTTATACCTTACAAGTCTTCATGAACAATCTTACCTCCGTGTAGAAAAAGAGAGAGAGAGAGAGAGAGCGAGAGAAAGAGAGAGAGCTTTGGTCCTTTCTGAAACATGATCACCAAGTTCTCACTCATCTTCTTGTGGTTGCCCTTAACCCAAGTGGTCATGTTCTTAATGCTGCTTACTACTACTACTCCGGGGGTTTTAGCTTCAATGGGAAGAGCTCGGGGGGCTGATTTGGTTGTCCCTTTGGAGTAATTCTTCAGTGTGCATTGGTTAGGCCAGCAGAGGGAACCTTGCTGTTTAGAATGTTCCCATCACTTTTAACACCGCGAGGAACCTACTATTTACACCTGTTAATGGGCCCTAGGTGATGAATTCTGCCAGGCTCATGGCCATTAGACTTGTCCTGTCGGGCTTGCCTAGTGACCAATTGGCCGAGAGAATTGGCCACCCAAGGGCCCAATCACTAGCACTTAGTGGTGAAACAATTTACCCCAAATTTTGGAAGACAATCGGCACCTCTCCTTAGGACTTACCTTGGAAAAACTAGCCATTTAAAATTTTTAAAAAAACCCTCCTCACTTTATTTCCCTTGTATAGAAAGCCACCAGTTTAAGCGACCCCCCCCTCCCCCCCCCCCCCCCCACCCTCCTTAACCGTGGTCTTCCTCACCAAAACATTGGTTAGAAAACCGGGAGGGTGGGGGAGAGGGACCATTCTATTTCCAGAATTTGCAGAAACCTCCTAATTACGAACCCGAGTGCACATTCCGGTCATTGGAGTGGGTACAGACAGTCGGGGAACCGTCACGTGCTAGACGGCCATGCGAGAACAGCAGGGAGTTGGCCAAGTGTGAACGGGGAGTAACGGCAATGGCTGACTACTAAGCCGTCACAGCCGCCCATAAGTTTTGAGACATGGAACGTGCCGCAGTAGCGAGCGAGGTCCTGGTGGGTTTGTCACCTGGGGAAAGGACCTGAGAAAAAATGCCATTTCCTGTGACGCAAGGTTTGAGCAGCAACAGGCGAGCGAGGTCCTGGTTGGTTTGTCACGTGGGAAAAGGACCTGAGAAAAGGGGTCCTTGTTTTGGTCCTACTGGGTGGTTGTCACCTGGAAAAAGGACCTAAGAAAAGGCCTTGGCTTTTTGGTCCGGGTGGTTGGTTGTCACCTGCAAAGAGGACCTGAGGAAAGCAAGGGCTCTTGGCTTTGGTCCTGGTCGTTGGTTGTCACCTGGAAAAAGGACCTGAGAAAAGGTCTTGGGAATTTTTTTAAATTTTTCGGGCAGGGCAGTCCAGGGACGAACAGTCCGTCGGTCGGTCCGTCGGTCGTCGCCTTGACACAAGCAAGCTTGGCTGCCCAGAGCTTCTTCCGCCATCGCTCCTTCCTCGTATCTCTTCTCGCTCTCTCCCTCCGTCTCTCCCTCCCCCACTCTCTCTCTCTCTCACTCTCGTCGTGTCTTTCACGCTTCCCAGAGAAAGAGAAGACGAAATTTCGCTCTTGTCTACAATCGGACTACAATCTCTCTTCTGACGCCTGTTGAAAAGTTTGCTCTTTTTGGAAGTTTCTTTGGGTGGTTGTTGCAGCTTCTGAAGCTTCTTTGCTCTCCTTTTTGCTTTGCGTTTTCCCCCCAGAATTCGTCTTTCTTCATGGTGTAACGCCACTTCCGGAATTCTTTTCTGGTCTCCATTGCCCTCTCTCTCTCTCTCTCTCTCTTTCGTGTCCCCATTTGCGATTAAAAGTTTCCTTTTTGGTTAGAGTTTTTTGGGTTTTTTTCCTTTTTCTCTTTTGGGTTTGAATTTCGTGTTGGTGAAGCAAAATTGCGAGGAAAATGATACTAGCTTGTACAACAATGTGTGGTTTGCAGTGTTTTCGCAAGGCTTTTGTGTTGTGGGTCTTGTCCTAGACTAGTTTCTGCTTGTTTTCGTGTAGAATTTTCCTGCATTTGGGTGTGTTGGGTATTTGTGGCAATTTCAGGAACAGTATTTGCAAGCATTTGGAGTTCAGGATCAAGCAATTTGTGTTGAGGGACAGGACAGAAACAGAGACAGAGAGAACCACACACACAACGAGAAGAACAGAGGTAGGCACAGGGAGCGCAATGGTGGTGGGTGGGAAATTCGGGCACAGGGAGGGACCGCCATGGTTGGCAAAGCTGCTGTCGATCGCAGAGTTTTTCGGGCATTGCAAGACGCATCTCACGGGGAGGAATGAGAAGAACCACTTCTGTTTCGACTGTCAGAGAGGGCCGCTATGTCCAGTGGGAGTGGCGGAGTCGCACGCGGGCCATGCGACGGTGCAAATCCGCAAGGCATCGCACAGGGACGTGGTGAGAGTAATCGACATTCACAAGCTCCTGGATTTCTCCAACATCCAACTCTATACCATCAACTCTGCCAAGATCTTGTTTCTGCAGAGCAGAAAACCCCCGCAGCAGGCGCCGAAGATGACCAAAGGAGGAGGAGGCGGCTCCTCAGGAGGGCTACCAGCACCGCATTACTGCCATACTTGTCAACGCAGCATTGCCGATCCTGTCCGCTTCTGTTCTCTCCTTTGCAAGCTCACTGGAATCCGCCAAAACACCCACGATTTCACCGTCTCCTTTACGTTACAAGCCGGCTCTGAGGGCGGCGGCGGCGACGGCGGTACTATGAGCGGAGGATCAAGCCATGGATTGGAAGCTGCTGGAAACAGCACTCTCGCGGATTTCTACTACCCGACGACACCCAAATCTAGAGCCAGGAAAGGGACGACTCACATGAGCAACAACAACGAGTCGTCGGCAAGCAAGGACAAGAAGAAGAAGAAGAGGAAGGCGCTGTTGTTGGGTAGTGTGGGACTGGGATCATCAGCTCCTCATGGCAGTGATCAACAACAACTACTGTATACCGACGGAAACAGTCTCGCTGCAGCACATCAACAACAACTACTGTATACCGACGGAAACAGTCTTGCTGCAGCACATCAACAACAACAGTCGACGCTATCGCCATCATCATCATCGCTGCTCAATGTGCGGCGGCGGCCGTCTCCTCGGGCTCAGGAGCTGCCGGAATTCCAACAGGCATTGTCGGAATTCCAACAGCTTCTCAACAGTCCATCCAGGAGTCTTTTTGTTACAGGACCTTCGACTCCCAAGGGTAGAGAATTGCGGCCGAGCACATGCAGGGTTCGGCACAGGAAACAGGTGCATCCTCTCCGAGCACCTCTTTTCTGATCCATCTACTCAGGAAAGAATTCCCTGGACTTTCGGCGGAGCCCAGGAATGGGATGGATTTTGGTGGATCTCAAGAATGGATTTTGGAGCAGCTCAGGAATGGGATGGATTTTGGTGGGGCTCAAGAATGGATTTTGGAGGAGCTCAAGAATGGATTTTGGTGCAGCTCAGGAATGGATTTTGGTGGAGCTCGAGAATGGGATTTTGGTGTGGAGTTCAGGAATGGATTTTGGGGATTTTGGGGTGGAGCTCAGGAATGGGATTTTGGTGGAGCTCTCTCTCAAGCTCCGAAGCAACCCTGTTGGAGGTGGTGATGGTGGTGATTCAAGTGCAATGGTGTACCTACTTAGCACAAACATGGGTGCTTCTGCAACACAGGGAGCACATGTACAATAGTACCAAAATTGCAACAACTTTTACTACCACTTCTTCTTCTAGGTGATTTTTCTTCTGTCGTGTCATCTTGAACTGCAATTTCTTGATTGATTGATTGATTGATGAAGGTGGCTACATCTATAATTGTGTTCTTCATAAATTTTGGAGCAAAACAATGGCACAAATGGCATACAATGCAGAGTAAAAACATTGGCCTGAATGGCATCAAATGCAGAGCAAAACAATGGTGTGAATGGCCTCAATTCTTTTGCTTTGTCTCACCGTTGTCAGAGTCCTCAGTATTTTATTTTTTCTCAGATCTCCAATTGCTTCTTCACACCATATCTAGCTTAGGTCTTTGATTTCTGTTGATCCTTTGTCACTTAGGTTTGCCAGCAGTTGTGGTACCTACCACCTGGTAGTAGTCGAGGACAATTGAAGGTGGTACCTTATTTTCTCAGATGCAAATTTTTAAGCTTTTGAATTAGCAGCATTCGAGAGAGATGATTTTGTGTTTGCTGATTAGTGTGTGTAATTTCATTTTGCAGGTGAACTGATTAGTAGGAGGGGAAACCCCAAAAGAAGTAGGAGTTGTTATTACCTATACTGGTGAGGCATTTGAGGCCAATGGAGAAAGATTTTGAGAGCGTAAGATTTGCTTCCTACAAGGCTCATACAAAAAATACACGAACAAAGAAAGCCAATGATGGTCAATCAAGAGATACCGTGAGTGAGTGCACTGCCCCTGCCCTAATTTAAGTACCATAATGTACAGTTTGGGATTTTGCAAAATGGTTTTGCAGCAAACCCGCAACAATGCAATATTTAGTCTCTTTCATGAGGAAATGAGATTTTCTTTACTTAATTTTTGTGGGCAGATGGAAACGCAATCTGGCCACTAAACATGTATATATTACTTATAGAAACTGGGTCCTTAAAACCTGCAAGGAGGCAAGGGTTACCCTTACATCTTTCTACATCAAACTGACATCGCAATAGTTTTATTTGAATTCCTATATTAGCCCAGACTCAATCTCGGTGGAAAAGCATTGTTCAAAGAGCATTTGAAGGAGATGAGTGTGGGTTGTAAAATATTAAGCTCTGCTTAGGTTAATCTGCTTTAAGGCCAAATCCTTGGAACACCCAAAAGCATGCTTGTATATACATTGCTACAGAGTATAAAATGGTGATAAATTTTTAATGCATTTACTGTAGTGCATTGCTTTGTGCTAGTGTGGGACTTGTTTTTTTCTCTTAGGAATTGGTGATGAATCTGTGGTTCTTATTGTTGTTGCTTCACTTTTCAGTCGGCTATAAGCTTGCAGATGTCTTGTCAAGCTGGAATGAGTACCTAGCTCTTAAGGGAGTATGAATTTTAACATTGGTACAAAGAACTGCACAGCTGACAATCAAATCCAAGAGGTGTTCCCCAGTCAATAGTCTTGTAAATTTGTTGGGAGATTTGGGGAAATGTATCCTTGGAGGTGGGTGAGTGTGTATGCCTCTGATATTCCTTCCATTACTTGCGTTGTTTTCATGCTTTGTTTGCAGTTCACCACACATTTCATCTAGTCTGTTGCTCTTGTCAGGGAAGAGAGCACAACCGCAGTGTGTGTTGTAATGCATGAAATTGATTTTGTGCTTGCATGTGTGTTTGTGTTACACAAGTTTGAAATCAGTTTCTATTTGATCCTACCACTGGACCTGATTGGGCATCATGTTATGTGGAAAAAGGTAGTCTACATTCAACACACCCAAAAATAAATAAATCATCTTTTGGAAACTATTTTGTTGCTTTTTCTCCAAGAAAAACTTGATTCATGTTTAGTCCTTTGTAAGCACGGTACATGTTGAGACTGGAGAATCTCATATGTATGTACAAAAACCATGAAACACCTGCAAGAAGGTATAATGTGCGATTCATTCAACTATGGTTTGCTCAGCATGATTTGCAAGAATTATTGTTGATTTTGAAAACTTCAAACACAAACTTAATCCGGAGTAATTTGGAGTCAAAGCCTCAAAGTTCTATACACAAATAATGTTCTCTGATTCTCTACTCTCTCTCTCTATTCTTACTCTTTCTGTTCACTTTTGTTTCTTTTTCCTTTTTGTTGTTTCCTTTTCTTGGGGTTAATAAGCTCTTTGCAACCTAGTATTATTAGTATTATTATCTTTGAATTATTTATGATATATTGCTGTGGTTCTCAAAAAAATCAAAGAAATTTATTTATAACTATGATTCTCAAGAAATGTAAAGGACCCATAAAGAATGTTTATATGTTTTTATTGTTTTACCGCCATAGTTCTCAAAAAAATATAAGAATATGCAAGGATATTGTGTTTAGATTCATTATAGAGTATAGTAGCTTAAGGGATTTTTATAGGCCCCTAGGTAATAAATACTAGGTCTATTTTTATATGAGGATTTTTGCAATATGATATTTCGGCTTTTGTCGAAACTTGAGATTACATTATAGAGTTATGATATCTTGAAGGATTTGGTTTCTTTTTAGAGGGTTTTTTTTAAGATTATATTTTTTGCATGGTGAAATATTTGAATAATAATTCTTCTTTTGTCGTAAGATACTTTTAAATGTAAATTGCAAGGCACGCCCATGGTTTTGAATATTCATTTGTTGGAGTAGGCACAAGAATTGAACCGTGGAATCAACAACATTGACCTTGAACCTTTGGATTTAACTCTACAAATAAAATACCCTCATGTCACATTTAAATTGTTTCTAACATTGTATGGGTATTGAGTTTTGAAAATACCCAATTGAATTTATTATTGGGTCCAAGATTGATTATTGGCTAGCTTGGAACAAGTATCTAACTCATATTGATATTAATATAAGATTAGTATGAAGCTAGTTATATTACCTAAGGTCCCTATTAATTAAGTTGGTAAGAGTATAAGGTTGGTATTGCTTTAAATCATGCCAATTTGGTCAATTTTTTAATACCCAACCAAGATATATTTCCATGAAGATGTTTTTTCAAGACTAGAATTTAGTCGATACTAAATTGCAACTAGGGTGGACTTGGTCCCAATCCTTGTGGACACCTTGGTCCCACCCAAGTCCAAATAAGTTTGGTTGCAATTTTAAAAAACAAATTGAAAAAAAAATTTAAAAATCTTGACCATCAATATGGTGATCAAAATTCAATAATCACATCTTGATGGCTTGGGTATGTCTTTCTTTTGCGATTGAACTCCGATCACCATATGAACTAGGATCCAAATCTAGCTAGTCATCCTTGTTTCCTAGAATACCATTGGGAAAAAAACTTTACTCCTCCAAAAGAATTACTATTTTGACTTAGGTTGACCCTAAGCCAATGTGACATTAGGTTATGTTAGTGTCACATTGTTATGCCATGTTAGTGATGCAATGTGACAAGTTGTGACTTTGATAAACCCAATGGGTGGATTTATGTGACCTAATAGTCACAATGCATCATTCATTTGAAACTCATATGATTGAGGTAACATCACACCTAAGGTGCATTCACAATTAGGGTATACAAAAACGATTGTCTCATTGCAAAATCATCGTGAACTTCAAGTTTGATTGATTGTTATGACTTGTACAATTTACGAGTTGTCTTTTTTATTATTTCATTAAATAGAAATGTACATTAAGATCAATATGGTGAAAAGAAATCACAATTTTGATAATTAAAGCATGTCTTTAAATGTCTTGCAACACAAATTAGAAATCATGCATGTTTCATTGCATAGTTTTATTGAAATGGAATCAAATTGAATAGCAATATTGGTTCAAATTGTTTCATATTTTAACCATAAATATAATAACATATGTTTTACACAATGAACACCAAATTTTGTGGAATTGATGTTAGAATTGTGATTTTTTTTCATTAATAAAAATGATCGTATTGAATTTTTTAATAATCAGGTTACATTCCAAAGTTAAACACATGTGAAATTTATAATTTAAAAAAAAATTACACCATGGAGATCGAATCCAACAAGATACCTCGATACCTCGAATCACACAAATCATGTGACAAGATTTCAATAAAAATTCATAATTAAAACTTTTTCAACCCTAATTTAACTCATGAAAATCTTATATTTAAAAAATGAAAATCTAAACAATTTATTTCCTTGAATAGGAAAATTTATTAAAATTCAATATTTCAATATATATTAATTTAAAAAGTTTTCATAATCTTTTCAAAAAGTCATTTTTAGTAGCATTGTCATCATGTCATATTCCATACCAAAATAATCACTAAAATGAACATTTTATCAAAGCAAATTGAGTACATATTCATTTATTATGAATATATATATATATTGAGAATAAGTTAAGTGTTTTTTCATTTTAATCATTTTTTATTTGTTCCGTGGCCAATTATAAAATTTCAAAATCTTGCAAAAATTGTCATGTGATGTGCCTTACTTACAATCACATATGAAATGTGAAACTTGGTAATTTGGTAGAACCCACATTGGGAGTTAACTAGCCAAAAAGACTTTGTGAGCTCACGATGAAACCCAAGAAAGGAAACTTCTAGTAGACACACACTCCGGATGCCCTTGCTGATTTCAACATACCATTCATCCATTTTTATTTTTACTTTAAAAAAAATAAAAATTGGGATCTTATAGGTTTTCTATATACATACATAATTTTTAAATTTTTAAATTTTGGGGGCACCAAGTAGATTATCAAAAAATGTATGAATAATAACAATTTGTTGTGCACAAGGGTAGGTTTTCACATAACCAGTCTAAGTTAGGTTTTACTGTAGAAACCTTCTTCGGTGTAGTAACAAATTCTTGACCATCACACAAACCAGGACTCAACCGTGCAAAGAAAAATGGTGAAGTGATGTGGGTTTGAATTACTTGCCATGAGGGGAGGAGGGGTGGAAGGTCCTGGAGAACCATTATGCGGCAAAGAGCCACTAGCAGTTGAACTGCAATGGACAACAAAAAGAAGATGCAAAACCAAACTGGGTTTCTCTCCAATTGTTCAGACTATTAAAATGTCCTGCAATCTCATTTCCTTCTCCCAACAGGCTGCTTCCAGTATTCAGTTTTGGTGAATTTCTCTTCCCTAGTAAAGTGTGCACCTACATAGTTCTCATGAACCCATTCAAGATCTCAAGTATTAATTCAGTTTTCACAAAGTTTTCTTTGCTAGTAAGCTGTGCATAATAGATTGAAATTTGTTATGGGTAGAAGAGATCTATCCATCTTCTACCCATCTTGACATCCAAGTACCTGCATAATTTTTCTCATACAATTCAAGTCTTGAATACTTCCAGATCTCAAGCATATGCTGAACTTCAGCCCCAAAAAAAAATATTAGCTAGTGTGTGCTGCATGATTGCATAGATCTCAACCCATTTCATTCAAGTATCAGCTGCTGCATAGTTCTCAACCAATTCAAGTCCCGAATACTTAGATCTCAAGTAGTATTCAGTTTTGGCAAAAAACTGCATTCTTTGCATGTGTGTGGATGCCTCCATAGATCTCTCCAGCTTCAACAATCTAACACAATTTCACAAGTTCCGTGATGTCAACAAATTACTTGTCTCTAGTCTCTAAATGAGCTTGATCCATTGCGATCTGCATACAAACAAGGGTCATAGTATTTAGTGTACTAATATATAGAGGGTGTTCATGAGGCTTGTGTGTAGGTGTGAAGGAAAATTGTTATCGCTAATGAAATTGCTGGATTTGCTAGTCTGAATTTATTTGTTTAGTTATCTTGAGTGAACTAACAAGTGAAATGTGTAATAGGGTTTTTTTAGGTTTGTGAAAATTTTAAATGGCCAATGGAATTGGTAGAAAGGAATCATTATTTTCAATGTTTAGTAAAATAAGGTTGTGTGGGGACATGAAGATTTTTTTTTCTTTTCCAAGTTAATGGGATTGTTGGATTTGGTGGTTTGAATTTGTTTTGTTCATTATTTTGAGTGAACTAACAAACTAACAGTTGAATGTGTAATAGGGTTTTATTTGAATTTTAGAGGACCAATGAAAATGGTAGAAAGGGACGCTTATTTTCAATGTTCAACAAAATAAGGTTGTGTGTAGACATGATGATTTTTTTTTCCCAAGCCAATGTGATTGTTGGATTTGGTAGTTTAAATTTGTTTTTTTAGTTATCTTGAATGAATTAACAAACTAACAATTAAATGTGTAATAAGGTTCTGGCACTTTACTTGTGCACTTTGTCAAACCATTATTGTCCAATTATCCATAAACATTTCATCCATGTTCGGATTTTTTAAAACTTTTGAGTAATTGGTGGCTCCATACACAACTACCAAATGCTTATCCTTATATTATCCTTATATTTATATTTGGCTAAAAGGGTTGAAGCAAAATTGATATCTAGCCACAAGGCTTAGAAAATGTCAAATATGCATTTTGGTTAAGGTTTTGGAAAAACTTGTAACTAGTTCAATCTTTGACACTTTGCACTTTCCTTGAACTTTGCTACAAGCTTGTATTTCACTCTTCACACTTTGTACTTTCTTTGAACTTTGTAATAACCAAGTGCTTCACATTTGGTTGTGCTCTCAACTTTGTTACAATAGGGTGTTGCAATTTTTCCTTCAAACTTGGGACCTTGTGTTTTTGTTGATTGGTCATTTGTGCTTTGAAGGGGGTTATTTTTTTGTTATTTTGCTTTGCATTGTCCTTTGCTTTCTTGGCAAGGGACATTCGAGAGGGGCCTTTGAATTTGTTGTTCAACAATTTGAAGAGAGTTTAATGTTTGTTTATTTAAAACATTTTGCAATAGAGGTGAGCTTTACATTTCTCAACTTCTATTGTGTTTTTTTTGCTTTGGGAGCTTGAAGGTTAACTCTAGATGTTAGTCTTATGTGTTTTTGTCTTTTGCATTCACGTACAATTTGTGTTTTTGATGGCTAAAAATGACAACTTTTATTTATTGAAAAGGTGGGTGCAAAGTTGATGAAGATGTAAATCAATTATCCACACTCAAATGCCTACTTCTTCAATCTCAAATGTTGAAAGCATGCACCTTCAAATTGATAACTTTTCACATGTTGTAGTTTTGAAACTTGGAGTTATAGAAATGAAAGCTATGTTGTAGAAACCTCATTATCAAGGCTTTATTTGTTGGGGCTTCTTTGTTGTCAATGATAATTTGAGCATTGATTTGAAAAACTCACAAATGTTGTGATGCATCATTTATAGATCCAAGCAAATAACCATGACAATGTTATGATGCAAAGATTTATTCTCTATAAGGGTTTTATTAAATATAATAAAACAAATGATGTAACACTTATGAAAACTCATCTAGGATGTGCATACCCAAACTTGTTTGCTTAGAGGAAGTTGTGATTCGATAAGGTGGCAAAGCTTGATCATAGTTGGCAACTAAGCGAAAAAAATCAAGGGTCAATTTGCTTATGCACCATCACTACATTCTTTGGGGCCACAAACCTTTTTTAAAATGATTGCCCACAACAAATGTTTTTTGAAATTTTGGTATTTTACATTTGTAAGGGTTACATGCCCTTCTAACCCACTTGTAAGAACATTTGGTTTTGGAGGTTAGTTCTACACCAATACCCTCATGTTTAGTTTCCTTTTCACTATTCTCTTTTGGAAGAAATGGTTTTTGCCATGGTCATGAAGACATCGAATATGAATGATTTGCCAATTTTTTCATTTGCAACAAAAACACTTTCAATTTTTGATATGTGAATGTCAAAAGGTGAATTGCACACATTTGCTATAATTATCAATTTTATGAATGAAACAAGGGTGCCCAATATGGATCATATTGTTGGGTTATTTGAAGTAAATCAAACAATTGAACTTTCCATAATTGTATAACTCCGATCTCTACTAGAAAAGTTTGGTTTGTTACATCAAGTGATTGCATTTGTAAAAATTAAAGGTAAAAATTTGATAATTATGGAGAAAATTTTGCAATCCATCATTAATTATGAACATGTGAAACTACTTTGGGGGTTTATGGTATTTGTTTTGGACACATGATGTTTAAAGCTTGTCAATATGTTATAAAGACAAACAAGGTCTATGTTGGCTTAAAAACATGTGAATGCTCAAAAGATGCTCAAGTTTGTTTATGGGTAGATGCAAGCTATGGTGGTTCACTTTTGTGACGAAACGGTATTTTTTCCTTAGGTACCTTTTAATCAAATGCATGTGGTGATTAATATATCCTTAGATTTACTAATTGGGACTTGGATTTAGGTTAACAATTTCATTATGAAGAGAACTATGTGGTTATTTATTGATAAAAAATTCATCTATTCAAAGTTGGGACTTTTGAAGTTTAAAAATATGGACTAGTCATCTAACTAGAACATCACAAAATGAAAAAATATATATTGATTCACATTCCAAATTTGTTGTTGGGGTTCAAAATATAATGTAATACAAGATGATAAACTCATATGAAGAATTTGTTTTTTGAAAACCTTAACTATTTAATAGAAGGACATTTGAATAGTTAAAATTTGACCATATTTTCATAAGTCCATATGAGTTGCAATTTTTGTTTTCTTTTCAAATTTTTTGTCCCAAAAGCATATTTTTTGAAAGTTTTAGATACGACATTATTCTTTTGTACTTTGTGAGTTTTCCTTGTAGGACTTTCAAATTAAAAAATAATATTAATTACATTAAATACAAGTTTTCACATAGATTTGGAAAGGTTTGTAGGTGATTAAACATGTATTATTCAAAGATTAGAATAATAATAAATTTTAAAATAATAAACATGTCCAGTTGAATTATTTTAAAGAATCTTGTATGGACTTATAGGGAGTGTAATTTCAACCTCTATTGAGCCACTATACCATGCATTCACTTTTATAGAAAAAAATTATTTGGACCAAAAACTCTAAAAAAGGAAACAAGAGTGGGAAAGGATGTGTCATGTCAATAAGATGCACCGTAAAAAATCAAAGATTCCTATGAAGACCATATTCAAAATCAAAGTCATTGTGTTTGAAAAGGCTATAGAATTTGAAAAGGCCATAATTATGTGTTATGAAAAGTAGAAGATTGTGACTTTACAAAAAATAATACTTAAGGCCCCAAGTGTGGGCTATTGCAAAGGCTATCACATCCAATTTGAACCATGTTGTATTAACATCCGTGTTAAATCAATCAAGGCCCCATTGATTGTTAATAACCATTACACTCTTACAATGAACATGGAAATTAAACTAATGTGATTTTTTGATCTAGTTGAAGTTAAGATCTTCCTTTTGCACATAAGTATGTCACAAGAGGTTATAAAGGTGATGAAACCTTTTTTTAGGGTTTTTGAAATATTTTGATGCACAATGGGTTCAAAACATGTTTGTCTTCATGCTAGATATAGGTTTCAAGGTTTTGCGTTTGTGGAAAACTTAGTGAGTACTATGAAATGCAATTTGGCTAGCCTTTGAACGTGATGTCAAAGTTATCATTCCTCTTTTGATGGTCTACTTTGATTAATTAAGCCTTATTGCCAATGCATCTATATGTTCAATAGTTGATATCTTAAATGAAGATCTAAAAGAAAATTTATTGGTGTTGGAGCTTCAATTGAAGAATCTTCACATGCATTGGTTATTGGCCAATTTTGTTTTTTTAAGAAAATTTTTATTTTCCCATTTGCATGTGTAGATCCACTTACTTGGTGGCCAATTTCAAAATCTAGGCCTAATTGTCAAACAAATTTTTGAAATCTCGAACTCACAAATTAAAAACTAAATAGGTGTTTAGTCTTGTTGGTGTGTTGTTGTTTGTAGGTGGTGAACATGGATCAAATTATCACTCATGGTGAAGAATTAACTTAATGACATGTGATTGAATTATGTAAGTTGAATTCATATTTAAAGGATTACATGAAAATGGAATTTTTTTGAGGGAAGAAAAATATGACTTAACAAAAGAATCTAATATTTTAATCATTTGCAAGTTGATGGTGATTAATTCTGTGGGACTAAAGTGGGTTGTGTGAGGTGTGGTTGGGCCAGGGAAATGTGTTCCAATTGCGCAAAGTTCTCCAAATAAATGGGGTTCAACTCCCTCACAAAGATAATTTGTTTTAGATTTTATTTGTGTTATTTTTGTTGTTGTATACAAGGTTATACTCTTGCAAACAAACAAAATTCAAAAATTCAACATGCATAACGTTTGTGCATGTATGTCCTCCATGTCTTAAAAATTGAAAATTGGCCTATTCATAACCACCAAAAGAATTTTAAGATTGACCATGTAACCAATTTTTTAGTAAGTTTCTTTTTTTTTGGATACAAATATGTCCTTATTTCAAATGTAAATAATATGTTCTAATTAGTATGTACATGTTACTTTACCTTTAAAACATAATAATTGAACAACACTAGTTCAAATTGATGATAATTAAAATACAAAACTAAACATTTCATGAAGTTTCCAAAAAAAATAAAAAATAAATTCAATTCAATAACTCTATAGATATGTTGATTTTTACAAGGTTAAATTTGACAACACTTAAGATCTATTAAACGGTCCATGAAACCCCCCGCCCCCTCCCCAAACCTCCATTAAAAAATGGACTCATAATTTATACTAACATTTGTTAAACATTCCTAAAAATTTGAAACCAAATGAAAAACGACATTGCCAACCATTTTTCAAAATAAATTATGGGCATCAAGTGAAAATTGCATTGTTTCATGGTCCCTGCCCTCATAAACAAAGTCAATAAATATAACCATATCTTTCTAAAAAAAGTGTGGTTAGATTTATTTGAGGAAGAAAAAAATTTGCACAAAGTTTTTATTGTTGGATTTTGTTCTAGGCTATAAATTGTATAGGGGTCAACACTTGACTTTTTTGGCATATAAACCCACTAGAAATACAAAAAAAAATTCTGTAATTTTATTTTTTTTGTGTTTTAAAAAGTTTTCATTGTGTTTATCATCTTAATGATCCTAATCTTATAAACTTCAAAAAATTTACAAATTCCTTGAAAAAATTTAAATGAATCATAATCCATTAAAAACTTGCCAAGACCTAGCTCAAGTTAAATTAATCATTTTTGAACTTTGAAACAAGTTATTGGCAATTACATTGCAAGATTAAATTCATCCAATTGTGAATAAGGTGCATGCATTAATTGACAACCTTCACATGAACATGATTCAATGGTTGTCCTTGATTAAATGGGTTAGTATTTATGAACAAAAAGAATATATTTTAGATCAACGTTGTTTAATTTCAAAATTTGAAAATAACTTCTAAGTTTTTAGTTGTAATTTTGGTTTTTTTTTTAATTCAATAAAATCTCTCATAAGATATTGAACCTAATTTTTCAAATTCTTAAACTTCCCAATTTGCCATTCTTTAGATGAATCTAAACAAAGTCTAATTGAGAGCTAGGATTGATTACTATCCAAATTCCACACACACACACACCCAATATTGGAGATGGTGCATGTACACACTAGTTTTGTACAACCAATCTGAACCAACAACATAACTCAAATGTACAATCTACATGTTTCCAAGTGCATCTTGTCCAAAAAAAATTGAAACTTGTATCAAGTACAACAATTTAATCTTATGTTGCTAGGTAGGTGGGAATCAATCTCCAACTACCTATGAATAATGTTGTGTCCAAGACTCTAGTGCATTTTGGTCTTATGATTCAATGATCCATCATCTATCACCTAGAACCCACATGAAGTTTACAATTATCTTGACCAAGTTCAAAGTCCTTATGTATGTGGACCAACACAATGCAATATGTACTCTATATAACATGACAAATGGAATTTGGTTTACGATCAATAATTTGTTAGCAAGCAAGACATTGAACCTCAATAGTATTCCAATTGTTTGTTGCCAAAGCAATAAATTAAAAAAATGAAACGTTAAATTGTAAACCAAGTGTCATTAATATGTGGTTCTTCAACATGTTCAACAACCTATAGGCCTTTTAAGGTGGTCCTTTTCTAATTATTGTATCAAATGCAACACAATTCTCTCGAACCTCCAAAACATGTGAATATTTGGTACCCATGTGGATTTTAGTGATTAATTGATATGGGATTACACCTATAGCCAAGTTGGCTATAATAGAAAAGTAATAAAGTTATCTTTAAAGTAATCCTTACTTTGGGCCTAACTTTGGTCCTCACTACACTTGTTCATCTTCCTTTTTGAGCTATCCAAAAAGTCCACCAAAGTGAAGATGACTCTTTCAAATTAAAAATGAACTCCCAAAAGTATAATCGCCATAGTTTTTTAAAAATTTAAACACTACAATCTACCTAGGATATGGCCACATGGATTATGAGCCTATCGAGGTAGGGTGTTAACTAGGTTAAGGCCTACCAAAATCCTACCTACCCATGGGGTATCTACCTTTGGAGGGTGTTGGTTTGTTAGAGTGGCTCCAAAATGATCAAATATTTTTGTAGTTTTTGCATTTTAGAATTCTCATGGGTTGGTTGTATAATGGACCAAAAATTTGGAGGGTGTTGGTTTGTTAGAGTGGCTAAAAAATGATCAAATATTTGGAATTTTTTTTATTTTAGAATTATCATGGGTTGGTGGAATAATGGCCCCAAAATTTGGAGGGCGTTGGTTTGTTAGAGTGGATAAAAAATAATCAAATATTTGGTAGTTTTTGTATTGTAGAATTCTAATGGGTTGGTTATATAATGGTCCCAAAATGGAGCCCACAATTGAGAGAGAAGTAGTGTTATTGGGGTCCACATAATTTGTACCTTCTATAATCATCAATTGGGGGACAACTACATCTATAATTCAATGCTCATACATACAATACTATTGAAATACCATGCATAACTATTCAAATATATTTCATCTTTTGAACTATTGATATATTTGTTATGCTTTAAAATATTTTCAATTCAAATCAACTTTATATTCAATTCAAAATGTTCCTATAGTAATGTTTTCCTCAAAAAATTGCAAAAGGTTACATTGGACAATTTTTGGGTCATTTTAGCAAACTAACATCTTAGATTACCTACCTACACATGGGCTACCAACCTACCTATCTACCTATCTATGGGCTACCTATGTACCTACTTGCCCACATGGATGAGGTAGTCCATAGGTATCCTATAACCTAGCTAGGCCTTTAGGTGTCTCTTGAGGTAGCCCCTTGGTAACACTTTAAATTAATCTTCTGTAGCCTCTTATGAAGGCTTTTGATAGCCACCTAGTTAAAATTATGTAGCACCACTTCCTACACTATGAATCAACCTTAGGTAAATAGCTCACTAAGTAAACCCCTAGGCATCCCCTAACTTAGGGAATCCCTAGCTAAATGAAAAAATTCAAATCATCTTGGATTGAAGAGGAAATTTGAGTTTCCTTTTTCATTATTTTACTTTGGCATGGTCCCATCTTGCATTTTAATTATTGACCTTGGTTTTGGTTTTAGTGAATCCCATGATTTTGTTCTTAGGTTTTGTTGTCTTTGCAAAATTGTTATGCCACTTTTATTTCCTTTATTTGAGGAAAGCCAAATACCAATACAATTTGCTTTCTTTAGCCATGTTAACAATATACTATTCCCCCATTGATGGATTAAATTAGGCTTTTGATTTGTATCCATACATCTTTCAATTTGTACCCCAAAAAATCTTTTTAAAGGCTTGGAAAAATTGCTCTTGATTATTTCCTTACCAACCTCCATACGGTCAATTTCCACATTGACAACATGAATAATTATTTTTTTCAAAAAATGAATTCGTTTTTGAATTTTCAAATTATTATTTTTAAAAAAAAATTGTATTTTTTTTCCCACCATCTACTATAATATTGTAATATGAGTAGTGAAATTATTCAGAATGTAGCCTATGATAATTATGATGATTTTCAACATGTCAACTCCATATTTTCACAAAATTTCATTTCACTATTATGAGGATTAGTTAATGACGAAACTGACCTTAGGGTAAGGTGGTTAGCAAATTGAAAAACATGCACATTGAAATGTAATCATCAAGTTTGAACTTGCCCATCCAATGGGGATCAAAATTCTGCAATTTACAAATACAAAAATCATAATTCATAAGTGAATTTGGATGACATGGGAAAGCCCAACACATATGAACACTCTTGCTTCATGGTTTTAGAACAACCGTGACATTTGACAAATTTGAAGGAAATTCCCAACATCCATTTCTACACATGGCAAGCAATGTTTTGTTGGAGTGCTTGCATCCACATTCATTCATGCCTCTTCTTATTCTAATGCTTCAACCAAGTGACAAAAGATCCTTGGGAGAGGAGTTGTTCATAAATATATTAAAGATTGCAAATTGCCCGAGTAGGAAACTTGACTAGGAGTAGCAACATCATTGAAAGCAATATTGCATTTAGAAATGGATTTGAAAGTCTACTTGGTACACTTCATTCAAGGCAAGAATCCATGGTCCTTGCATACATCAACATCAATGAATCTTGCATTAATAGGAAAACATGAATTCTTGCTCTACTACCAAAAAAGAATTCATTTCTAGATATTTGAGGCCATCGAATACCTTGAAACCTTTGAAACGGATGTTTGCATTGGGGGGAATCCAACATGACAATTCACCACAACCAACCACAAGGATGAAGAGATGTGTTTTCCATATACTAAAGCTTACATGTCTCGTCACAAAAAAAGAAAACATAAAGTTCTATCGAATTGTGAGTGCAACATATAAGCACAAACGCATTGTAAGGAAAAACAAGGGACATATACACACCAAATTCAAGAACCCATGCAAGAAAGGTTTCAAACTTGTCAAATGCAACAATGGTTGAGGGGTTCTACATTGCATAAAAAAACATGATCTTAATTTCAAAAGTTTCAAACACATCAAAATTTCCATGTTTCCAAAAGTTTCAAAATGCCTTAGAAACACAGTAGCCTAGATCATGCAATACCAAGACTTATTGAAATCGTTTCATACTCTAGATATGAGGCAATTGTTGAGTTTCTGAAAAACAAAGAAATGGATAAAAGTTTGTTGTATAAATGTGATCTATAACCCTCCATAAAGCTTCATGTTATACCTACTTATACCATACCTTCTGCGTAATTTGTGATTAAAACGAACTATGTGCACAAAGCTTAATGACTTGAAGTCTCCCAAGATTCACGTGTTGTTGAGAACAACTTGAAATCGAGGATTTAGTTGATGAGCTCTAAATCCCTAAAACCCTCAACACAAAAACAATAATCAAAACATGATGAAGAGCAACAACTTGGCATGGAGAATTGTTACTCTTCATTACCATTTTACAAACTCATCCAATGTTCAAAACAAGTTGGAACATCGAGGATTTCATTGATAAACCCTAAATCCTAAATCACTTAACCCATAACAATAATCCACATAGAATGAAGGTAAAATTGGTGTGGAGAATTGTTAACTCTTTATTCCCATGTACAATTAATTAATGGAATGGAGGGGATCGAGAATATGGAGAAACTTAAAAAAGGGAAGGCAAAAGCCATATTCACAAAAACCTTCCAATAAGTGGAAAAGGCCCATTTTAGTAACACCAAGATGGTATTGAATTAAGGATTGCAGGACTACCTTGAGACTACCCATGTATTCAATGAACTCAAGTATGTTTATTGTTGATCCCTGCAAAAAAATGGGGTAGGGGACGGGATGGGACCATTGGGGGGGGGGCTTTTAGGGTTAGGGTTAGGGTTAGGGATCCATAGCTTCACATTGCAATTCATGTAAAATGGAGCTATGTAACCCTCTTTCACTCTCTCTCTCTGTGTCTCTATTCTCTTTTTTCTCCGTAATGAGGCAAGTCTGAAAGCAAGTGTGTCAACAACTTGCTAGAGCCTCCATACTCGCCGCTGTCCTAAGCTTTTTTTAAGTAGGTCAAATAAAATAGAGTACATTGAGTAGGTAGGGAACACTTTGTGAGCTGCCTATGGGAAAATTTTAGGGCATTTATATATTAAATTAAATTAAATTAAACTAACCTCCAGCGGCGGCGGCGGCGGCTATATTGCCTCTTCTGACACAGACATCCTGGGTAAGGGTTAGCAAAAAAATTCTCCTCCAATTTGGGGGACTCTCCAACCTCTCGGTAATGTGGTGCACCTATCCGCTCTTTATGAATCTTCCTTACCTCCACTTGAAATGCTTCCCAAGGTATCGTGCCCATTTCATACTCATCCACAAGCCTCACCAGACTTTCTCTGCAAAAACCCATTCTCATTGTTTAGTGCATTATGTCTACCTCTTGGACCATCACGATAATTGAAGACAGATGCAAAAAAATCAGAATGTCCCAATCCAAGGATGTTACTTGGCGTAAAACCCAAGTTGATCGTTTCTAGCAATGCCTTACACCAAAAAAGCTTGGCATAGAGACCACGGTGATCATTTATGACATAACTCCTCACACCCAAAACCCTAATTCTTTCATGTAAGTTAGCTTCCAAAATAGACAATGAAATGGATGGCGGGGTCTTTACAGAAGGAGAAAATGGGTGTACCTGTCAGGGTTAATTGTTTTCTTGTAGCCTGCGAATTGACGATGACCTTGGAGCGTCTTGGCCATATTGCCATCGTAGGTGTACACGAAAACATCACTCGCAAGTGCCACAATGTAATCCAAGGCAGCCAAGCGATTTTGAAAGCCCCTAAATGGAGCTAGTTCTTCTTTGGTTGCCAATGTCATGTGGGAGTAGACATTAGGGAACATCTGCTTTAAGGAGTCCAAGCTTCCATTCCCATATATCTCCCCAGCCACAGTATAAATCTTAGTGGCTGCTGGGTAACCAAGGGCCTTCAATAAAAGTCCTGTTTCAAGCGGGGTCAGTGGACAACCCCCTTGCTTCCGCTTCTCTTCCCCATCAATCTCCTTCTCTTTCCAGTGCTTGACATCATATCGCATTTCTCGGAGTTCTTCTGCTTCCATTGTAGAAAGTCCATGGGCACATCCTGTAAATGCCAACATATCTTTCTCATATCTGCGCACAAGGATTTCAACCCATTTTAGACAACCCTACAAGGAAATCAGTGACAACCCTAAACCCTAACTTTGGAAAACCTTGAAACAATCTTCCCTTTTATTATCAGACACAAAGAAACATGAATCTCTCCAAAGAATTGCTAATCACTTCAAAACACTGGTGGACCAAAGAAGGCTGAGAGGTTTTTACCTGAGATGCAAGGCAATATAAGGGGCATCCTGTTGAATGCGCTCAACAAGAGTTTGTCCTAATGTCCGAATGGGTCCCACAAATTTGAGAGCATGGTAATTTGCACGACAGCGTAGCTGCTGTATTGAGTCTGGCAAATCATTGTTTGCCAAGCGTGAATCAGCATGTGTGAAATACAACACTTTCTGTTGCTTCAACAATGGCACTAATTCTTCCTCATAATAGGGTGCCTGCAAAACCCCCACAAAATCACCAAAACCAAAAACATAAGTTACAACACTTTCATGACAAATCTCTTACAGCTTCTTCAAGTTGTCCAGGTGATGGAAAGGCAAAAGGAGAGACAGAGAGAGAGACAGAGAGACAGAGAGAAAGAGAAAATGTCACCTTGGACCAAGATACAGGTGCCTTCATCATAGGATCAATCTGAGCAAGATCAGCTGGCAACTCCTCCACAACTTGAATATCATCCTGGAGTGACTCCACAAAATGACGCACATCAAAAATATCTCCAAAATCACTGCACCCAGAAATCAAATTTTAGAGCAAACTTCAGTGCAAAGAGAAAAATATAGATGGCAGTTCAATGATCCTCCCCTTGGAAAATTCACACAACTAAAAAATACCCATTGAACAACACCACAAAACTCCAAAAATTGACTCCTGATTGAACAAATTAATTGTCAATATCACAGTTGAATGCAGTGGTCCTAAATGACGTACTCCTGACTTGGAAAGAAATCACCCAGCATGCAAGGATCAGTGATTGAGAGATTTCAATAAAAGTGGGCAAAAAAAGAAAAGGAAAAATTGTGTCACATGCAAGGACCCAGGGAGACTAAGGTTTCATTGCAAAACTGGATCTCACTATCATGACATTAATTAGACAGATATCCTTGGTGATTGTCCCACACTCTCTGCCTTATTAACCCTTCCTCACACACACACTATCATGTCCATTCAGAGGACTTCAAGGCCAACCTGGTATCAGCCCAGAAAGAGCTGTGGTCAAGAGTGGGCACGACAAGTGTAGCATTCATCAGCCTTGCCACTGCAACCATATCACAAATCTGCAAAAAAGAAAAAACACAAAACCAAAAAAATCCCAAGGTTACCACAAAGCACCTTGTGATATGATCCTTGACCTTGGTCATCCTCTTCAGAAAGGCACTTAAGAGAGAGAGAACCCATGTTCTCAAATTTTGAGCTTGTCATGTTTGCATCCTTGTGGACTTGTAACTTATAAGGTTATCATAATATATGTGCCTGCTGCAACTTCACATCCTGACAAGACCAATAAAGAGACAGAAAGACAAAAGAGCTGGATTGACTCTGAAATACAATCTCAAATCATCTAGAAGTGCCTGTCATTCCAGTCAAAATTGCAAGATGAAGGTCAATAGATAATTGTGTTACAAAGTGGAACAAAATGGAGTTTGGGTTATCTATGTACCCCTGTTCGCATTTGATTTAAGCCACCATTGGCATTGACTAAAAGGTAACCATTTGTACCATTTCCAGGACCTGCAGTCAAAAACATCAAACAACTCAGAGACCAAACCAAATAAATCTGCTATCATGCATGGGTACCTATTTGAAAAAGATGTTATAGAGAGATTAATTTTGCAAATTTATAACACTTACGGGCATAGTCTTTGCTCCGAGCTACACACTGCTCAAGGTTTTGACTTAACGGCTTTGCCCAAAGTTCACTTGCCCCAAACAAAGCATTCTGCACAAAATGCACATCACCATCCAACTCAATTTTCCCCCTGACCATAATAAGCAGCTGCTAAACCCTGGCTGCCATAGATTCATGGCAAATTCATAGAAACCCAGTTCATATCCAATCTGAAGTCATAATGATACCATTAAGGTCTGGGGTGGCAGATTATGTCATTTTCTTGACCACATTATATGACATAATCTCCTGGTGATGATCATGCACTAGTAATAGTGACCAAAATCTCTGTTGAACACTCCAACTATTCACAAAAGAAGCATCAATAAAGGGCTAATCCATATGATGAATGGCGAGTTTTTTTACCTTATGGTAGTCATCGTCACCTGTGCCATCATGCTCACTGTGCTTGTCAGATGATAGTTCTGAAACCAAACTATCCTTGAACACTTGTGTTACATACTCTTTATGAGCCTCACTGGACTCCACCTTCACTGCTTGAAGAACCAGTTTTGCTCCGCTTACCTGCTGGTAAAAAAATCACATTGCAATTGCAACAACACCCAAACAACATTACCTTCAATTTCTTTACTGCTGTAGAGCTCGGATCACAATGCTTGAGATGCAACAGCCATTGCCAAAATTTCATAGCTAAGATCACCGTGATTGTGACACAACAGCCATTGCCAAAAATTCATGGAACATGTCCTGATCTGAAGCAACCTTGTGCCACTGCCGGCAGTTCCTTGGGGAGGCCAGAATTGATAGTATTATTGGGGTGAGTCTGGAAGTGGTGAGTATTTCCAAGGTAAAGACTGAAATGTTCGCCTCTTCCATTTAAGCAAAACTGAAATTTGTTCCTTGACTAACTCTCTTTGAGTTGCATCATTGCAAAAGAGTGAGAATGCCTTGGGCAAGATCGTGGATCTCATGAGGAGACATGTGGAGATGAAGAATGATATCTTACAGTATTCATCAAGAGGCAAAATTCTACAAAGGCAGGAGGAAAAGGAGCTTATCAATCCCACCTGAGGAGTAGAAGAATAGTTCTGAGACTCAATGCTCAGCCATCCGCCTGATGTGATCTTCACCAACAAGAAAGTGAGCAAGAGAAGGGCGAAAATGTAGAAACCCGACTGCCGAAAGCCCCTCTTTCGAGTGAAGATTTGTGTCATGCGTGTGGCAGAGGACGAGTTGTGAACCCAGAAATGACCTACAAAATCACTTACGAAACCTGCAGCCGACTGTTCCACCATCATCCCATGAGCTTGCAGCTTGTTATTCTTGCTACTGCTGTTGTTGCTGTGGTTGTGGTTGTGGTGGTTGTTGTCATTGTTGCTATGGGTTGATAGCTTCAGCAGGCATACATCACTCTCCACCATCCCCAATGCTTCCTGAGCTTCCAATCGATCCGATGCAAACTGGTATTGGTAAACCTTGAAAGACTCATTCAGTTGTTGTTGCTGTTGATGATGATGGTGATGATCTCCTCCCCCACATTTGGGATTCCATGACAATCGCCGATTCTTGGGGCTCATGGTGCCACCAGATCGTGGGCTATGAAACACATGGGTTATGTCTCGGCCTCCTGCAGCTCCCATAATGCTGCCTGCTCCTCCTCCTGATGCTGCTCCTGCTGCTGCTGCTCCTCCTCCTCCTCCTCCTCCTGCTGCTGCCTCTGGACCTCCTGGGTTTGCTACTGATCCCCAGTGCCCCATGATGAGTTCTCCACTTCTTGAGTCCCCAGTGTCCCAAGGAGGAGGAGCACACCTGCTGCGTGTCTGATCTACCTCCACTTGAATCCCAGTGGATGTCGCCAGCTAACCCTACTACCACAAGCGGAATTCTTCTTGTCGTTGCAAATTCGTCAGCATCAAAGATCCTCCTCCTCTTCCCTCTAAGCCCTGCAGCTAGCTGATAGATTCTCTTAACATCTGCCACCAGCCAAGATCGAATCACCCACTCTTCACGACTGCATTACTGGTAACAAACTGGGTGTTGTTCTTGTTCTTCTTTTTCTTGAGGTGGTCTCTGAAGACCTCGTTCCTGCAGTCGGCAACATGAGGGATAGGACAAAAGGACACAAAGAACACTCCTTTGTAGATTGCTGCTCCACAGTGAGTGGGCAGGTTCCCAAATGTAGACACGATCCGTCTGTCGACACTGATCTGTACAGTGTGGTGTGTACAGTGTGGGAACACAAACAGAAAAGTGGGTGCTAGCAAGCAAGCTAGCTGTTGTTACTTCTTCTTCAAGTCCTATATTCTTCTGTACAAAGCAGCAAAAGAATTGCTGTTGTTGTTGTTGTTGTTGTTCTTCTTCGTCCTTCGTTCCAGCATCTACCTCTTGAACACCAACTTCAAACCCATGTTGGAATCGTGGAGAGAACCTGTTGCAGACGGCAAAATCAGGGAGTAACGGAAAATGGGTGTCTGTCTGTTTGCCCAAGTCTCGCAATCCAACATTAGATCGTTCTAGTATGACTGTATCTGTGATGCGAATGCTCGTTCCCAGCTGCTGCTACTGCATCCCTGCTGCCCCAGCTTCGACTTGTGTCATACCGCAACATCATATTCTTTCTTTCTTTCACCCCCGCGGATCTATTATCTACCTATTCTCTCTCACTCATGAGCTTCAATTCTTCTCCAGTGCTGCACACTCCTGATCACATTCCTGCTGGAACTCAAGTCCAGTGCTCCTCCTCCGCCTCCACATGAATGGAAGTGTATCTTACACGCCTCTGCAGGCTTAGGACCAGCTCCTCTTCCGCAGACATCCTTGAAAACCAACACCCACCTGCGATCAGAGAGCCCAATAAAACAACCATCTGAGCAAGAAAAACACACACACACAAAACACTCAGAAGACGCACACAGGATCGAAAGAAGAAACTAACTGCACCTTATCTTCTAACTGCAACAGAAGTGTTTTCACGAATACCACATACACGAGAAATCACACCAACAAATCACAAACAAAAAAACCAAGAAAGAACCTGTCAACCCCAAAAGAAGAGTCCATGCAAAAACTCAGACAAACCCAACAAAAAAAAGAAGCAAGCAAGCAAGTAGGCAAGAAAGCTACCATAACACTACAATCTGCAACCAAATGAGCGAAGAAGGCAAAAAAAAAACAAAACAAAACAAAATCTCCAAAACTGAAACAACAACAGAACTGAACTCAAGCAGCCAAAGAAAAAAAGCAGGGAATCTAGTATGGAATGTTGTTGTTGTTGTTGTTGTTGTTGTGGTTGTGGTTGTTGTGGTACTACAATAATAAAAACACACCAAAACTGCATAATCAAGTACCCTTTGTTGTTGTTGTTGTTGCTGAGTACTTCTTTCCAACAAACAAACAGACGAATGCTGCACTTCTGTCAGCTGCTCCTCCTCCTCCTCCTCTTCCTCCAACAAACAAAGTCCTCTCTGAACAACTTCTTCTCCTTGTTCCCAACTTCTTCTTTTTCTTCTTCTTCTTCTTCAACACGGCTCCTCCTTCTCGACAACGTGATCTTGCGCCGAACACCCAAGATCTTTCCACGAAATGGGACGAAGAAGATCACGAAGAAACGCCAATGCGGACGACGAAGACTGCAGCCCAAGACTGCAGCCCAAAGCGCATACATACATACATACATACATACATATGTACAAAATACGTATATTATATTTGTAATATATGAATTTTTATATTGAATGGTATTTTTAATTTTTTAAAAATACGTACATGTATACGGATGTGTTTGTGTGTGGTTTGCTTGATTGTTTGAGTAGAAGTTTTCTTTTTTTCTTTTTTTTTCTTTTTTGGGTGGCATAAGTAAATGAGACTAGTTTCTAAGTCACTTTAACTTACTTAATAATTTGTTCATGAAGCACTCTCCATTATTAAATTAAAAAATTAAGTTTTTTCTTGTATAATTTGTGGAAATGGTTTTTTAGAGTTTAGGGTTTTCATCATCACAAATAATTAAACCCTAAACCCTAATTATACCACCAAAAGATCAGATCACCATGGGAAAATTCCATCCAAAAATTTCCCCTATAATAATTTTTTAAAAAAGAAGCAGTTTACGAAGTCAAGAGATTCATGCACGAGCCTCCAGTTGGAGGCACATATGAGCATGGGATTAATGCTTTTGTTGGCTTCCTAGAGAGCTTGGGGGGAGGAGGGCTCAATGAGTTCAATAGGAGACATGTCATGTAGAACCTCATGTTTTCATGTTTGGACTCAAAACCCTAATGTCAACATGTAGTGGTTTTATGATCCAACAACTCAAAAAAACTCATTCGGTAGCCAACTCTTGAAGCACGAAATCTCATCAAGTGGCCTTAATTTTACCCTACCAAAATGAACTCATAATATAAGAAGAATGTGAGATATGGTGGCCTAGTAGGGATGCTACCTAATGGATGTTAGCATGTTTCATTCATTCATCGTATGAAAAGAATGTGTGAGATGTGTGGCCAACGGATGCTACCTCATGGATGTTAGCATGTTTCATTCATTCATCATATGAAAAGAATGTGTGAGATGTGGCCTACAGATGCTACCTAATGGATGTTAAGCATGTTTCATTCATTCATCGTATAAAAAGAATGTGAGATGTGGCCTATAGATGCTACCTAATGGACGTTAGCATGTTTCATTCATTCATCATATGAAAAGAATGTGTGAGATGTGGCCTACGGATGCTACCTAATGGATGTTAAGCATGTTTCATTCATTCATTCATACCAACTAACCCTAGTAAACCTCCAATCCAATGCATTATGCCACCCACACAAAATGGTCTATATATATTTTTTAAGTCATTATTTCCCAAGGAAATTTTTGGTGGACCCCTAACTATTATTTTAAGAATTAAAAGAGGGGAGAGACCGTTGGTGTGGTTTGTTTGGGGGGAGGAGGTGGATTGCTAAAATAAAACTACCATGATTTTTGCTCATGAGAAGAATGTGGACAAAAGACCCCCAAATTTTAGGTCACTCCAAAGGAACTTTAGTCTCACTAAAGGTATAAATTATTTGATGCTATAATTATCAAAGAGGGAAGAGGGGGAGAGGTTAAGTTAGGGAAGGGGGGGGGGTCCACATAACCGTGTTGTGCTGTCTAGGGTTGTAGGTAGGTAGGTGCATTTTGACCATTGACAAAATGGGTGGCAAGCCACCCACTCTATTATGATGAAGGCAAGGCCAAGGTGCCTTGGAACAAGGGGGGAGAGAGCTTGGGGGGAGAGGGGAGGGGGACATAAGCAACAATAGGAAGCTTTGTGGATTTGGGTTTTGTTCTTTTGGGGAATTGGGAGAGAAGGTGTGTTGTTTTCCCTAGAAAAGGAACCTTAAACCCTAAACCCTATTGGGAGAGAAGGTGTGTTGTTTTCCCTAGAAAAGGAACCTTAAACCCTAAACCCTATTGGGAGAGAAGGTGTCTTGTTTTCCCTAGAAAAGGAACCTTAAACCCTAAACCCTATTATGCATCGGTGTCAAGTTTGTCTTTTGGGTTTGGTAAGTAATGGATGATTTTGAGAACTACCTTAACCATAGGGTCAATTTCATCATATAAGATTAGCCTTTAAATTTTGAAGTGATTTTTTTTTTGGGTGAAAAACATGAACTTGAGGTGTTGAAAACAAAAGCTTCATAATTATCTTAGGCTACGAATAATTCGGGTACTTGTATGACAAATGTCATAGTAAACTATTGTAGATAATGAAATAATAATAATAATCTGAAATTATTAAAAATGAAATTTTTTTGGGGAAAAAATTTTAATTATTCATTTTGTCAATTTGGAAGTTGATCCTAGGCTATGGGGTATATATAATGGTGTTCAAAGAAATGCATCTCAATTGAAATGTGATCCACCGAAGTTTAAGAGTACAATTTTTTTAAGTTGGGATATGTTACAATGTTTGGTACCTAGGTGAAGATGAGTCCATTAGTTGGAGGTCCTCCTAGTACCACAACTTACAAGTCTCCATGAAGAGAGAGATGAGAGTGGTACAATGGTTGTAGTGACCATGATCTCCTAACAAATAGATATGCCTCCATAGATGGTTAGTACATAGTTAACCATCATGGTGAATAGTATGTGGATAGTCCCAAGCTAAACCCACCTGTGGATAGTGTCTAGCTAACCATGGTGGTTAGCTAGGGACTCTCCACATACGCATCCATCGGGGATGGAAGTGGTTACCACATAGGTATGCGAGTAGGTAAGCCACTTCAATAGTGGGCACATGTGGTAGGTAGACTATACATGTGGATGGTTAGTACATGGCTAGCCATTGGACCGTCCACATACCATCCACCCACATACTATTCCTCTTACATGGGTGTGTAAAATGGCCATTAAAAATTCTGGCACATGTAAGGGAGAAGAGAACACACCGAAAATGTCAATTATGAGCAAAGAAAGCTTAACATACACATCTTTACAAACACTCAATTTTTTGCATGGAAGAATCTTGCCTTGTCCAAATACTCTCTAACTAACTAGAGACCGATTACTCAAAGCCAACACTATATGTACATAGAGATAAACTCAAAGCCACTAGCTATATATGTTCTAGACATTGGTAGAGGCCCGCATAATAATGTGGTTGGATATGCTCCAAGCCATTCAAAAACCAAAGTTGGCATCTATTTACATGCATCTATTTGTATGTTGATATGTTCAAATGGTATGAGGTTTGCAAATATATGTATGTATGTATAACCTCTTAATCTTTCTTTTTTTTCCCCTCACATAATTTCATCCGGATAGACATTGATTATGAGTTTTCATTCATTGAAAGGAGGATTATGTTTTTTTTTTCATTCACGGTTCAATGACTTTTTCATCCACCAACAAGCCCAAGCCGGTCATAACTTCACTCTTGAACTCTTTTAATGGTAGATTATGTAATCAACTCAAGTGCAATCGGTTACCATGAATAGTCTCAAACACTTATGCACACCTCGACTATTAACTTGTGCACTCTCACAATTTACCTAGTCCAAAATGTACATGGCTTGGGACCTCAACATCAAAGAGATACAACACATAGTAAGACCACTATCCAACCATAGACGGCCTCAAATCCAGTTATAGTGCATTACAAAATTAACCCTTCCATATCACTTCCATAAGTTTAAGGATGAATGCTAGGTGGGTAGGTTTATAACCCATGTTGGGTAATTCTTGCTTTTTTTTTTTTGGAGAACCCTAAGTTTCAATTATTTTCTCACATCTTAGGTCGAAAAAATTTCCAAATCTCCTTCATTAAATCCTACTTGCTAAGGGCTCTCCAACAATATCAAGAACGCACCCAAATTCTCCTATAATTTTTAGTTCGATATTAAATGGATTGTTCTTACAATATTGATAACCGTCAGTTTTTCCATGCAATTCTTTCAACACGGTTATCATAAATTATTTTTAAAATATATTTATTTTAAAAAAAGAAACCCATGAAGCAATCCATAAAAGCTTCTAGAAAATGTAACCTAAAAGCCTAAAATTCCTAGTTAGAAAATTTTTAAATCTTAAAAATGTATTCCTAAGTAGAACTCTGCTTTACCCCTAGACTAGCCCCCTAGGCCCTAATAAACCCTAACTGAGAAACAGCACTAGAAAGGGGTCCAATGGATGAAAGTCATCCACAAATTGAGTCAAAACTGGCTGGCTTCAAATAAATGAGTTAGCTTTTCCATCAACTTTTCTATCTATTATTGCATTGTATGTTCTTGCCTATGACCAGCAATAATGTACTGTGGTGGTGATGGCACACACAACACATAACATGAAATGAAATTGAGCTTGCATTGTTTTGTCTAAGTAGGGTTTAGGGTTTAGGGTTTAAACCTAAACCCTAAACCCTAAACCCTACTCACTGGTTTCTAGTTTCTTCTGCAAGTTTCAGCTCTGTGGCAGCTGTGCAGTTGGGTACTAGCTCATTTATTTCTCCCATGCTTGTTTTTTTTAGCTCTTCTTCCCCTTCAGATTTCTGTTGATGATCCCTTTTGTATGTGTCAGGATAAAATACTTGAGACTTTTGTCTCTCAAACAGAACCAAACAAAATCCCATAGGTTTAGGGTTTAGGGTTTTAGGGTCATGGGTATCAGAGAGGCCTTTTCATAATATTGTCACTTGGGCTCTGTATTGCTTCACATTATTAGTAGTGACCATCAACTTTTTCTTTTTTTCTTTTCTTATGTTCCCATACAGATAGTAGTATTTGGGCGCATTCTACACACAAGTATCAAATTATTTATTTATTTAAAAATTTTAAGGTTCATCATGTGAGTTTTTAATTTTTGAACTTTTCAGCATATATAAGGAATTTACATATTAAATTTTAACTGAACCTCAGAGTTCTTTTGTTGTCCTTGTGGTTAATAATAATGTGTTCACAACTAATGTGCTTATTTGGATTACACCATGATTTGATTCCAAATCCCACATCCCTTCAAACAATAACTAATAATATAGAAACCAAAAACAAAAAACAAAACATACATGAGTAAAGATAAACAAGCAAACCCAATGCCCTTGACAAAAATAAGAAATCCAATGCAACAAACAATAACTTGGTACAACATGCATAAACAAAAAACCCAATGTAACAAACAAAAACCCAAAACCCAAAAAAAAAAAAAGCAAAAGCCAAAAGCCAATCAAATTTTTTTAAATTTTCGACAATAGGGCTAAAAAGAAATTCAAAAAATTCAGCAAAATAAAAATAATAATTCAATTTATGCCGAAGTCACCCATGTACTGCGATAACTCATCATTATTAGTATTAGATTTTTTTAAACAATGAAGAAATTTTCCTAAGAAAAACAAATAGTGAGATAATGTAAACAAAGTGCAAAAGTAATGTGAAAACCTTGTTTACAAAAAGCTATTACTGCCTACATGTTGAATTATTAGTTCACTTAAGATAACCAAAAATAATCAAACACCCTTTGTGTATTAGTAGGTACACTAAAACTACAACCCTTGTCTCTATATAGATAAGGTTACAAAACAACAATGTAAAAATGTTGTTCAAATCAATATATAACCATGTGTCACTTATTCATACATAATTGTTTTTCGCAAATGTCAAGACTTATTATGATCAACACAATTTGGATATGATGAGGCATCCACCTTTAAGTGCCATTTCATTTGAAGCCTCGTCTACAAAACCTTTTCTAATGGCTTTAGGTACCAATTGTATTATACACCCTTTTGATGATGACAATTTGTCAAACACTATCCCCAACTCACCTTCCTCAAACTCCTTCCTCTTGTCAAAGGTTTTATTTTGCATTATTTGTGTAACTTTAATAAGTGAGCTAGCCTTCAATTGCATCCATATGAATGTAATGAATGTATATGCTATAACATGTCCAAAAGAAAATTTTCTTTTCATCATATGCAACGTCTTCCATTCTAGTCTCATGGGAAAATCATTCTTATTCTATAAGAAAAATCAAAAAGTTGAAAATCATGTTAGAATCTTGAATGTTAAAATTTTAACTCAATTTAATTTAATTACAACTAGTGTAACCTTTGTTGTTGGCTCAACTGTGATATACTTATTGAACTAATTTTCCTTCCAATTTTTTTTTATAAAATAAATTAAATTTCCAATGACAAAAACTACTCAAATTTCACTATTCTTCACAACTTAAGTCTTTTTTTTTTTCAAATTTCTTTCATTAAATCTAACTCATTGAAATTTTTCCAACAATACCAAGATCACACTCGAATTCCTTTATAACTTTTTGTTTTGATTTGAGTGAATATTTAATGAAAATTTCAATAAATCTTCCATTGTTTATCAAAAGATTATGAAACCAACTCAAGTGACCCTTACTCATCAAGGGGTTTCCAATGATACCGAGAATGTACTAGGGGGAACCATGGTTTGACAAACCTCAACATGACAAACAAAACAAATTAACTAATTACCTTGATTCCTAAATAGATTACACATCACAATGAACATGTTTGCATCTTTACTCAACATTGAACATAATGTTTTTCAAATCATTTCCACTAATTCATTGGCCCCATTTTTTATGGATGTGTTCTTATATTCAACTATCACTTTCTTTAACAAATCTTCACAATATTGTAAAGGAATTGGAATTGATAGTCGTAATCAATTTCCAATTGAATTCCAAACTAATTAAGCATTTCCATCATGGTCAATCTCCCTTCATAGAGGCATAGATTGAGGTTATTAATGTTTCCATTTCAATGAATCTAATTTTTTCTAAATTAATTCAATTTATTAATTCGCAAATATACAACATCTTGCATATACATAATTAATTTAGATAATATGGTTTCATCCAATGCATTTGTGTACACCACAAGGTCTCTATTGAATAGGAGGTTGAAACAAGTTCAAATTAGAAATTTTCAAACATATCAAATCATTTTATTAACCCCACATTTTTCATCAATGTGCATATTTGACATATTTCCAAACTTATGTTAATGATCTTCGAATGTCAACAAACTTGTGGTTTAATCTATAATAGTAATCTATCATGTGATCCATGAAAAGTTGTCTATTTTATTGATGTTGAAAACGAAAAGGTTGCAATCCTAATTTGACCTTGTCAAATCTATAACAATTAAAAATCCCTTCCTTTGACAAAATGTGCCCAACCATCTTATATTTATATTTATTTTTATTTTATGTGTGTGTGGGTGTGTTGAACATGGTTTTTAATTATAATTTGAAATTGTTTACACTTTATCATAATAATATATTTGTTTGAAAAGGTATTTGTTTCATGTCTAGCCATATTTTCAAGTTATCTCATCGTCATGTTAATGATTAATTTTTTTAATGAAACTTTAACACCAATTTTAATGTTATTCACCTAGTCCAATGAATTTTCATTTGATAATTTTGGTAATGGTAGGCAAAGGGTCCTTGTGCATCTAATGTCAACCTTTGAAGTTTCAACTTTGTCAATCAAAACTAGTGCATATAATTTTATTTCATTCCAATTTTGTCATTTTCGTAAATGAATTTTGACTCAAAGGTCAATATGATATCAAATTCAACCATATTTTTCCAAGAGGCAAAAATGTTATACTTTTAGCAATTTTGAAGGACTCCTATCATCATGTGACTTTCTCCCAAATTCTCTCATGCCTAACATTAACTTTAACTTTTGAAACCATTTAGAATACCCCATCTCCTTTGAAGACCATAAGAAGTTTCACGAAGGTTAAATCGATATTCTAGCTTTAAACCATGTTAAGCTGGATAACCTCTTGTTCACCATCTTGAATGGCATCCAATCAAAAGTTGCACAATCAATCTTCATTCTCATTTTCATTATAGTTATGTGCCTCCATAAACCAACACCCATTGCAACACGATCATTTCATTTTTTATCAATGATTGTGTCATATCTTCATCATGTTGCTCTTGCATTAATGATTTTGTCATCACAAGATTATTTTTTTGGGTTGATAATTCTTTAGTTATGTCTTTCTTAATCAAGGGCACCATTGTGACCAATCATGCATTGCTAAGGAAAACAATATGTGCCACCATGTCCGTAACATCACAATAGGGTCATTAGTTATTAAATGTCATATTATTGAAATGTTTCAGACTTTTCAAGCATTTTTTTTTCTCATTCAAAACTTTAGTCTAAATCTCTATAATTTACTTCAAACTACCCAACCATGGCCTTTGAGTTTTGCCAACCCGTTGGCACCATTGTGATATAAAAGTTTTATTGTAATTTTAACATTTTCTCCAATAGATCAAACACTTGTTCATGACCCTCCAATAAAACATACATGACACTTTGTCCTTTTTTGGAAGATTTCAAATATTGACCATTTCCTTTGCATGGGTTTAGACTTTCCTTTGAATAAGGCCTTGCTTTTAGCATTTATATCATCTTGTAATTAATTAATATGTGTCCAATTGCTTCCTTGTGTTAGTTGACATTTCCTTTTCATGCTTTTCTCTCTCAAAGTTGTCACCAACACCATTTCTTTCAGCTTTGAGTGTTTCATTCTATTCATCCTTCATTTGTTGGCTTTAGTTAACATGGCTACAATTTTGTCCCACCTCTTACATAGCCTCATGTTTTGAAATTTCAATGTAAACATTTATTGAATTCCTTGCTTTGGTTTGGCAACCTTTTCATGGTCTTTGAAATCTACACAAACATCTTGTTGCATCAAAGTGACGAGTCTTTGCTTCCTTCACGACTAGACTTCATACCAATGCAAGTTTTCCATCAAGAAATCATAGAAACAACAAGCTCAATCATGAGTGTCCCAACCTCAATATTATTGGCACTCAATTTCTTGTGTTCACTCATATGACCATAATTGGCTTTGTTTTTGCATATTCTACCTTAGTAATTCAAAACCCAATTATGACCGTTTGATTTCCCATGTTCACACATTCACAACATTTGTATTCAAATTATAATTCATTTGATCACCCTTGATCAACTCACAAAATGAAACTTTCAACATTAGTTTGCGTAAACATTAGGCATGATAAACTACGTACTATGTCATTCACATATAAAGGTTCTAACAATCCCCTTCATCCACAAGATGTTACATAATCTTGGCTTATTATAGAGGTTCATCCATTTTCAATCTTCCAAAATGTAGAATAGCCATTTTCCTCTTTCAACACTTTCAAAAACAAACTATATGAAAGGTGCTCCATACTCTCTCATATAATATTATATATTTATATAAGTTGGAAATGTGAGTTTTCCTGAAAAGTTCTGACCCTTAAGACCTCCATTACAATGGCCCTCACTCAAGCAAAAGTGTCTCCCCCCCCCCACCCCCACCCCCACCCCAAAAACCCTTATGCTCTCCTTTTTCTACCTGGCATTTTTGGTCCCTTGAAAAAAGGGGTCAGAGCTTTGGAGGTATGTTGGCCCACTCATCCAATTTTTTTTGCTTCAAGTGTCCACTTGAACATCAACTCATATGAAAACTCAGAAAAGCCTTCCCAAGACCAGAATTATGGGTACCTCTTCAGCTGTCCATCTCTGCAAGTCTTTCAGCTTGATTTTGAATCCTATCTGGTACAGAAAAGGGTAATAGTAGTAGTGTACTAATGTACATATACAGAGGGGTGTTGAAATTGGCTTGTGTGTAGGTGTGAAGAAAAAATGTTATGGTCAATAGGGTTATTCGTAAAGTCACCCTATTAGGGGGCGAGAACGACTAGTTTCGGCATAATAGGTCATCAAACACGAAACTGGGAATAAAATTTTTATAAAACGAAATAACTGGGACCCAAACTAGTTTTATCCTGTCTTTTCTTTTCTTTTTTTCCTGGAGCGCCTCTACTGATGCTACATATATTTTCACTGCTCCCGCGTGTACTACTACTATTATTACTCTCGAACCTTGCGCATTAAATGCTGAGTTTACTGAGATCTAATAAAATTCCCAGGTTTATGTTGCGGATACCACTGAAAGAGGGGATAGGGGGGTGAAACAAGGTGACTTTACAGATAACTTTAATAAAATTGCTGGATTTGGTTGTCTGAATTATGATTTTGAGTTGCCTCGAGTGAACTAACGATTAAATGTGTAATAGGGTTGGGTAGGTTTCTGAGAAATCTAGACGATCAAGTTAGATGTGTGATAGGGTTTGGTAGGTTTTGGAGAAATCTAGAGGACCAAGTTAAATGTGTGATAGGGTTAGTTTGTGATAATTTTAGAGAACCAATGGAAATGGTAGAACTTTAGGGATCAGTATTTTCAAATGTTCAGCAAAATAGGGTTGTGTGTAGGGCTGAAGAAATTTTTTTCAGGCCAAAAGGATCACTGGATTTGATGGTTCTAAATTTGTTTTTCATAGTTATCTTGAGTGAGTGAAGCAATGTTTCAATGTATAATAAGCTTGTCCTATAGTATCATAGGAATGAACAATGAACATGACAATGCTAGATTGATATCTTACAATTAACGGCCAGTTAGGTCTCATTGTCGCCCTTTCAATCAAGTCATTCTCATGCTGACTCAGAGCTTTGATGGGATGCACACCAATCACATTACGAAAGTAAAAATCCATGGCAATAAAGTTTCACATGCAACAAGAGGCAAACAACTTTCTGATGAGTCTGTCTAGAATATATTTTTTCATAAAAGTACTGTTGTCAGCATGTCAAAAGCTCTCTCTCTCTCTATGAGTACACAAACTGATGGAAGGAAGGAGTCAAAAAAAAAACGAGTCATATATGAGCAACAACACCCACCCCAGTAGTATTGGCTGTGTTTTCAGTTTCCCAAAAGCTCAAGCTCTCTGATGACATGCAAAATCTGTAGTAAGTAAGATGGTATTTCTTGTCTTTTCTGCTGTGTTCTAAGGTGGGGACTGGGGACTTGCCTCTCTCTCTCTCTCTGTCTCTCTCTGACTTCAGGGAAAGCATCAGCAGCAACAGCAGCTGCTACCTACCTATCTAGTGTCTCCAAAAGAGACAGAAAAAATAAGTTGTCAATCCTAGCTCACTCAATTTCTGCTGCACTGAGTCACTTTGTCTCACAGTTTTCTCTTCCTTTTCTCTCCTTCAGCTCATTTGAGAGTAGCTTGGGCCATTGTTGCAGGATATCAGTTAGCATCGCCAGTGTTGTTGTATGGTTTTTGGAATTTATAAAATATTTCAGAATTTAGAGAAGAGTCAGTCAGTTCTGGTTCTATTTAAAACTCAGAACCAAAAAACATGCCAAGGTCACGTTTATTTGAAACTCAGATTCAAAGAACACGCCAAGGTCATGTTTATTTGAAACCCATCAAAGAACACGCCAAGGTCACGTTTATTTGAAACCCATCAAAGAACATGCCAAGGTCACGTTTATTTGAAACCCATCAAAGAACACGCCACAGTTGCGCTTATTTGAAACCCATCAAAGAACCATGAAGAGAACTGGCAGTCCCAGTTATTTGAAGCCCCTTAAAGAACCAGTGATTTTCACAAAAGAAGCTCTGGGTTTGGGTCAGTTATTTGAATCCCTTTCAAAAAAAAATTGAGAACCGTGATCTTAGACTAGACATAGGATTGTTGATATTTTGAGAACCATGGTTATGAATTCTAAGAACTGCCTTCCTAACTGACCCCATGCATGCATGGCAGGGGGGGGAGCCCACCTTTCGGGACTTAGTTAGTTCTGGACTTTGGTAGTACAGTTACACAACTTTCTGGTAAAGCAATCAACATGGCAAGTTGCAACATTGCAACAATTTCCTATATTCCTATTGTGCACCATCCAGACTCCCTTTCGGGAAGTTGGTTCTGTTGAAAAGCTTTTGACCTCAGCTACCATGACCTACTGGGACCATGATGAAGTTATGTGAAGGTTTACAATACCAATGTTGTTGTTGGTCTTGTATGTACATACGAGCTTCATTATGTGTGTTGGAATTATATCAATGGCCCACAAAATATGACTTTTGTTGCAACATGTTGATGTGTGCGTGTATATATATATGTGTGTGTGTGTGTGTGTGTGTTATTGTTCTGAAATAAATACCATCCAACAACTTTGCTATCCTCTTTGAAACTTAGGAAAAGTCTGCATTAAAGCCAGGTGCCAATTAAAAAAGGCTCAAAGTTGAAAGTCCAAATGTGGGTAGAAGATTGCAAGTCTTCCGTGGACTATGAAATTCAGCAACTAATAATTAACAATTTTAAAACTTGTTGCTTCTTATGTACAAATCTCATATTCATGTTGCAAATAGTTTGCACAAAAATAAGCTTGTACATATCAAATCCAGTTCTATGATTTTTTTGGAATAGCAATTTTTTTGAAATTAAAGAACTGCTTAAAAATCAAACAGGCACTATTATAAAATGTAAATGCAATTTATATGTCCATGTTCATTAGACTAATGAATACACTATATCCCATTAGGTCCAATTCATTGGGACTAATGAATTCATTCAAAATCCACTAAAATCACTTGACATATAAGAACACCTTTTGTTGTAATGTGGGTTGATGCCATTTCTAATACCAACCTACTACTACTTATGCAAAAGATATGAATCGACAAACAAAATGTGGAATCGACAAACCCTAAACCCTAAACTCTACACTACATGGGTGCAAGTTTCAAAAAGGTTACATTTTAGGTATGTTTCACTACACATTTTACAGCCCTATTGAGTTTTTGTTTTCTTTGTATTTCTCCTCTCATGGAAGATGATTCCATGCATTGAAGGGGGCGTTCCCCTATTTCCATTCAAAACCTTCCACCATTCAAATTAAAAACCTGTTGTACTTTTGGCCAAGGAAGGCCTCACAGCCATTCCGCTAATTTTAAGGCCTTACCTCATGCTAACACCTTCAAATTAGGGTAGACCCTTAGGAGAAGGCCTTGCCCTCCACATAAGGACCTCTTGGAAGTTTTCATAGTGTAGTTGGAGGGTGCCTAACTGCATGTAATTTTTCCTATACCACGAAGGGTGGCCATTTCAAAAACATTATGCCCACCACTAGGTATCACATGAAAAATAATAATAAAATAATAATAAAAATAATAATAATGATTTTATGAGGCTTTTACACATGATAAAGCCCACACAGCCTGGGGCTTTACCTACCACATAATGCATGCTAACAATATCTATTATATTGCCCACTGAATTCTCTCTTTTTATACCTTTAGAGTCCTCCCTTTTCTTTATTTGATATGCTTCTCACTACAGGAGGAGGTTTGGGAACTTGATGTTCCCATTGTGGTTTGCCCTCTTAGGTGGTTCTTTGGTCTTCTTGGACTTGGGTCCTTCCATTTTCTTCCTTGTATTCCCTCGTTTTCTTTTTTTGGGGGTGTTTTGGCTTATTTATGATTGGCAGGGTTTCATCATTTAGGGTTCATGGAATCATGATACTAAGTAGTTAGCAGCATGTGCTGGTATACGTGAGCCAAGTCCAAGAAAATGCCATAAATAGGAAAAATTCCCTACCTATGATGAGTTCCACAACGTGGAATAAAGCCACAAATTTGAGAACTTTTTGGAACAATTATTTGCAACTCGGAGTTTGAGTTGCCCAAGGTTGAGTGTGTATGGTGCTAACAATCAAAGAGGGTGAGGATAACGTACACACCACCACGAAGTGCAAAATAGAACCCAAAACCATTTTCATGTACTCTTCTCTTCTCAATAGACAACTACTTCAAAGCAAAATTAGCATATAGAAAACCCTCATACAGACCAGAAACTCATCACTATCTATGATTGAGTCCAAATTTGCATATGGCTCATTTTGGCATTCCTAAGAACACGTTTTAATGGCTTGACATTATAAGAACAAGTTTGAATGGCTTCAAATAAGCCAAGCCTGCACAATGTTCATGTTCCGAGTGTCCTCTCTCTCTCTCTCTCTCTCTCCCTTCCTGACTTGGCCAATAATTCCCCATCTTTCTCGGATTGAGCAAAATTTGAAGGTTCACTACTAATTATGGCCTATTCCCACTCGGTATGTACATACCAAAGTCATGGCTTGTGCTTGTGCGAAGCATAAAGTGGCTAAGTATGTGGGGGTGGGGAGAGCAAATGTACCTCTTTTGCATTAAGGAATCCAATTCAAGGTTCCTTCTTTCGTGGGGGCTTTGACCTAACTTTTGCCAAAATAAGTAAAAGAAACTGTTTGTAAGAGACATTACAATGTTAAAATACCCTCCTCCCTATGAACTTTGCAGGTGTCAGTCAGTGCTATGGCCTAAGTGGGGGGCCCCAGTTGAATAATAATAATAATAATAATAATAATAATAACCATTCAAACTCTTATGAAGAAGAACAAATCTTGTTTGGAGATGGAGCCTGTCAAGTTATTGGAACTCCAAAATAGAACCTGTTTGAAAGCAAAAATACAACCAAAATTACTCTAAAACACATGAAAGCAGCACACAATACATGCCATCATCATACCTGGTGTGACTGGCCAGGGTGAATCAACAACACCTTCTTCACTGGTGTACCTTCACCTTCTTGGGCAGGATCTCTTAGAGCTGATAATTAGCTGAGGAAATGTTCAATTTGGACTCAGAGATCTTGATTTAGTCTAGGGTTTGTACTCAGAGATCTTGATTTAGTTTAGGGTTTGGACTCAGAGATCTTGATTTAGTTTAGGGTTTGGATATATCTTTGATATTAAGAAGCAACCCAAAAGAACTTGAGGGTTTTTAGTTTTTACCATGGTGCCTTGGTAGGTGTTGGTTCACCCAAGGCCGAAAGATTAGGCCCTCCATTTCTTTCTATATATCTACCTACCTACCTACCTACCTAGCTAGTAATCACTAAGTGCCTCACATCCTTACCTACCTACACGATAACCATGAGGGTCTCCTTGCTTGATGCATCTCTGATACTAACTAGTGTTGGGTGGTTCTTTTGATTTTGTTATAACCTTTGTTATATAACCTCTGGTTCCAGGTTATTGACAAATTTCAAAATAGAAGAACCCCTCGGTTTCAGGATTTTAATCGTATTTTGATTATACCCTTTGTCTTAGTTTTTAAGTAAAAGAAATCATGGTTCCTAGTGAAAACTGGTTCTTTGAATTTTTGAGAACCACCCTACCATCACTAGGAACATGTAATTATTGCTAGAGTAGTATATATCATTCTAGCAAAAATAAAAATATTTTCAATAAATACAAATTTTTTTTTTCTCAAAATCAGTTACTCACAATGCAAAAAGTTCTAAAAATTTGTTCGACATTATTATCGATTGTTTGCCCTAAAGCTTGTTGGTGCGGTGTGTGCCTAAGTAGTGCAAAATTATTTAGCATTTCTTTTTTCACTTCAATTGTAAGAATTTCAAGAAAATTTCATTGTAAATGCGGAAATGAGGTGGAAGGACTGCAGGTTAGGTTAGCAAGGTGAGTAGTACCCCCAAATATAAGGGGAGGCTCAAATATTAGGAGAGGCCTGCAGGAGCAAACCTTCCTCAAGTGTAAAAGAATGAAAGGCACTTCAGTTGAATAATAATAGAAGGTAGCATGTAAATGATGGAAGGTCCCTTCAATTGAAGGAAAGCATCTTACATTGGGGGGGGGGGGGGGGGGATTGCTCACAAATTAAAAAAAGAAAAAAAAGTGGGAGGAGGATTATTTGGGGAAAAAAGAAGGATA
>Ga0116231_10001245_pt1 | contig 51392 bp, 49 predicted proteins | sample S1TSphgellanicum_2_FD_89695 | JGI IMG/M metagenome (GOLD analysis project Ga0116231, IMG submission 89695) | Host-associated microbial communities from peat moss isolated from Minnesota, USA - S1T2_Fd - Sphagnum magellanicum MG | ecosystem: Host-associated > Plants > Peat moss > Unclassified...
GTAAATGTGTAGTGAAAGATAAATATATTAATTGAATAATATTACTATAGTTATCGCCATTTCATCATAGTTTATATTTTTATTATTGCCTAAAAAGATTATGGTTGAGAATAATTTATAGTTTTGCTATTATATCTAGAACGTAACTTGCATAAATAATATACAAGCACATTTATTTACGCCTATGTTGTCTTCTCGACCAATTTGTCCTCAATCTTGTCTGGCGACATAATCTATTATCACTACATATTTATCACTACCATGGCTTAATACATACTACTCACCATGATATTATATTCAAACAGTTTAAAACGGAACATTTGATTTAAACTTTGCCTGAGCTTCTCTAAAAGCTGTCTGCATAACTGTTTGGATTTTTTGGGGATCGGGTTTTTTCCCTCCCAGTAAATCACCAAAGTAAACACAAGCACCTTCACCCAGCGCCCAAGTGTATGCAGCTGCCCAAGACGCAGCAATTACACTACCAAAACCGGGTAAAAACTTTATTAATTCTCGTCCCACAGCTTGGGCGAAAAATCCACCTGCTATAGCACTCACAACTCCACCAGCTTGAGAGGGTGTGAGTGTTTGCCCATATAACTTACCTAATAATCCTACCATAGACACTTGCAATGCAGTTAGCACTGGCATAGTCGCAAAAGGTAATGGTACTGCTGAAGCGGTAGCTGCCATAATGGCAAAAGGTAAAATATAACGTCTTCCCGCATCCCGGTAGAGAGTACCTAGTTTTTCACCAGCTGACTGATCTAATAACTGATAGATGGCCTTAGCTTCAGCTTCAGGGAGGAGTTGGGCTAAATTATCGCCTAGATATCTTAAACCGTAAAATACAGGATTGTATCCATCTTCCTCTAAGGTAAAGTCAATCAACACAGAGCGATCGCATAGTTCGGTAAAAGCTTGTTGAATAGCGGTAAAAGCCAGGTTGATTTCCGCAAAATTCGGGGGATAATCAGGATGATTAAGGGTCGTAGGCGGATAGACTTCATGTAAACAAGTTACAGCTAGCAAGCAAGGAATTTGGGGATATTGTTGATGGAGTTTTGTCGCTATTTGGCGCAGAGTTTCCGTAGCGAAATCGTTGATTTTAACTGTAAGAATCAAAATCCTAGCACCAATCGCCTCTTTTTGCCAATCGCCGATCAATTCCTGAATAATCGTTTCGGTATCATGACTAACATCTCCTAAACCTACCGTATCTGTAAAAATTAGTAATGGTAAATCATTGGCAGGATAAGCATATCGCTGTGTATGTTGCGTGTGAGGGCGAAATCCCTGTCCGATGATTTGATCCGAAACTCCAGTTAATCCTCGGACAATAGAACTCTTACCTGATTGGGGTTTACCAATCAATAAAACTTCTGTAGTTGGTAATTGGGTGCGAATAGTTTGCAAAATTTCTGCAACTTGATCGTCACTCACACTAAACCATTGAAACAACGTCTGTCCGATCTGGTTTATGGGTAAACGTTGCGTTAATCCTGATGTGGTTTTGTTCCAGAAGGCCGTAATTCGGTTTAGCATCGCATTTTAATTAGAGAGAATGGGTGATAAATCTCCAATTGTCAGGGGATCAACACTGGGATCATTGAGGATTTATAAAAACTTATTAAAATAAATGCCTTACATATATATAAACACCAATCGTATCTATTCAGGAATACTTATTAAAAAAGTTTGCAATAGCTTGATTTTATTGCTAACGTGTGTAGTGGCGACATACTAGTGGATACTCAGATAAAAGCTGTGGAAACCGCAGAATTTGGAGGTGAAAACCCATGAATATTCAAGATAAAGTTGCTTTGATTACTGGTGCATCTAGAGGAATTGGTCGGGCGATCGCTTTAGAATTAGCCAAACTGGGAGCCAAGCGGCTGATATTGGTAGCACGCGATCGCCAAAAATTAGCTGAGGTAGCTCAGGAAGTGGAGAAGATGGGTACAGAAGCTATCATCATGTCCCTAGATTTAACCAAACCCGCCATGGTAAATATTGCTGTAGCCCAGTTGTGGCGCAGTTATGGACCTATTCATTTATTAGTCAACTGTGCAGGAGTAGCCTATCAAAGCACATTCCTGCAATCAAAGCTTCCTCATGTGCAAGAAGAACTGGCGGTGAATTTATTGGGAATGTATCATCTCACCAGTCTCATGGCTCGGAGAATGGCAAGCCAAAGAGAGGGAAGCATTGTCAACGTTTCGAGTTTAATGGGAAAAGTTGCAGCACCAACGATGGCGACTTATTCCGCTACCAAGTTTGCTATTTTAGGATTTACCCAAGCTTTACGTCGAGAACTAGCCCAATACAATATTCGTGTCATCGCCTTACTTCCCACCTTGACAGATACAGACATGGTAAGAGGCTTAAAATTATTTCGTTGGGTAGTTCCCATGACTCCCCAGCAAGTAGCGCAGGTATTTGTCAGTGGACTGCAAAAGAATCAAACAGAAATTGTAGTTGGATGGCAATCTCATTTGGCGATTTTGTGTCAACGTCTATTTCCCGATTTGCTAGAATTGGTGCTCAACATAGCCACACCCACAGCATTCGATAGGATTCAAGAACAAGAGTCGGAAGTTGTCTTGACTAACTATTCGCTCCCGATCAAACCAGAGGTAGAAGAATTTCAAATTCTGAGCCAACATCGAGTTGTGAACTAAAATTCAATTTACCACCATGTCTAGCAGTAATAATGCGATAACTTGCGGCTAGACTGGTTTCTATATTAGTCCCTTTACCCGCAGAAAATGATTGAATTACTTGTTGTTGTTGTTCCTCAGATAACCCCGGACCATTATCATTAATACGAACTAATACCCAACGAGAATCAGCGGAATTTGGAGTTGTACCAGATAATGAAATAACTTGTGTAGTAATTTCAATCCTTGGCTTAGAGGTGAGGTTTTCTGGTTTGGAATCAACCCGAAATGAGACATTATTAAGTAAAGTATCAATAGATTGACTCAAGATATTCATAAAAACCTGGTTTAATTGACCTGGAAAGCAATAGATCGGTGGCAAATATCCATAATGTTTCACAATTTCTATTTCCCCTTTAATCCGGCTATTAATTAAGAGAACTATATTGTCTATACAAGCATGTATATCTATTGATCTGGGATTGATTTCATCGATATGGCAGAAATTCTGTAAACTAATCACAAGTTTTTTCAGTCTTTCTGCTCCTGTCCAAATACTATTGAGTGTCTTGGATAAATCTTCATCTAAAAAATCAAATTCAATTTCTTCTTTTAAATTCAGAATTTCATCAGACTCGCGGGGTGATTGTCTTTGATAAGTAGCTACCAATCTGAGTAAGTCTTGGGTGTAGTTATCTAGATAAGTTAGATTTCCCCAAATAAAGTTCACAGGGTCTAAAATTTCATGTACTACTCCATCTAAGAGTCTTCCTAAACTGGCCATTTTATCATTTTGAATCATTTTTGCTTGAGACCGTTCATATCTTAATTGAGTTTCGATACCTCGCATTTGCCAAGAAATAGTATTTAATGCTTGTACATCAAGTAGTCGATAACTGTCAATATTTATTTGCACAACTAGTGGTTCAGCTAAAAGTTCCGGTGGTCTTCGTAAACTCCGCTGCATTGCTGTTAAAATTGGTGTTGAATCAGGCAGTATTAAAACCGCTGTACGTGTATAGCTGTAGATGACATCTAAAGATTCCTGAAGTAATATTTCCTTCCCGTATGGACGAATCAGAAATTCTAAAAGTTGTCTCCGGGAAATTATACTAACAAATTTTCCTCGGTCTAATAAAATCACGCCTGGGAGTAAGGGATACTTGTCAAAATATTTGGCAATTTCCCAGCCACTACAGCTCATTTCTACCTGAAAATCATACATTGGTAGTTGCTGTAATGTGGAAGCTAAATTAAGATCGCGATCGCTACCAACAGAAAGAGATGGTTCCGGGATTTGAGAATGAGAATTTTCTGGCACAGGACACCCTTAATTTTTCAATTCAGACTTCTATTATCGGTAAGGATTAACCATGTAATCATATATAGTTATCGAATCATACTATAATTCATACTCTTCTCCTGCGAGAGGTGGAGCATTTCCAGATTTGATCCCAGCTCCCGCTATAAAAATTTCCTCATACCAAATAACTGCACTATAATGAAGCTTATCTTTGGGAACTGGTGATTGATCCCCATGTCCATCGCTCCCATTGCGGAGTGGAGTCGTTAACAGGCGCTTTTTGTAGGATATCACCTGATATCACCGGAAAATGAAACACTGATGCACAACTTTTGACTGCCTATGAATCAACTCAACAATGGTTTTACCCTTTTTCTCAGTTTACTAGTTGAGACAATACCTTTCTTGTTGCTTGGGGTTTTATTTTCTAGTTTGCTGCTCTTTTTTGTGGATGAGCAAAAATTAGTGGAGAGAATGCCTAAAAATCCTTTACTAGGTGCTTTATTTGGCAGCATGATTGGTTTCTTGTTTCCAGTATGTGAGTGTGGTAACGTACCAGTGGCACGGCGGTTACTTATGCAGGGAGTACCGACACCTGTAGCAATAGGATTCCTCCTAGCAGCACCAACGATTAATCCTATAGTTATTTGGGCAACGTGGACAGCTTTTCGGGAACAGCCAGAGATAGTAGTACTGAGAATCTTTTTGTCCTTATTAATTGCTACTATTGTTGGCTATATTTTTAGCTTCCAACAGGACTTGACTCCGATTTTACAACCAGCGATCGCTAGATATCTGAAATTTAACCCTCCATCTGTACCCGCAACAAAACGTCAAAGAAACCGTGGGCAGTTAATATCTCAGATGAAAAAGGAAACAAGTGGTAATAGTCTTTTGCAATCAGGGACTTACATACTTGGGGGTAAATTGGGTGCGCCAACTAAAACACCAACTAAATTAGACCCTAATACGACCCAGCCCGATAGGATAAACTCTCATGTTAGTAAATCTCTGCATGAAAAATTGTATCTAGTATTGGATAACATTATCCAGGAATTGCGGGAGTTGGGAGGAGTGATGGTTTTAGGAAGTGCGATCGCCGCTACTATCCAAGTTTTATCGCCACGAGAACTGATTTTGAGTTTAGGTAGTGGACCTATCAGTTCAATAGTGGCTATGATGTTGTTAGCAACAGCAGTTTCAATTTGTTCTACAGTTGATTCCTTCTTTGCTCTATCATTTGCATCTACTTTTACCAGTGGTTCCTTGTTAGCATTTTTGGTATTTGGTCCGATGATTGATATCAAAGGTGTAGGTATGATGTTGTCCATTTTCCGACCTAGAGCTTTAATTTATTTATTCTCTTTAGCAGGGCTGTTGACATTATTAATCACTCTGTTCTTAAATTTGCAAATTATGTAATTCTACCAAATTAATTAGGTAATTTTCCCTTTCCACTGCTAATTCACAATGACAAAAAAGAAATTCCAATTCCAAAATCGCTTACTCCCTTGGCTAGATATTTTAGCAATTATGGCTTGGGGAATTTTGATTTTAAAATATTGGTTAACTGGTAAGTTAAATTTGTTGATCCACCCTGATTACTTTTGGTTAGCTATATCAGGTGGTTTGGGTTTGCTAATTGTGGGTTGTTTAAAATCAATCCAAATTTGCAGGGGTTCTCGCTATGGACTGCCAAATATACAGCATATAAATATATTTCCTCCTGGTTGGAGTAGTTGTTTACTATTAACTGCAGCAATTTTGGGCTTGCTGATTACACCTCGTGTCTTTGCGAGTCAGACAGCTTTAGAACGGGGAGTAACAGAATCAATTGGGATGACACGCGCTCATCCCCAAGCATTTCGCGTTACTGCTCATCCAGAAGAGAGAACACTTGTAGATTGGGTGCGGACGCTGAACGTCTATCCAGAACCTGACGCTTATACAGGACAAAAAGTAAAAGTACAAGGTTTTGTGATTCACCCACCAGATTTAGATAAACATCACTTGCTTTTAGCGCGATTTGTGATCACATGTTGTGCTGCGGATGCTTATCCAGCAGGTCTACCAGTTAAGCTTTCAGCAAGTCAAGAGCAATATCCGGCGGATAGTTGGTTAGAAGTAGAAGGACAAATGGTGACTGAAAATCTGGCTGGTAAACGTCAACTTACGATTAACTCCACATCATTAAAACAAATTCCCCAACCCAAAAATCCCTACACTTATTAAGTTAAGGGTTAATTAAAAGGTCGTAGGGAAATCCCCATCATTGAAATAATGGCTAGAGCAACTAAATTTATTCAACTGATTCAACCACTTGATCGGATAGCGATCGCCACAATGCTCCTACTGAGCCTATTGATTGGACTTGTGATTTGGAAAGGTGATGGTGTCAGACCACATGTGCGTGAATTTACTTGGCAAAATCAACAAATTGGAGCCGAAGATACCTCTTTCGCTCTCACTTTTAGTCGTCCTATGGACAACAAAAGTGTAGAGGATAACCTGAAAATATTACCACCTTTGGCAGGTAAAATTAGTTGGGCGGGTCGGCGCTTAGTTTATACACTATTAACACCAGCACCTTACGGGACAAACTATAAATTGCAATTACAATCAGCCCAAGACAAATTTGCTCAGGGAGAAGGTAGTAAGAGATATATTCAGAGCTTTACAGGTAACTTCAATACGCGTAATCGAGTTATCCTATATATTGGGACAAATCCAGAAGAACATGGGAGGTTAGTCCTGTACAATTTAACTCAAGAGCAAAAGAAGATTCTCACAACTGAAGACCTTGTCGTCATGGATTTTGAACCATTTCCCAATGGAGAAAAAATTCTGTTTTCTGCCCGATCTCCTCAAAATCCAGATTTATTATCCGCTCAAATTTATACTGTAACAACAGGGATACCGAGTAAGTCTGGAAAACAGACTGAAATAGCAGGTAAAGTCAGGTTAATTTTAGATAATCAAGATTACCAAAATCTCAAATTTGATTTATCGCCTGATGGAGAAACAATTGTCATTCAACGGGGGAAAAAGGATAATCCTGGTGAATTTGGTTTATGGTATTTACGACTGAATAATAATGGTTCAGTCAAAGATAAACCATCTCCACAACTCTTACACAGTCAGCCAGGTGGAGATTTTACTATCACACCTGATAGTAAGGCTGTAGCTGTGTCTCAAGGACAAGGGACAGCGATTCTCCCCCTCCAAAGTGATGCTAGTAAACCTCTAGATTTTCTACCTCAATTTAGTCTAGTCCAGGCTTTCTCTAAAGATGGGTCTCAAGCAGCAATGGTTAAGTTTAATACTGACTATACAAGAGATTTGTTTTTAGTTACTAATCAAGGTGTACATAAACCATTACTGAAAACAACTGGTTCAATTATCAATTGTCAATTTGATAATGCTGCTGCTAATCTTTATTGCTTAGTCACACAACTGATATCCAAAGAACAATATATAGAACAACCATATTTAGTCGAAATTAACTTAAAAACCCAACAACAGAAGGCGTTATTAATGTTACCAGTTGGTCAACATAATATCCAAATGAGTATAGCTCCTGATGGTTTAGGACTATTATTTGACCAAGTAGTACCAATAGCAAATATTACGACAAAATTACCTGACAATACCTTAAAAACGGATGATGGTCAGCCAATTTCTAGTAGTAGTCTTTGGCTGATGCCTTTATTACCATTTACAGACATGACAACTACGAATATCAAGCCAGAACAGCTTCCTCTCGCTGGATTTAGCCCTCATTGGTTACCGTAGGAGCGAGGAGGAGTTTACTATCTTCCGCTAGATGAAGGTAGAAGAACTAAGTAAGGCTAGATTGAGTAAAACTTCATATTCCTGATTACTGACACAATATGCACCAAATCTAGCCAAATGAGGATTCATCATTTGGGCATCGAATAGCACAAATTGTCTTTGGCGTAATCTTTCCACCAATTTCACCATCGCTACTTTAGAACCTTCAGGAATTTGATAGAACATTGATTCACCAATAAAGGCTCCACCAATGACAATTCCTAAAATTCCCCCCGCCAGTTGGTCTCCCAGCCATGTTTCAAAACTATAGGCGTAACCAGCTTGATAGAGTAACCAGTAAATTTTTTGTAATTCTGGTGAAATCCATGTAGTCTCCCGGTTGGCACAACCTGCAACTACTCCAGAAAAATCACGATTAATTGCGACTAGAAATTTTTCTTGGTTAATTGCACGCTTTAATGATCTGGGATAGTGAAATCTTTCATCCAGAGGAATCAAAGTTCTTTCCTTACTTCCGTACCATCCAAGGCGATCGCTTTCATCAGCCATGAGAAAATAGCCTTGAGCGTAACCTCGAATAATAGCGGCTATGTCATATTGCATAATTCAATGATAATTCCATCCCTCACCTTACCACCAGCCGAACGCCCTGATTTAGAAGGCCAATGGCTACAACACAGCCTACTAAAGTGGTTAGATACAGAATTTATTCCCGAAGCAGTTAACCAAGAAATAGCCCAACGCGCAGCACAAATTTTTGTGCGACAGCGAATGGAGGGAGAAAATGACTTGGGGTCTTTAGTTATTGCTATTGTCACAGAAATGCAGTCATTTGATTTTTCGCACAGCTTCTATGGAGAGTTTACGATCGCCAACGCCGTTAGCGACCTACTTTTAGAAAGCCTGGGAATTGATAGATGTTGTGGTCAGTGATGCTTGACGATGGAGAACCGTTAAAACTACCAACTAGACTTGACCACTCCAGGTAAAAGACCCTCATGCGCCCATTCCCGCAGAACGTTCCGAGACAAGCCAAAATCACGATAAACACCACGAGGACGACCGCTGACCCAGCAACGATTGCGACGACGATTCGGCGCGCTATTGCGAGGTAATTGCTGAATTTTGCGATGAATTTCCAGTTTGTCTAGGGGAGATTCTGCGCTTCTAAATTCATCCAGCAATGCTTCCCGCTGTTGAGCATATTTCTCTACTAACTTAGCGCGCTTTTTCTCGCGCTCAATCATACTTTTTTTTGCCATAAATGCTTGATTTTAATAAAAGCAGCATTTTCAATTATACAATATATTAAAGGATAATGGTAAAATCTACAGCGACAGATTATTTGTTTACAAAAATGGGCAAGAGGAGAATCGAACTCCTATGACCGCAAGGTCGCCACATTTTGAGTGTGGTGCGTCTACCAGTTTCGCCACTCGCCCTTATATCTAACTTTGTTAATATAGCATATTTTTGTGATTTGCAAGCGCAATTTTCTCAATTCTGGAAATTTTCTGAGTACGTGCTTTTCCCTTTAGTCTCTACTTTTAGTCTAAACTCCAGTTGTAATTACAGGCGAGAAAAAAGCCAAAGACTTACTCCCGTTGCCAAAACGCAAATAATTCCGGCTAAACCAGCTAAAGGTTTTTTGTTCTTACCTGTAATCCATTCCGAAACTTTACCTGTATAGGTATGGAGTTGAGCGGTATCCATCAGGGCGATCGCCCATATCCATCCACTATGTAATCCCCAAGCTATACCCAAACTCCCTCCATCCACAAATCTAGCTAATGTTAAGACCAATCCCATCAGCGCCAGTCCAGGAAGTTGAGGTCTGGTTTCCTTTTGCTCCCAAACCAAGTGGAGTAAAGCAAAAATTAAGCTAGAAATGAGTATGGCTGACCAAAGGGGATAATCCTGCTCTAGGGTAGTCAAGATAAACCCGCGAAAAACCAACTCTTCAATACCACCGACAAATAATGCTACCAATAAAATAGGCAGTAAAATAGGCGGTATCAAGTGCATATTTTGTCTTGACCAACAGCACCAACCTAACCAGGATTCTCCCAAAAATACTATCCCTAGACTCGACACACCTAAGCCAAAACCTAGTGGTAAAGAGGTAAAGATGGACCAGTCTTTAATACCATAGTCAGTAAAAGACCCGGACTTCAATTGGCTAACTCCCCAAATAATTAGAGGAGCCAAAACATAAAGGGAGACCAATAAAGGTATTTTTTGTTCTGGTTCTAAAGGTTGATTTATGCGCCAGCCAAATTTTATGGCTAATATTGTAGCCAATGGTAACCAACACCCAATCCAAGCGATGAAGAAAGCCAATATGGTCACGATTACTGGCGCATCTTGGAGAAACGCCAGTAATATTTTAGCTGATAGCTGTAAAAGTTCTCTAAGAGTAGATAAAAAAAGCACGATAGACAAATTAGGGAGATAGAGTTCTTAATTTAGTTTATTAAGACTCTAATAGAATTGGTCACTTATGCAAGAGGTCTAATCGTTTTTTATCATCATCTAGGGGTTTAGCTACAGATGGTCAAAAACTCGGCGGACTTACTCCTCATCATATTCCAAATCTACATCGTCATCAGAGTCTATATCTGGGGTTATTTTGCGGTCACTTTCTCCAAGTTGAATCAAGTGGATATGCTTGTAACCCAGCCTAATTTCAAACTCATCGCCAGGCTTTAAACCCATGGCTTTGGTGTAAGTAGCACCAATCACAATTTGACCATTTTGATGAACACTGACCCGATATGTTGGTTCTCTACCGCGTCCATCTTTTGGTGCTTCTGGGCTAAGGGGAATTCCTCTAGCTGACAATAAAGCATCATAAAAGTCTGTGAGATTAACCCGAACCTGATTATTTTTAGTGATGGTGTAATAGCCACACTGCTTCGCTCTTTCACGTCGGGGTAATGTGGAAAGCTCTTTTACTTTAGTAAGCAGTACTTTTCCAGTTAACGGTGCAGTTGCAGTTTCAGTCATTATGCTCAAAATTTCCTTAATCTCTCCAAGCTGATAAATAATGTCGTTTTATGCCAGTTTTTGGCTTGATGAACAACCAGGTACATTTTGTCCTGATTAAGACATAAAAATTTATGTCTCTACACTACGAATTAACAAAGCAGTAGCAGCCACGCTTTTAGGGCTAATGTTACTGATTTTGCTAGTTCGTAATTTTAAATCAAATACTAGCATGAATTAATAATAGCAAACTATTTGTTTAATTTTAAATTCTTAAATTCAACTTACCTGAGAATTTTTTGAGAATTTTTTGAGAATTTTTTGAGAATTACTGCACTCTGGGGGTAAAAATAATGGGAATTTCCTTCTGGGTGCATTTTCTGATGAGTATTAGCTCAGGACTTTGAGAAAATTTTATCTATATAATTGTCGCTGCTCTATCTAGAGGAGGAAAAAATCAGGATAAAGTAGTTGTTAGTCTAGTTGTTAGTCTAGTTGTTAGTTTGCCTTGTATTAGCTCATTTTTGCCAACTATCTTTCTATATAAGGGTTTTCAGTCCAAATGGAAGTAATTTTTCGGGTCTTTCGTCAGCAACAAAACTCTACTCCAGTTTGCCAAACTTATACTTTACAAGTACAACCTAGTCAGACAATCTTGGATTGTCTCAATCAAATTAAGTGGGAGCAAGACGGGACTCTAGCATTTCGCAAAAACTGTCGCAATACCATTTGCGGTAGTTGTGCTATGCGGATTAATGGACGTTCAGCTTTAGCTTGTAAGGAAAATGTGGGAACCGAAATAACTCGATTGTCAGAAATTTCCTCTAGAATAGTCCCGACTCAGGCTATTCCAGAAATTACAGTGGCTCCTTTGGGTAATATGCCTGTAATTAAGGATTTAGTTGTGGATATGAGTAGTTTTTGGGATAATCTAGCCGCAGTTAACCCTTATGTAAGTACAGCAGCTAGACAAGTCCCAGAAAAAGAATTTTTACAAACACCATTAGAGCGATCGCAACTGGATGAAACTGGTAACTGTATTATGTGTGGTGCTTGCTATTCGGAATGCAATGCGCGGGAAGTAAATGCTGATTTTGTCGGACCCCACGCACTGGCGAAAGCGTATCGGATGATAGCAGATTCTCGTGATAGTGACAGTGAAAATCGTTTGCAGAATTCTCACCAAGGAACTCAAGGAGTTTGGGGTTGTACTCGATGTCTTTACTGTGATGCGGTTTGTCCGATGGGAGTAGCGCCATTAGAGCAAATTACCAAGATTAAACAGGAAATTCTCCACCGCAAACAGGCGCAAGATAGCCGTTCGGTGCGCCATCGTAAAGTATTAATCGATTTAGTTAAACAAGGTGGTTGGATTGATGAACGCCAATTTGCTCTACAGGTAGTGAGTAATTACTTCCAAGACCTCCAAGGTTTACTGTCTCTTGTCCCTCTGGGTTTACGCATGTTGACCAGGAGAAAATTCCCTTTGTCCTTTACGCCTTCCCCAGGAACCCCAGAAGTGCGATCGCTAATCAACAACATCCAAAAACTAGAAAACAGCTGATATTTATTATTCTCCTCAGCTCTACATCGGTAGCTGAGGAGAAACTATCCTCCTATTAATAGTGTCATACAAGGAAATGTCCCAGTGACCGTTATTGCTGTACTCAAAAGCAATTTTAGTTCCATCAGCACTAATTGTAGGATTGCGTACCTCTGCTGGGACATTCGCAGTTAAATTTTGTGATTGGCGAATATCTCGGTTATAGAGGTAAATATCTGAGCGTCCTTGATGACTGGCGACAAAAACGATCAACTGTCCATTACCGGAAATACTCGGATGTGTCGCCATGGTATCAAAAGAGTTCAATCCAGGTAAATCGACCAAACTGCGGTTGACCGTATCAAACAAATAGACATTTTGACTTCCTCGGCGATCGCTAGTAAAGACAATATATCTCGCAGAGATTTGTGGGTCTAATTCAGAAGATAGGCTATTAAGACCCCGACCTCCTGGGTCAAAGGGATAATTCAAAATCCGCGGATAACCAAAACACCCAGTCAACAAACTAGAGCATATCAATATAATTATATAAATAGATGATTTAGATTTTTTCGCCATAAAGTTTTTATTTACTTATCTCTCTTTCTTCCCTCTACACCCTATTTTCCAACAATAGAACCGTTGGGAATATCTAATTCAATAGTAGGACCACGGTCTAAAACCTCAATATCCCATTGACCACGACTAGCACTTTCAAAGACAATATAGCGCCCATCAGGACTAATATATGGATTTCTAATCCAACTATGGTAGTTGGGAGTAATAATTTGTGACTGTTCTGTAGCTCGGTCATAAATTGCTGCTACTGACCGTCCTTGGTCAGTAGTTAAATAGCAAATATAGCGTCCATTATAGCTCAGGCTGGGACTTTCAGCAATTGTATCTTGTCGATTTAAGCCTGGTGTAGGCATAAAAATGTGTTTTTCTAAGTCGTAAACTAGTAAACGCTGATTATCGTTATGATTAGACACAAAAGCCAAAAATTTCCCATTTCCACTCAAAGCAGGTTGCTGTTCTGTAAAACGGCTATTGGGGGAATTAGACCCTGGTATATTACTATTCGTACAAGATACAAGTAAAATAACCAGTCCAAAAATTAGGCTCCAACGCATTTGTCTTTGGAGCCAAAATCTCACATTTGGCACTTTTTTGTTTAATTCCCTAACTTACTAAAAATCATCATCATCCAAATCGCTAGGTTTATTAGGGTTATTCTGGGTATTTTCTATCGGGTTGTATGGTACATAGTCTGTAGAAATAACTTCATCATCATCAGATTTTCGCGGAGAAATCGAGTCATTGGGACTGCGTCTTCTTGATTTAGGAGGAATACTCTCTGACGAATTTTCTGACCGCTTAGGTTTGTTACTGCTCCGACGGCGAGAGCTTGTTTCTTCTGTTTCTGGACTTCCCCAACTATCTTCATCTCTAGAAACAGATCCCCAATTTTCTGTACCATAATTCTCGTTATTACGAGTTGTGGAACGTCCAGAATTTGGTGTTGTCCTTCTTCTTTTATCAGTACTTTCTGGTTTTCCTGAATTAATGGGACGTTGAGTACGGCGGGGAGGTTGGTCATCATAGTAGTCATCGCGGTAATCACTACGCGTTGACCGGTCATCTCTACTACCGCGAATCCGAGGACGGGGGGGACGTTCCTCCTCTTCATAGGGGAGGGGTTCTAAATCTGCATCCATTTCGGCTTGATAGTTCCGTCGATCTGAGTAAGAATACTTACGGCTGACTTCGCGTTCATCATCTACAATAGGGGTATTCCGCTTGGCTTGTTGAGTCGCTATACTGCGCAAACGAATACTTTCGACTGCAAAAAATACTGTAGTTCCGACTAAAAGCAACTGACCAAATTGCAAAATTGGATCTAGTCGCCATCCTTGGAAAACGAGAATAAAACCACACAGTAAACCTACTGCTGCGAAAAAGATATCTTGGTCCCGTGAAAGTTCTGGACGCACAGTGCGGAGGAAATACAGTGCTGCCCCAGCCACAGCCAGGAAAATTCCTAGAATACTGGCTGAGTTCGCCCCGAAATTTACCTGAGCCACAATACTGGCTGAGTTCAGCCCAAAATTAATCATTGCTGTTTTTCCCAATATTCATAATAAGAGGGTGTAGGGTGTAGAACTTCGACTTTGCTCAGTACACCCTAGTTCTAAGCATTAATAACGCTTAATTTTATCTTTCTGACTGATGAAGATCAACGCTACACTGGTGGGAATAACTACAATTGCAGTACCCCAAACCAAGCTCCAAAGAAAATTTGCTAAAGATGCTGTCATAATATTCTCAACTTTGTTTTACCGACTTCTCCCTAATTTTAAACCTGTATTACTTTCTTGAGAAGCCATTCAACCTGAGATTCATCTTTAATTATTTAACGATTTGGCAAATGGGGTGGGAATAAGACCTCAAGTTTGGTTAAAATTGGGAAGGAAATAGTTGACAAAGCTGAATAACTTAATCAAAAACTTAATCGATGACTGGCGTGACCATAACTTCTTGGATTCTGGGTTCTGTTTTAGGACTGATGATACTTCTGTTTATTTTCCGTATTATACTCACTTGGTATCCACAGGTAAACCTGAACCAGTTACCGTATAATATTGTAGCTTGGCCTACAGAACCTTTCTTAGTCCCTCTGCGTCAATTAGTTCCACCTATTGGTGGAGTGGATATTACTCCCATTATTTGGGTTGGTATTTTCAGTCTGGTGCGGGAAGTTCTCCTGGGTCAACAAGGGTTGTTGACAATGATGAATCGGATTTAGGGTGAATAGGATTTCCTTCTATTGTACTCAATAATGATAATGCTACTATTGGCGCTGTAACTGCGCGCAAAATCCGCCGACCAAGAGAAACCGCTTGGAATTGTTTGGCGATCGCCATTGCTATTTCTTTCTCTGTCCATCCACCTTCAGGACCTGTCGCAATGGTTATTTCACCAGCTATTTCATCATCCAAGTCGCGACTAATCACTTTGCTTAAATGTGGATATTCACCCCGCGCCTCACAAAGATAGCGGTGATTACTTCCGCATTCACTAATAGCAGAGCTAAAAGCTATAGGCGCTAAAATTGTGGGTACAAAGGCTCGCTCTGACTGTTCCGCTGCTTCTGCTGCTATGCGTCTCCAGCGATCGATTTTTTGCGGACTGGGATTTATAACGGTGCGATCGCTCAATACTGGAACAATACAAGCTACACCTAATTCCGTACAACACCTGATTATTTCCTCAAATCCATTGCTTTTTGGTAACGCCACTATCAGGGTAATACTCACAGGTAATTCAGTTTTTACTGATAGAAGTTCCAATACATGTCCTCTGTCTCCTACTAATTCTACTAACCACCACTTACCCATCCCATCCATCGCAATCCAGCGATCGCCATCTTGTAACCGCAAAACACGGATCAAGTAATGTTGTTGTTGAGGAGTTAATAAGATGTGCTCTTGCTGGATTTGATTAGGATTAATAGTAACGCGTTGGAGTTGGGACATGCATATTTTCCACAGTAGATAAAATTGAGATCAAGTTGTATAAATTGATTTGGAAAAACTAAATAGGTACAACAATATATATTGTATTTGCCATCTTGATATTATTCATCCAGTGATTAACAGGAAGATTTTCTATGTCTAAGTATCATAAACTACGCACAGTCACCTTATTCCAACATCCAGATGGGCAAAATTTAAAAGTTGGTGGTTACAGACCCGATCCTGAAGATGCTAATGACAAGCAGTACGATACTGACCGCTTCAGTGCTGAAGAACTACCAGCGATGGTAGATTTACGCCCCCATATGACAGAAGTGGAACAGCAGGGTCATCTCAGCAGTTGTACAGCTAATGCTATGGCTGGAGCTTATGAATATTTAGCAGTACGCGAAACGGGAACATCTGACCGTGTGAGCCGTTTATTTATTTATTATAATGCCAGAGATTGCGATGGAACGACGAATGTTGACCAGGGAGCTTATTTACGTAATTGTATTCAGGTATTAAGAGAGTATGGTACTTGTAACGAGCAAACATGGCCTTATGACCCTAATTTAGTTTTTTCACAACCTGATGAAGGCGCTTATGAAGAAGCAAAAAACTTCTTGATTGATGAAGCTGAACGAATCAATATAGATTTACATGATATGCGTCACTGTTTAGCTGAAGGTTATCCCTTTGCTTTTGGTTTACAGTTATTTGAGTCCTTTGAAACTGTGGGAAATACAGGGAAAGTCTCAATGCCAAATCCAGCGAAAGAAAAACATGCTGGTGGACACGCCATGCTGTGTGTAGGATATTCGGACAAAGATAAAGTATTTTTAGTCCGCAATTCTTGGGGTACAACTTGGGGAGATAAGGGTTACTGTTATATTCCCTACGACTACATGACCAATCCTGAATTAATTGGTGATTGCTGGACAATTAAAAGTGTGACGGATGTTGATTATAGTCAGAGTGGTTGGTCCGAAGAAGGTTCTTTTTTCGACGAATTTATTGCCTCGTTGGTTGGTAATTCGGGATTTACCGCCAAAGATGATGAGGACGAAGATGGAGATGAGGACGAAGATGGAGATGAGGACGAAGATGGAGATGAGGACGAAGATGGAGATGAGGACGAAGATGGAGATGAGGACGAAGATGGAGATGAGGACGAAGATGAAGATGAGGACGAAGATGAATAGTCAACTTAACAAGTAATCCTTACCCTAAAATTTAGCAAATTTCCCCCAAATATCTGCTCAAAGACCCTGAATAACGGATAAAATTCTGTAAAAAGGGTCTAAATTATATTTAAGGGATTTATTGGATAATGACATCTAACATTGAAGTGACCATTTCTCTCAACGACCTGGGATTAGAAGACGAAGATTTACAAGCAGAAGCACAAAACCTATTACCCCAGTTAAGAGAGGTGGATGGAATAGAAACAGCAGATTTAGTTACTTTGGTCAATGCTCCTCAAGGAACAAAATCTGTGAGTGGCTTTTTGTTGGGATTATTAAAAGCACAAGTTAATCCTGCTAATATCCAAAATTTGTTTAAATTCCTCAGCGATCGCTTTGGGAACAAACCCATTAAGATGGTGGTCAAAGCTCCTGATGGTAGAGAATTGAATATCGAAGCAACTAGAAAAGACTTTGAATTTCTTAAACAACAAGCAGTGGATTTCTTAAACAATAAATCAAGCAGCTAGGATGAGGAAGATCGCACTGCTAATAGGGATAAGTCAATATGAACTCGGATTACAACCGCTACCCAAAGCTGTAAATGATGTTGATGCGGTACATCGAGTTTTAGTAAATCCAGAGATGGGAGATTTTGCTCAGGGGGATGTGACAGTACTCAAAAATCCTGAAAGACAAGTCATGTCGGAAAAAATTGAGGAGTTATACAGCAATTGTCAGAAAGATGATTTGGTACTTTTCTATTTTTCCGGTCACGGGATTACTATAGATACTGGTGAATTTTACTTTTCCACCCGCATTACCAAGAAAAATGACCAGGGAAAATTGAGGACAGCATCGGCGATCGCTGCGAAAGAGATACATAGTTGGATGAATCAGAGCAAGTCGAAAAGACAAGTGTTAATTTTAGATTGCTGCTTTAGTGGTGCGTTTGCGAAAGGATTGACAACCAAAGACTGTGGAACTATTGAATTGGATAAATTTTTAGGAGGTGAGGGAAGGGTAATCCTGACTGCTTCTAGTTCCACACAATATGCTTTCGAGTCCGATGGTTTAGAGCTTTCGGTTTACACACATTATTTAGTAGAAGGGATTGAAAAAGGAGCAGCGGATAGAGATGGAGATGGTTTAATTGCGGTAGATGAGTTACATAATTATGCGAAAAACAAGGTAAAAGAAGCCGCTCCAGCCATGACGCCAGAGTTATATGCTTTTAAGGAAGGTTTTCGCATCTTTTTAGCCAAATCGCCGCAGGATGACCCAGTCCTTAAATATCGTAAGCAATTCGAGCAAATAGCTATTGAGGATGAAGGAGAGATTAGTTCTATCAACCGCTATTATTTGGATGAGTTGCGAGATCATCTGGGATTGTTGGTCGATCAGACTGAGATAATTGAGTTTGAGATACTTGAACCTTATTGTCAACGTCAGCAAAAAGTCCAGAAGTATCAGCAAGCGCTATCTCAAATAAGAGAATATCCAATTTCAGACAGACACCGTTATGGTTTAAAACGCTTACAAAATATATTGGACCTTAGAGATGAAGATATAGAAGCAATTGAGCAAAGAGTATTGGCGGGGAAAAAAGCTGAATATAAGAGACAGCAAAAGGAATCTAAATTAGAAGTACAACCAACAAGAGAACCATCTCAACTAAAAATTGAGGATTTCAGAGAAAATTTGGGTGATGGTGTATTTTTGGAAATGGTTGCGATTCCTGGTGGTGAATTTCTCATGGGTTCACCAGAAAATGAGCTAGGAAGACGCGATTCAGAAAGTCCACAACATAAGGTTATTGTTCCACCCTTTTTCATGGGTAAGTTTCCTGTTACCCAAGCGGAATGGAAAAGAGTAGCAGTTTTACCAAAAGTTAAGCATGATTTGAAAATTGACCCATCTGTTTTTAAAGGAGACAAAAGACCTGTAGAGTGTGTTTCCTGGAATGATGCGGTTGAGTTTTGCGATCGCCTTTCCCAACATACCAACCAGCAATATCGTCTACCAAGCGAAGCGGAATGGGAATATGCTTGTCGAGCAGGGACTACTACACCTTTTTATTTTGGGGAAACAATAACGAGTGAATTAGCAAACTATAATAATTCAAGTGGACAGACAACAGAAGTAGGTAGTTTTCCATCTAACGCTTTTGGATTATACGATATGCATGGGAATGTATGGGAGTGGTGTCAAGACACTTGGCATAATAGCTATGAAGGTGCGCCTAGTGATGGAAGTGCTTGGGTAGATAATGTAAATCGAGTTATACGTGGAGGTGCTTGGAACTACGTTGCTAGAAGCTGTCGATCCGCGTGTCGCATCAACTTTATCCCCGACGCCCGTAGCGACTTCGATATAGGTTTTCGGGTGGTCTGCGTAGCTGCGAGGACTTAGTTCCGTTTTTACCAAAGCACGAAGTGACAAGTCGTCGATTTGAGTATATTTTCCCCATAATCCTGCTTTTCTATTATCTTTATCCCTAAACCCTCCTACTTCAAAGCAAATCTATGTCAATATTTAACTCCCGTAGTTTTGCTGCTATTATTTCCATTTTTGCTACTTCCTGAGCAGTTCGTTGTTCAGCTAATTCCCTCATTAAAGCTTCCCGATCGGCCCTTTGTTCAGCCAATTCTCTCATTAAAGCTTCCCGATCAGCCCTTTGTTCAGCCAATTCTCTCATTAAAGCTTCCCGATCAGCCCTTTGTTCTAACGCAATAAGTCGTTCTTCTGATTGTGATAAACTCTCCTCCACTGTAGGAACCAACTCTCCTCTTGGGTGAAAAAATCTAGTCAACTTCTCATGTATTCCCAGATATAATCCTAATTGCTCGCTCCATAAATGTCCCCGCTTATTTGGTCTTATCCGTTGATATTTACCGTTTTTTAATCTAAATCCCACCAATTCTGGTTTGTATGGGTCATACCAAAAATACTCTGGTGTACGAAATGTATTTTGGTAAATTTCTTTTTTCAGACCTTTATCGACTTTTGCTGTACTAAGTGAAATAACTTCCACAATTACATTGGGATATTTATAATTTTCTTCCCACACAACCCAACTCTTTCGAGTTTTCCGCTCTGTATCTAGGACGACGAAAAAATCTGGTCCACGAAAGTCTTCCGATTTAAGTTGTAAAGGACTAAAGTAGATAGTTAAATTCCCAACAGTATAGAAATCCATTCTATCTCGCCACAACCAGAGTAAACATTTGATTAAGAGCATCATTTGCTCTAGATGTAGTTCGGTTTCCAAAGGCGGTTCATCACTAAATAATTCATTTGGAAGTAAGGGCGGAAATCCAAGATGAGCTGAGGGTTGAACTTCCGGTGGTTGATTACTATAAGATAAACTGCTGATGGGGGAATCTGGTTCCTTGGCTATAGTCATATCACAGCTACCATGTTTTAGCAGAATCAATAAACTTAATTTTAGTCCATTTGTTCTATATTAGACCTGTCACAAATACACTGAAAAGGAAAAAAATGGTAGAACGGTAAATTGAAAACCCTACCGAATATCTACCATCATGAAAAATCCCCTTCATTATATAGACACTTATCCAAGTCGTATAAAACAAATATTTGGCTGCTTATACTTTAGCTGTAGGACGTGTGGCTCAGGCTTTGAGCGATCGCGCTTTATCCCTAATTTTTAATCCACTGTAAGTGGTTTAATTTGGAAACTACAGACTAGACTTTCTGAGCATTCGCAAAACGGTGGTTAATTTCATCCCAGTTAACCACATTCCACCAAGCTTCTAAATAATCAGGACGACGGTTCTGATAATTCAGATAATAAGCATGTTCCCAAACATCATTCCCAAAAATTGGATATTGACCATCGCTTAAAGGACTATCTTGGTTTGCTGTCGTTGTTACTTCCAACTTTCCTTGGCGATTTTGGATTACCCATACCCAACCACTACCAAAACGACTAGCACCAGCTGTATTAAATTCTTTTTTCAAAGCTGTAAAAGAACCAAAGTTTTTGACAATAGCAGTGGCGATTTCCCCTGTGGGTTCTCCACCACCATTAGGCTTCATGATTTTCCAGAACATTGAATGGTTTACATGTCCACCACCATTATTCCGTACAGCAGTCCGAATATCCGCAGGTACTTGATTCAGATTTTGTAATAGAGATTCTACAGATTTACCTTTCAACTCAGGATGTTTATCTAATGCGGCGTTCAAGTTTTTCACGTAAGCTGGATGATGCTTATCATGGTGAAAATGCATGGTTTTAGCATCGATATATGGTTCTAATGCTTCATAAGCATAAGGTAATGGTGGTACTTCAATTAGGCTAGTTGGCTGAGGAGGAACCACACCGGAGTCTGAAACTAGTTCGGCGCTAGCAGATAAATTAAATACAAAGACACCAGCACCACCACCAATTAAACCTAAGAAATGACGACGGTTAAAATTCATAAGAGGGATTAAGTAATAAAGGAATTGGTAACTGGGAAACAAGTTTCCTCATTTCCCAATTTCTCATTATTACATTATGTAAATCCTAAAAATACTGAATTATAGCTGACGCAAATTCAGAACATTTCAAAGGTTCTACAGGCGGTTCCAACAATCGTGCTAAGTCATAGGTAACTTGACTATTGGCGATCGCCTTCCCTAATCCTTGCTTAATCAACTGAGCAGCTTCTACCCAACCCAGATATTCCAGCATCATCACACCAGATAAAATCACAGAACCAGGGTTAATCCGGTCTAAACCAGCGTGCTTAGGCGCAGTTCCATGAGTTGCTTCAAAAATAGCACAAGTATCGCCAATATTAGCACCAGGTCCCATCCCTAAACCACCCACAATCGCAGCAGCAGCGTCAGATAAATAATCTCCATTCAAATTCATTGTTGCTAGAATAGAATATTCATCTGGGCGAGTTTGGATTTGTTGAAAGATACTATCAGCAATCCGGTCATTCACCATCACCAAGTCTTTCCACTTACCATTCCCATGGGTTGACCAAAGACTATCCAGTACAGTTTTGACTTCCGTGATAATTTCCGCTTGTTTTTCGGGAGTCAGCGCCTTAAATCCTGGGTCAATCTGGTGAGCATTTTCCTCTAAACTGATATTTGGATTTTTCTCCCGATTGCTCAAAATCCAGGATTCCCTTTCAGTCACAATTTCGGCGCGAAATTCCGTCGTCGCTAATTCATAACCCCAATCACGAAAAGCACCTTCAGTATATTTCATGATATTGCCTTTATGCACTAGAGTTACTTGTCGTTTCTCTTTTGGTAAAGTCAAAGCGTGTTTGATAGCGGCTCTAACTAACCTCTGAGAGCCAGTTTTACTGATCGGCTTGATCCCAATTCCTGAATCTAGGGGAATTTGTTTTTTCCCGTGTTCTGGAGTCGCCGGAATTAGTTCCTTATTGAGGATAGAAATCAAGCGATCGCCAATTTCACTTCCCTGTCGCCACTCAATCCCCAAATAAATATCTTCTGTATTCTCCCTGTAAACAATTACATCCAATTTTTCAGGATTTTTGTGGGGAGAGGGTGTTCCTGCATAGTAGCGACAAGGACGGACACAAGCATATAAGTTAAATATTTGGCGCAGTGCTACATTCAAAGAACGCATTCCCCCCCCAATCGGAGTAGTCAGAGGTCCTTTAATTGCTACCCCATATTCTTGGATTGCAGTCAGGGTGTCTTGAGGTAAATACTGATATATTCCGTATAAATCGCAAGCTTCATCACCAGCATAAACTTTGAACCAATTAATTTTTCTGGTTTCCTTGTAAGCTTTTGCTACTGCTGTGTCTAGGACTTTTTGAGCAGCAGGCCAGATATCAATACCTGTACCATCTCCACGAATAAAGGGAATGATCGGATGATCAGGTACTATTGGTACACCATTTTTGAAGGTGATTTTAGCCCCTGTACTTGGTGGGGTTATCTTTTCATACATACGTCACACACTCCAGATAATTGAATTACCACCGAAATGGTTGAGCTAAATTAAAGTGAAATAGTCGCTATTTTGTCAGAGCAAAAATAGTAAACTACTCTTTGTTATCTGTAATCTGCAATTTCCAGAATCTCAGATAGCCAAATCGCTTGCTAACCATCACGCTAACAAGAGTAAGAGCATGATAGACCCAATAACTGTTTCAGGTAATGTTAATGACATCGACTCCCTCCGCCAATTATTAATTGCTGGGTCGCAAAAGGTGCAACAACAAATCATCCTGCAGTTAGCTAGCTTGGGTAAGGTAGGATTAGATGTGTTACAGGAATTTCTGCTTAACCGTTGTAATTCCCCGTCTACTTGGATTGATGGTATTACCTACCAAATGCTTAACAAATCTGATGTACCAACAGCCCAGGAATTTTTACAAACTAATTTTCCTGAAGGAATTGTACCGCTAAAGTCAGACTGTGGGATTAATTACATTTTTTTACAAGAGTTACTTGTCGCCCAAGATTTCCAAGCAGCCGATCGCCTGACGATCGAAAAAATGTGTGAATTGGCTGGATCTACCGCAGTCCAAAGAAAATGGTTGTATTTCACTGATGTACAAAACTTCCCCACCTCAGATTTACAAACCATTAATCAATTATGGCTAGTCCATTCAGAAGGCAAATTTGGTTTTTCTGTCCAGCGAGAAATTTGGTTAGGAACAGGTAAAAATTGGGATCATCTCTGGGTAAAAATCGGCTGGAAAAACGGCAATAAGTGGACGCGCTATCCCCACGAATTTACATGGGATTTAAGCGCTCCTAGAGGTCATCTACCTTTATCTAATCAACTCCGAGGTGTGCGCGTTATGGCTTCGTTATTGTCTCATCCTGCTTGGGTGGGATGAAATATGTCCATTGTTTTATGGTGTCAACATGGCAAGTGTTCGTCTAGAAGGAATTAAACGTAAATTTAATCATGTTACAGCCATTGAGGATATTTCTTTCACAATTCCTGATGGCGAATTTTGGGTTTTAGTCGGTCCTTCCGGCTGTGGTAAGTCTACTATTTTGCGGATTATCGCTGGTTTAGAAGCTGCGACTTCTGGTGAATTGTTTATAGGCGATCGCTTAGTTAATAATCTCCCCGCCAGAGCTAGGGATGTGGCGATGGTATTCCAAAACTATGCTCTTTATCCTCATATGACTGTGGCGCAAAATATCGCTTTTGGTTTGGAAATGCGCCAAGTTGACGCCAAGATAATTAAAGAACGGGTACAAGCAGTCGCTCAATCTCTGGCTCTAGAGTCTTTATTAGACAGGAAGCCAAAACAGCTTTCTGGAGGACAACAGCAGCGGGTAGCTTTGGGTAGGGCGATCGCTCGTCAACCACAGCTATTTTTACTCGATGAACCATTATCTAGTTTAGATGCCCAGTTACGCGATGATACCCGCGCAGAATTAAAGCAGCTACATCAAAAATTAGGTATTACTACTGTTTACGTTACCCATGACCAAGTTGAAGCGATGACATTGGCTGATAAAATTGTGGTATTAGATCGGGGAAAGATTCAACAAATTGATCACCCGCAGAGAATTTACGCATATCCAGCTAATGAGATGGTAGCTACGTTTTTAGGCAATCCACCAATGAATATTCTATCTGCTATTTATCGTGGTGATTATTTTGATATTAGCGGACAGTTATTAACAATTCGCCCAGAATTACCGGAAAAATTAAATTTATCTATTGGTCAAATTGTCAATTTAGGAATTAGACCAGAGCATATTTATCTGAGTGAATCAGAGCAGCAGGGAGAAGAAAAAACAGAACTAATAGCTGAGGTGAAAGTTGTAGAACCTTTGGGTAGAGAGACTTTGATTCGCTCCAGTTTACTTGGCTTGTCAAGTTTTCTCAATGTCCAATTAGGTGGATATGTCTCATTGCGGTATGGCGATCGCATATCTCTTAGATTAGATTTAAACCATTTATTTATATTTGAACATCGTACAGGTAACAGGATTTTCCCTGACTAAATCATCAATTCAAAATCTTCATCCGAGTAATTATAGATTCCTTTTTAGTTTTCCCACAGGGTTCAGCACTCTGACAGTCATTAATCGAGTCTATTTGATAATAAACGCGGACTTTTTTGTTTAAATACTTTGCTGATGCTTCACAGATATCAAAAGAAGCACTTAGATTATGCTCACCTTTTTTATCTACTAAAGTTACATAGCAAAGTAAATCACCATTGACAATCTCTTTGACTACGCCAACCTTGGGCTGCTGAGTCACATTTTGCGCTATTGATGAACTATAACAACTTACAAGCCAGATACAAGGAATCATTATGGTGATTAGAGGAAATGATCTTTTCATTTTTTTACCCTGGTAGCAAAGCATATAGACATCCCCAACAATAGTACACTACTCTAGTAAACAGATTTCGTGGTAGTCGTTAACTGTCAACTGTCAACCGTCAATAGCAGTATTCCCCTTCAAAACAATGACAACAAATAATCCAGCGATTTTAGCCTTAGACTTTGATGGAGTAATTATTGATGGACTAACTGAATATTTCGAGGTAGCATGGTCTACATACTATGAAATTTGGTCGCCAAAAAATACAGCATCAGATGATCTACCTTTGAGATTTTACCGCTTACGTCCTGTAATTGAAACAGGTTGGGAAATGCCTATTCTTATTCACGCTCTGATCGCAGGATTTTCAGATGCGGAAATTTTGCAAGATTGGGGAAATATTTGCGCAAAAATCTTGTCAGAGAATCATTTACAAGCTCATGAAGTAGGGATTAAACTAGATAGTATCAGAGATCAATGGATAGCATCAGATTTAAATGGTTGGTTAAGTCTGCATAGATTTTATCCTGGAGTAGTGGAAAAAATTAAATCTACTCTCGCCAGTTTTGTGAAACTATACATTATTACGACAAAAGAAGGTCGTTTTGTCCAACAGCTACTCCAGCAAGGAGGGATAGATTTACCACCTTCATTAATTTTCGGTAAGGAAGTCAAGCGTCCCAAATATGAAATTCTCCGAGAATTAATTCAGACCACAAATACTCAACCAGCCAATGTTTGGTTTGTGGAAGATAGACTGAAAACATTACAGCTAGTTCAACAACAACCAGATTTACAGGAAGTACAACTTTTCTTAGCAGATTGGGGTTATAATACTCAATCAGAAAGGGATGCTGCTCAACAAATTCCAGGTATTAAGTTAATATCTCTTGCTAATTTTACGCAAGATTTCCACTCAAGTCCATAATCTCCACCTTAATCCTATGCTGGACTTAGCAAAATTATCGCTCCAAATGCAGGGTTTAAGTCAACACCTCACGTCAGAAGCGACTGCTAGTCGTCAACGTCTGGATTTGGCGCAAGAAAATTTAAAAAATGCTGGTTTAGATCAAATCCAGCTAGTTGAACGCCAGAAAAAATGGCGCGATCGCATTATTTTTGCCAATGCTACTCCAGTTGAACCATTAGACACTCGCATTACTATCCCAGTTCCACCAAAAGTTCATACTATTATTGCTACCGATGGCTCCCAAATTGCGCCGAACCATCACGAAATTGCTTACTGTTATTTACTCAATATCGGTAGGGTGGTTTTACATTATGGGCAAAATTTACATCCGCTTCTAGATAGCCTACCGGAAATATATTATCGTCCAGAAGATTTGTACGTATCTCGTCAGTGGGGAATTAAAACCGAAGAGTGGATGAGTCACTGTCGGACTGCTGCGGAAATTATCATGTTATCTGAACTGGCTGCTAGTGTTTCTAGGGAAGCACCAAGTTTAGCTATGGTGGATGGCTCACTGATTTACTGGTTTTTGGAACAATTACCGATGGAAGCACGCGATCGCATTTTATCGCCAATACTTAAAGCTTGGCAACAAATGCGGGAAATTCAAGTTCCTGTAATCAGTTATTTGAGCGCTTCTAGAAATGTGGAGAGTTTGAATTTTTTACGTTTTTTAGCTTGTCCCTATCCTGTTCCTGACTGTATTAGCAATTGTCAAAACCGGATCGAAAATCTTCCTTGTCAGGTATATGAATCTTTACGCGATACAACTTTGTGGGCTACCCAACTACAACCAGGACAACGTAGTCCCATCTGGCGCAGTAACGCACGAATTTTAGAGTTATACAATGACCAGACGATTTACTTTTGTTATGTCCATGTAGGTACGGAAATTGCTAGAATTGAGTTTCCGACTTGGGTGTGGGAGAATACGGCTCTGTTAAATCAATCTCTGGGATTAGTTTTAGCCCAAGTCCAAAAAGGTTATGGTTATCCTGTGGCGATCGCAGAAGCACATAATCAAGCCGTTGTTAGAGGTGGTGATAAAACACGTTTTTTTGCGCTTTTAGAAAGACAGATGATCAAAGCCGGGATTAAAAATGTGGCGATTTCTTACAAAGAAGCGAGAAAACGAGGAAGTATTGCTTGATTGCTAACTATTTATGCATTACTCCATAAATTCAATTTGTCGGTTGGCAGAATTTTCTGCTTTCAGCATTGCTTGCTTTAAGGGTTGCTCTCCCAATAAGGCGCTAATAAACTGGTTTTGAAAACTATTAATTACCACATCTGGATACTTACCCATTTGCCAAGGTATAGCATAATCAGTTCCCTTAATTAAGGGTAACCTCAATTCGTCGCGATTATAACCCAATTTTTGCATCACCGATTTGCGAGTGGGTAAAGCAAAACCTGTTTTTGCCCACTTTAACATACCTGGTTTCCCTGTGAGATAGGAAATTAGCTCCCAAGCTTCTGCTTTATGTTTTGTCTGATGATTGATTACATAAGCTACAGTAAAAACCATATTACATTGACGACCATTAATTCTAGGTAATTCAGATATAGCAAAATCTAAATCGGGAAATGTTTCTTGAAGATAGGGAATAGCCCAATTACCATCGACTACCATTGCGACCTTCCCCTCACCGAACATTTCGGTAGTTGAACTCACACCAAGGTCGGATTTCAAAGCTGAGGAGTGGTATTTTTGGTATTGGTCGATGGATAATTGTAACCCTTGGAGATTAGCTGGACTATCAAATAATACCCGTCCCTGTTTATCCCAAATATTCCCACCAAAAGCCTTGATTTTACAAATTTGAGCTGATAAATCTGGACTTTCGCCAAAACCGTATTTTTCTTGTTTAGGAAAATTATCTGTTAGTTTGCTAGAATAGCTCAACAATTGATTCCAGGTAATTGGCGGACTGTTTAATCCTTTTGCCTGAAAAGATTTTTTATTATAAAATAAACCTAAGGTAGAGTAATCTTTGGGCAAACCATAGATATGATTTTTATATCTAAAAATATTCAGCAGTTTCTCTGAAAAATCTTGCAGATCGAACTCCGGCTGGATATATTTATCTAAAGGTTCTAAAATGTTCTGGCTGATGAAGAATTGAGATGCTAATGCATCTAAGTAAAAAACATCAGGCGCAGCTTCTCCAATTAAGCGCGTTTTAAGTATATCCATATATTGCTCGGCAATAACTTCATACTTAACTTTGATCCGGGAATGTTCAACCTCAAAATTTTGCAGCATTTGAGTGAGGATTTTTTCTTCTATTGGAGAACTTTCCCAACCACTCAACTTAATAGTAACTAAGGGTAGTGGATTTTGGTTTAGATGATGACAACTCATGAGAATCATCGCGATCGCCATGATTGAACTCCAAAAACCTATTTTTTTAGCCCAATGATTGAGGATATAGAGCATGAAAACAAAAATCACTAGTTTGTGAAATCAGTATTGCAATATAATTAATATATAGTTTTAATTAGCATTCCTCTCTACATTGTTTGATTTTAGCGAAGATATTGGGATATAAACCAAGGCTACAAAAAACTATTTTATACAGAGAGATTATGGATTCTATTTCAGTTGAGATAGCTGATTCTTTGGATATTGTCACTTCTACTGTTTCAGTTACTGAAAAACCTAGATTTGCCAAAGATGCAATCCGCAACAGCCTACAAGCTTCAACAACAGATGCTATTTTCTCAGGAATATTTTCTCTCACTACTGGTGGTATATTACTGGGTGATTTTTTAGTCAGATTGGATGCTAGTCCAGTGGCTTTTGGAATGTTAAGTTCGCTACCTATGTTGGTAAATCTGGTGCAACCTTTAGGAGCCTATTTATCAGAACGTACAACCAGTCGCTTTTATTATTCGCTATTAACTTACGGGATATCTAGGTTACTATGGTTGATTTTGGTTGTGGGTATCGGTTATCAAACTCAGGGAATACTCAATTCTCATCAATTGGTACAACTGACTCTGTTAATCGTTTTTGCTAGCCATCTGGTAGGAGGATTAGGAAGTGCATCTTGGTTGAGTTGGATAGGAACAATAGTTCCCAGACAATTGCGGGGAAGATACTTCGGGATGCGGAATTCTCTGGGTAATTTGACTCATCTACTCTGTGTACCTGTGGCGGGATTAGTGATATTGTCCTGTTATGGTGGCGCTATCCCAGGCTATAGATTAATTTTGGCTATCGGAATTATTTGTGGATTAATTAGTCTTGGCTGTCAGTATTTCCAAATAGATATCAATCCACAGGTACAAAACCTAACTGTTGTCCAGTTGAACTCAACCGATATTAAGAATATCTCCACAATAACTGATCTCGATCATAGCGATCGCCTGCCTTTATGGAAAAACTCTAATTTTTTAATTTTTTTACTTTACATAAGTTGCTTGATGTTATCTGTCAGTCTCTGCAATCCTTTTTTTAACTTTTATCTGTTAGAGAACTTACAGCTACCAGTAAGTTTGATCGCTATCTATAGCGGTTTTCAGGTAGGGACGACAATGATAGTACTTATTTTCTTGGGTAAGTTAGCAGACAAAATAGGTAGTCGCCCCATATTGATTTTTATAGGTATAATTGCCGCCTGCCAACCTTTATTCTGGTTAGGTGTGGGTCATAGTAGTCTTGACCTGTGGTTGTGGTTGCCGATGCTACATATATTATCGGGATTTACTCTCGCTGCGACTGATCTCTGTACTAATAATATGCAATTGGGGATTACTCCAGTCAGAAATAAATCTATCTATCTGGGAAGTATCGCAGCTGTGGCTGGTATATCTGGAGCTTTGGGGACAACATTGGGGGGATTTATCGCTCAATCTCCCCAATTTGGTGGTTTAGTGGGATTGTTTCTGGTCTCTAGTGTATGTCGGTTAGGAGCTATCACTCCGCTGTTTTTTTTACAAGAACCTAAAAACTGAACAATGGGGAATAGGAATTCCCTATTCCCTGGTTATTTCAGGGCTATTCTACAGCGGTAGAACTAAATGTCATGCTTTCCCATAAGGTCATACTGGGTGGTGGTGGTAGAGTTTGATGTAAAGCAATTAGTTGCGTGAGCGTGTTTTTTAATTGAATGCGGGAAACAATATCATCCACAAAACCATGCTTGAGTAAATCCTCAGCCGTCTGAAAATCATCAGGTAGTTTTTCTCTCAGGGTTTGTTCAATGACTCTTCTCCCAGCAAAACCAATAGTTGCTTTAGGTTCAGCAATAATGATGTCACCTAGCATCGCAAAACTAGCAGTAACACCACCTGTAGTAGGATTAGTTAAAACGGGAATGTAGAGTAATTTAGCTCCATGATGGTATTGTAGCGCAGCAGAAATTTTTGCCATCTGCATGAGCGATAGCATACCTTCTTGCATTCTGGCTCCACCAGAAGTACAAACTATGACAACTGGATAACGGCGTTGGGTAGCTAACTCAATCAGGCGAGTAATTTTTTCACCTACAACTGACCCCATACTCCCACCCATAAAGCGGAAATCCATGACTCCTAAGGCTATAGGTAGACCATTGATTTGACCTACACCTGTTTTGACAGCATCGATTAAGCCAATTTTTTCTTGTGTTTCTCGCAATCGGTCAATGTAGGGTTTGCGATCGCGGAATTGGAGGGGATCGGTAGAGCACAGATGCTCATCCATTGGCGTCCAAGTATTGTGGTCGATTAATTGGCGGATGCGTTCATCACTATCCACTCGATTATGATAACCACATTCAACGCAAACCATTTGATTAATTTGCAGGTCTTTGGTATATGTTAAAACACCACATTCTGGGCATTTATGCCAGAGACCATCGGCAATTTCTCTTTCTTGGCGCTCAATATTCAGTGATCCTGATTTACGCCGATTAGCAAACCAATCAAATAGAGACTTTAAACCACGCGATTCTTCGTTGTTTGCCATTTTTATCTTATTTAAGTTAGGTATAATTAAAACCTAAGGAGTGCTTCCCTGCATTAGGTCGCTCGCATTAACTAAAATCCCGATGTTAATCTCAGCCACAAGCTAATTTTACCAAAATATCAGCAGCAAATTGGGTACTGGAAATTACAGTCATGGTCAATAAGGTTTATTTTGTTATGGGAGTTTTACGTTCAGGGGATAAATAAATGTACATAACGCCAATAATAGGACAAAGTTGCTCCACCACTAAAAATGCTGAACACCCCACCAAAAGCTAAAAATGGACCAAAAGGAATTTTTTGCCGGATTTTATGTCTTGAAAGCAGGATGGCGACACCAATAACCAACACTCCAGCAAAACAAGACACCAAAATTGATAGCAGTAAAAACCTCCAACCTATCCAAGCGCCTATCATAGCGACCAATTTAGAGTCACCAGCGCCTTGAACTGTCTTCTTAAATAACCAAGAACCAACCAAGGCGATCAGATCAAACAACCATAAACCAACTGTTGCGCCAGCTATTCCTGACATCAAGTGCTTGGCTACTCCTACTCCGTTAGCTTCTAACAAAAAACCCACAGTCACTTGAAAGACTAGACCTAATATTAACCCTGACTTGGTTAATTGATCGGGGAGACGCATTGTATCTAAGTCTATCAAGGCTAGAGCTAATAACCAACTACAAAAAGCCCAATAACCAAGTGTGAAAATTGTCGCCTGAAAAGCCCAATATACTGAAAGAAAGATGAATCCAGCCAAGCATTCTACCACAAGATAGCGAGGTGAAATCCGATTTCTACAGTGACGACAGCGCCCCTTTAGCCATATCCACCCTAATAAGGGTATATTATCATATGGTTTTAACTTGTGTAAACAATCTGGACAACGAGAAGGCGGCCACAGTATAGATAATTTAGCCGGTAACCGATAAACCACAACATTAATAAAGCTACCAATAGATGCACCCAAAGCAAAAATAAAGACATTTACGGTAACGTTAATCAAACTCTCCATACCGCCATCTGTCACTTGTTAACAACTGATATATAACTAATAAGGTAAACAGAAAATATCCAACAAAACTTCTTCCCTGTTCCCTGTTCCCTGTTCCCTGTTCCCTGTTCCCTCTTAATACATGTATGACTCGATTTGATTCAAAGGCACAAAGCATTCTTGGGGTAGTAACACTGGATGCTTAGTAAAAATTACCTTGCCCCGATAAGTTACACGGCTAATAGCTACCCCTGAAGGCTGTCCAGCGATTTCAGGATGGACCTCGCAGTAAGTGTAATAAATTTTTCCAGCTGCCTTGAGCAAAGTGGGATCGATCAAAGGTGGCTGGGGAGCTTGATTACTGGGAGGGGCAAAATTTGTTTGTCCTTGTCTTAAAGCGTACACTATTTAGTTTCTATAATGGTTTACAGATTTGTCTCTAGTCTATCCGAAAGTACCAAACAAAATGCTGAAAAAGGGAAAATTTCTCCCTTCTGTCATCACACTATTTTGGCACTATTTTGGCGCTATTTTGTAGTTAGTTTTTGTATCAAAACATCACCCATAGCCCGACAACCCAGCAGTTTCATCCCTGGGGACAGGATATCTCCTGTGCGATAACCTGCCTCTAAGACTTGTAAAACTCCATTTTCAATGAAATCGGCTGCTTCTATTTGATTTAAGGCATAACGTAGCATCATTGATGCACTTAATACTTGTGCTAAGGGATTAGCTTTATCTTGTCCAGCAATATCGGGAGCAGAACCATGGACAGGTTCAAATACGCCAGAACCATTAGCTCCTAAGCTCGCAGAAGGTAACATCCCAATACTACCTGTGAGCATAGCCGCTGCGTCAGAAAGAATATCTCCAAATAGATTACCAGTGACAATCGTATCGAATTGTTTAGGAGCGCGTAGTAACTGCATCGCTGCATTATCTACATATAAATGGGATAATTCAACATCGGGGTAATCTGCTGCTAGTTGAGTTAAGCGATCGCGCCATAGTTGAGATACTTCTAAAACATTGGCTTTATCTACAGAGCAGAGTTTTTTAGAACGTTTACGAGCTGCTTCAAAACCAACGCGACCAATGCGGTCAATTTCCGATTCGGTGTAAACCATGGTGTTGACACCACGTTTTTCTCCAGCTTCATTGGTAAAAATACCTTTAGGTTTACCAAAATAGACCCCACCGGTTAACTCGCGGACTACCATAATATCCACCGATTCTACCACCTCACGCTTTAAAGTAGAAGCTTCTACCAGTTGAGGTAAAATCTTGGCGGGGCGGAGATTGGCAAATAATTGTAAACCGGCTCTGAGTCCCAATAAACCAGCTTCCGGGCGTAAATGGGAGGGGAGATTGTCCCATTTGTAACCACCAATCGCGGCCAGTAAAACAGCATCGCTACCACGACATAAATCTAATGTAGCAGTAGGTAGTGGCTCGCCTGTAGCATCAATAGCTGCACCACCGATTAAAGCTGTGTGGAATTCAAATTGAATTTGAAAGCGGCTCTCTATGACTTTGAGAACATCTACCGCCACAGCAGTAATTTCAGGTCCAATCCCATCGCCAGGAAGTAGTGTAATCTGGTATTTCTGAGTCATGGTCAACGAGGGTAAATTTTTATAGCTAAAATATCATAAGTAATTGTCATTAGGATAACTTTCTGGGGTTATGGTAAAAGAACTGGCGATTCGCACCTGTGGACTGACTAAACAGTTTGAAAAGCATTTCGCAGTGAATGATGTAGATTTAGAAATCCAGGCGGGAGAGGTTTATGGATTAATTGGTCCCAATGGCGCGGGAAAAACAACCCTAATCCGCATGTTAGCTGCTGCTGAAGAGCCTACTGTGGGAGAAATTTACCTGAATGGCGATCGCCTACTGCGCGATCGCAGCAATTCGGCTCTCAAACGTCAACTGGGTTATCTCCCGGATGATTACCCATTATATGAAGATTTAACAGTTTGGGATTATCTAGACTATTTCGCCCGTCTATATTATCTGAGAGAACCGCGCCGAACACAACGTTTACATGAGGTTTTAGAACTTATCCAACTGGGGAATAAACGCCATAGCCTAATTTCTACACTTTCGCGAGGAATGAAGCAGCGATTGAGTTTAGCTAGAACCATCATCCACGAACCGATTTTATTATTGTTGGATGAACCAGTTTCAGGACTTGACCCCATCGCCAGAATGCAGTTTCGGGAAATTATTAAGGTTCTACAAGAAGCTGGGATGACGATCTTAATTTCTTCCCATGTTCTCAGCGATTTAGCTGAACTCTGTACTTCGGTCGGGATTATGGAACTGGGATTTTTAGTCGAAAGTGCTAATATCCAACAGTTCTATCATCGTTTGGCTCGACAGCAAATTTTCTTATCTACTTTGGGTAGCCTAGAAGTATTGGTGGGTGAATTAAAGCAAAATCCTTTGGTGGAAGATTTGGAGGTTATATCAAGTAGAAATACTGTCCGGGTGAATTTTTCCGGGAAAGAGCAAGATTGTGCTGATTTATTGCGATCGCTGGTAATGATGGGGATTCCTTTAAAGGATTTTCATTGTACCCAGGAAGATTTAGAAACGATATTTCTCAAATTAGGTCATAAACAAGCATCATAATTCCCAAATTGGAGATTTTTTTATGATACGTAATTTTGTTGATACTGTAGGCGAGTGGAATCCTCAATTATTCCGAGAACTGAAAGGGAGATTCAAGCCAATTAATTTAATACTTGTATCTGCTAGCTCGTTATTAATGCAATTGGTAGTTTTTTTGTTTCAGCTTAAGGATCTTCCTGGCGAGCATTATTATGTAATATCTGGTTACTGTCGTTTAGAAAAAGTGTATCTTAGTCAAAAAGATGCACTGCAAAAGCAGAAATCTATTATCGACAAACAACTAAATGCTTATTATTCTTCTTCGAGTGATGCTCACGAAATAGTTTCTAATTTACAGACACAGAATAAGGATATTCAGGCGCAAATCGATCAATTACAGACACAAATCGATACCGAAATCTGTCCTGCAGATGCAATAGAATGGCAATCTTGGTGGAGTGACCATTGGGGATATATATTCCTCTGTTTCAGTGTGAGTTTTGTCTTTATATTATTGGTTGCTGGAACCTATGCAATTATTAATGATTTAGCCAGAGAAGAAAAACGGGGGACGCTAAATTTCATTCGTCTTAGTCCGCAGTCAGAAAAGAGTATATTGATAGGTAAAATTCTCGGAGTACCCAGCTTAATTTATCTCTTTATCTTGACAGCAATTCCTTTACATTTATGGGCTGGATATGCTACTAAAATTTCTCTAGCTAACATTTTTAGTTACTATCTAATTTTATCAGCAAGCTGTTATTTTTTCTACAGCGCCTCCATGCTGCTTGGTTTGACCAGTCGTTGGTTCAGTAGCTTCCTACCTTGGTTGGGAAGTGGTACAGTATTAATTTTTCTCTCAACAACACTCCCATTATCTTTCCCATCTTATAATTCTGATAGTTTTCTAATTCCGATTAATTGGTTTGGCTTGATATTTCCTTGGGGAATGATCGGTTATTTGTTCAGGGAACAGTGGTTTCTTAATGATTTTTATAATCATTCATCAAGCCTATTACCCATTAGTGAATTAGAATTCTTCTCGTTACCAATAGGAAAATTTTTACCTACTTTACTTGGCTTTCATCTACTCAATTATATAATTAGTACTCATGGAATTTGGCAAGCCATAAAGCGTTCATTTCGTCATACTGGAATTACGATATTGAGCAAGAAACACAGTTATTTCCTAGCAGGTTTTTTTCAGATAATTTTAATTGGACTAACTAATGGTGTACATGAACTTCCAGGACGCATAGTATCACTTGTAATACTCAATACAATCCTATGCTTACTCTTGATCTTAGCTCTCTCACCTCAACGTCACATTGTTCAAGAATGGACGAGATACCGTCATCAGGAGAACAGCGGAAAATCTCTATGGCGAGATTTGATTTTGGGTGAAAAAAGTCCAGTTGGGTTGGCGATCTTAATTAATTTAGTTATTACTTGGACACCTACAACACTTTTGTTTTTCTTTTTTTCACGAGAAGTAGAAGATCATTACTGGTTGAGTAAATCTGAATATTTACTAGGGGTTATTCTCTTTGCCAGTCTCATGATGATTTATACCAGTATAGCTCAATTAATTCTCTTGGTTAAAAGTCGTCAGCGAGCTGTTTGGTCAATTTCTACTTTCGTATTTGCGATCTTGTTACCAACTTTGATCCCGTTATTTTATGAAAACAACTCATTAGGTAGTTTAGTTTGGTTGTTTTCGCCTTTTCCTTGGGTGGGTATACATAACGCTACAATCACAGAAGTTTTCATGTCAATTCTTGCTGACTTAGCGATCGCAGTCTTATTAAATGTCCAATTAACAAGACGATTAAAATCGTTAGGTGAGTCATCTAGCAAAGCGTTGTTAGTGGGATAGACATAACTCTATGTTTCCGAAAATCTGTGGATGGCTGTTGTAGTCATAGATCAGTGTAGTGCTTGATTACATAACCGTTCACAGCCCTTCAAGTTATGGGAGGGGACAATGAGACTTATTATGTTAAACACAGGAAATCAATACTTACGTCATACCGTTATCCATTTTTTAGAGCAATCTCCTGAAAAAAGATTAGAGATTCTCCAAGAATTGGGTATTGATCGATATAGTTTTTTGACTAAAATGCGGTTCAATGATACAAATCTCATTTGTATAATGCGGTTTTTCCAATATCCTAATGAGTTGAAATATCCCAATCTTATAGGTGCTGATTTATCTAACTTGAACCTAGATGGGGTAAACTTTATGCAAGGTGATTTATCCTACGCAAATTTACAAGATAGTCGTCTGTTAAATGCTAATCTGGTATTTACCAATTTTACCGGAGCAGACCTGAAAAATGCCAATTTGAAAGGAGCTACTCTTAATCAGGCTATTTGGGTAGACGCAGTAGTAGATGGATGTATAATGGGTTCAGGAAAAGGTTTGACTATAGTTCAACGTAAAGATTTAGAAACACGAGGCGCTGTGTTTGACCCTATAGATGATCAAGATTAAAAACGCTAATATCAACTAGAGCGAGTTAACTTAACAGGCGTTTTACCAGAACTTGGATTTGTGGAAATGCTACAGGACTGATTTCTCCTTCTCTAACTGTTAACTCATAACTATAGTTACCATCTATGGGCTGGCGAAAAACTTTCACAACCCGATTCTTTAAATCCACAACCCAATATTCGGGAATTCCTGTTTTGGCGTAAGCTTTTCGCTTTACGTCCAAATCTTTATTTAAACTACTATTCGCATATTCAATTAACCAAAAGATATTTTCTGGGTAGGGGTGGCGATCGCAGTAAAGTATTCCCAATGGTTGGACTAAAGCTAAATCTGGTTCTGGTTCCGAATTAGTTTCAGGTATTGTGATTGGCTTCGCATCCCGCACTAATGCTTTTTCACCTAACAGGGAGCGCAAATAATCCGCAGCATTGGTATTCAAATAAGCGTGTTCAGGACCTTCTGGAGACATTTCAATGATTTCTCCGTTTAATAGTTCAACTGGGCGACCGGAAAGCAACCCGACTTCAATCATTTGATGATATTCATCCAATGTCCATTTGGCTATGGTGATTGTCATATCGGAGTTTTAACCTGATTGGGAAAATATTATATTGTTATCTTAAGCGAAAAAATATCAGGAGATAATTATGGACCGTTCAAAAATAGTGGCGGTGATTACAGGTGCGATTTCTATACTTCTGGCGATCGCTTACTTGATTGTTGTCCAAATCCTCGACTATCGAGATATGAAACCAGCCCCTCTGAGCGAACTTAACCAATCTCAAGTAGTTATTTCTAGTACTTTTCAGTAGGGTGATAGCTGTTAACTGTTGGCTGTTGACTGTTGACGGCTATCATAGACTAGACACTATGGTTTCCATTGAATAAATAAATTTTCTCATATATAAGAATTAATTAGAGTAGCTATTGTGGATTTATTTAGTCTAGTAATTCACTTTTATAGAAAATAAAGGTAAACTAATTTTTAACAAGATTAAGCAAAGATAAATTCACATTATCTATCAAATCTATCTTATAGGGATCAAGGCTTAATTAACACAAAACTTTAACTTTCAAATGCTAACTGTAGAGGTACGTTTATGGCTCAGTTTCTAGTTGAGACTGTTTGGCTAATTCCCGTTTATGCTTTGTTAGGAGGTATTTTAGCCATACCTTGGTCACCAGGAATCATTCGTAAAACAGGTCCTCGACCGGCTGGTTATGTGAATTTGATCATGACCTTTTTGGCTCTGGTGCATTCTGTCTTCGCATTTCCAGCTATGTGGCATCATCCTCCCCAAGAGGTATTTATTCCTTGGCTTTCTACTGCTGGTTTGGATCTCACAATTAATTTAGAGATATCTTCTCTTAGTATTGGCGCTTTAGTCGTGATTACTGGATTGAATCTCCTGGCGCAAATATTTGCGATTGGTTATATGGAGATGGATTGGGGGTGGGGACGTTTCTTTTCCTTACTCGGTCTGTTTGAAGCAGGTCTTTGTGCTTTAGTCCTCTGTAATAATTTGTTTTTCAGTTATGTCATCCTGGAAATCCTCACTTTAGGAACTTACCTATTAGTCGGTTTATGGTTCAGTCAACCCTTAGTGGTTACTGGAGCTAGAGATGCTTTCTTAACCAAACGGGTCGGAGATTTATTCTTGTTGATGGGAGTATTAGGAATCTGGACTCTAGCTGGAACTTGGAATTATCAAGAATTAGCTGATTGGGCGATTACTGCTCAGGTTGACCCTACCGCTATTACACTAGTGGGGTTGGCGCTGATCGCAGGTCCGATGGGAAAATGCGCTCAGTTCCCCCTCCATTTATGGTTGGATGAAGCGATGGAGGGACCTGTCCCTAGCACAATTTTGCGGAACTCGGTGGTAGTGGCTAGTGGTGCATGGGTACTGATTAAATTGCAACCCGTTTTATCACTCTCTCCCATTGTCTCCTCCGCTATGGTGGCGATTGGTGCGGTTACAGCTATCGGTGCTGCTCTAATTGCGATCGCCCAAATTGATATCAAGCGCTGTCTATCATATTCCGTCAGCGCTTACATGGGATTGGTTTTTATCGCTGTCGGGACGCAGCAAAGTTCAGCTGCTCTATTATTAGTTCTGACTCATGCTCTCGCTTCCGCACTATTAGTGATGAGTACTGGGGGAATTATCTGGAATAGTATCACCCAAGATATCACTCAACTTGGTGGACTTTGGGCGCGTCGTCCTATCTCCGGTATAGCTTTTATTGTGGGAGTTTTGGGGCTAATTGGCTTTCCTCCTTTGGGGACTTTTTGGGCTTTAGTAGAATTAGCAAGTGGTTTGTGGACAACTCAACCGTTGTTAGTGGGTGTGGTTTTATTGGTCAACGCTTTAACTACCATGAGTTTAACTAGAGAATTTTGGTTGATTTTTGCTGGGTCACCACACCAAATGAGTCAGCGATCGCCAGAAGTTCATTGGCCAATGGCTCTACCAATGATAATCCTACTCGGCTTTGTTCTACATCTACCTTTAGTACTCCAAAGCTTGTCATTACTACCAGACTGGACCACTTTAAATAAAGATGTCTGCTTACTCCTCATCTGGTCTAGTGCTTTTGGTTGTACCATCAGCAGCATAATTTATCTTGGTTCCATTCCTAAACCAATTCGCCTTCCCTGGAAGGGTTTACAGGAATTGTTAGCTTACGACTTTTATACGAGCAAAATCTATCGCCTCACCATAATTTCCGGTGTTGACCAACTATCTAAACTAGCTGATATGCTCGATCGCCTAGTAGTTGATGGGATTGTTAATTTGGTCGGTTTATTTTCTCTCTTAGGTGGGGAGGGTTTGAAGTATAGCACTTCTGGACAAACCCAATTTTACGCCTTAACTGTCTTGTTAGCAGTAGGTGTTTTAGGTGGATGTGTTACCTGGCCATTATGGGGTGTGCCGTTTTTGAGTTTTTTAGGAATTTTCTAGGGTTTTATTAGGGTTTTTTGGGATTTATCAACTTCAAAGACTAGGAATTATTTATGCTGAGCGTCTTAATCTGGTTACCTGCGATCGCAGCTGGGATGATTGGGTTTTTACCAAAATCTATTTCTACTACTTGGATTCGCTTCATTTCTTTAATTGTCGCCGGAATCACCTTATTGTGGAATCTGTTGATTTTGCTGAAATTTAATATTCATTATTCAGGAATGCAATTCGAGGAATATCTTCCTTGGAATGAAACACTGGGACTCAACTATCAACTGGGAGTAGATGGACTATCAATACTCATGTTGACCTTAAACAGTCTCCTGACTTGGATTGCGATTTACAGCAGTAGTCGAGAAACTCAACGTCCACAGCTTTTCTACTCCTTGGTTTTACTAGTCAGTGGAGGAGTTAATGGAGCTTTCCTAGCTCAGAATTTACTCATGTTCTTCTTTTTTTATGAATTAGAACTGATCCCATTCTATTTATTAATTTGTATTTGGGGAGGAGAAAAACGAGCTTACGCGGGAATGAAGTTCCTGATTTATACAGCTGTTTCTGGCGCTCTGATTCTAGCTGCATTCTTAGGTACAGTTTGGTTGTCTGGTGCTCATAGTTTTGCGTTAAATACTATCTCTACAGCAAACTTAGCTCCAGAAATACAACTACTGTTACTCTCAGGAATAATTATCGGTTTTGGGGTGAAAATTCCTTTAATTCCCTTACATACATGGCTACCTGATGCTTATGTGGAAGCTTCTGCGCCAGTCGCTATTCTTCTGGGTGGTGTCTTAGCTAAGTTGGGAACTTATGGCTTGTTCCGGTTTGGGATGGCGATGTTTCCTGAAGCTTGGAGTGATGTCGCTCCTAGTTTAGCAGTTTGGGGAGCAATCAGTGCTATCTATGGCGCAGTAGTCGCGATCGCCCAAACAGACATCAAGCGGATGGTAGCTTATAGCTCTATTGGACATATGGGCTATATTTTACTCGCCGGAGCAGCAAATACACCATTAGCACTGGTGGGAGCAGTTGCGCAAATGTTTAGCCATGGGCTGATTCTGGCAATTTTGTTCGATTTGGTTGGAGTTATAGAAGCAAAAGTTGGCACTCGCGAACTAGGTAAACTCAATGGCTTAATGAGTCCGATTCGGGGATTACCTATAATTAGCGCTTTACTAGTTCTGAGTGGAATGGCTAGTGCTGGTATCCCTGGATTAACAGGATTTGTAGCGGAAATTATGGTTTTTCAGGGTAGTTTCTCCGTCTTTCCTATTCCTACTCTTTTGTGTGTCGTCGCTTCAGGTTTAACAGCTGTTTATTTTGTCATCTTACTTAACAACACCTGTTTTGGCAAACTCAACAATAACCTGGCTTACTACCCCAAAGTAGTTTGGGCGGAAAAAATTCCCGCTCTCATTTTAGCTTCCTTGATCGTCTTTTTGGGAGTCCAACCGCATTGGTTAGTCCGTTGGACCCAAACTACCACTACAGCAATAGTCGCCACAATATCTCACCCATCCACTAGCCCATCCATAGGAGATAAAAATGTCATCAGTATCAACAATATCAACAGTATCAACCCAATTACCACCATCCACCCATGAATTCGCTGAGGTCATCCATCGTCTGGAAGCTGGCGGATCTATGTTACCAGACACCCCAGAAAACTTAATGCAAATTATCGGTATATATAAAGCTTATGCTGTACCGATGGATTTCTACTGGCGGGACTTACTTTATATTGCTGAACGGGTATTTTTAGAACCTTTCTCCTTTTTTAAATACATCATACCTCAAGAGTATCTAGACTTGCATAATCACTACGCTGGTGATGACGCTGATTTAAGAATTTGGCGTGGACCTGCTACAGCACATCCAGAACTTTTGGCATTTATCGAAAACGGTCGGACTGGGAAAATGCCCACGTTACTACACCATTTATTCCATGATCGCATTAATATGGAATTTGCTGAAGCTTGTATGCGGGCAATGTTATGGCACCGAAAAATGTATGCACCAGTTAATCAGTTTGATGCTTATTTAGACTCAGGAGAATATCGAGCTAATGCAGATAAAGCAATCAAAGCTTATTTCCAAAATAACCCTGTAATGTTGGGTCTGTACAAATTATTCCCAGATATGTTTTTGGAACAGTGTCGTCAGATGTCCTATTACTCTAATCTGGGATTATTTTGGGAAGTTATGGCTCCGGTATTCTTGGAAATGTCAGATATATACGACGAAGGAGGATTTAAAGGTGTTCCCGATGCGATGAATTTTTTGGTAAATGGAATATTCGCGATCGCCGGTCGTCCCATTTATCATCATGTCTATATCAATGGGGAATGTTATGAAATTGTTCCCAAAACTAAAGGCTTTACCTGGTTATATGAAGCTGCTTTACCATATGTAGAAGCAGTTTTCTATCGGACTGCGCCCTTTAGGGGGACAAAATCATATAACGCTCAGGTAGGTCAAGTCCCAGCCAATCAGGAAGATTTTCACTACGGTATTTTGTACGCTGATGTATTTCCTGTAGGAACTGCTGGTATTCCACCGACATTATTGATGCAAGATATGATGCACTTTTTACCAGCATATCTCTCTGACTACTATAAACAACATTGTCGCGGTGAAGATGATATTTTAATTCAGCTGGGAGTTTCTTTTCAGCGATCGATGTACAATGTCACATCAGCTGTCATTCAAGCTTTACGGACTGCGCTTTTATATCCTTTAGATGACCCGAATCCCAGACATTTACAGGCGAATCGGGAATTTTTTGAAATGCAATTAAATCGGTTTACTCGATCTGACTATGGTATGCGTGATTCGGCTCGGTTAAGACAAATCCAAAGTCAAGATTATCGATAACAGGAAACTACGAAAATTAGCCAAATTCTCTCCCGCCAGAGCCGCACGGCCCCAACGGGAGAGAATATGCATCAGGATAAGTTTTCTTCCCCGATAGATTTACATGGGGAGAAAGGATTTACCTGAAGATGCCTTTAATGGTAATTCAAGCATTACAAGCGTTCCTCTATCTAAGGATAGATAATATTTTCACACAGCTAGCAGTAGTTTAAATTTAAAAGACAGTTCTGATTAATTAGTTAACGTGATCACAGTCACTTCAGGCGGACAAAACAAACGTCCTGGACGGTAAGTTCCTAATCCGCGATTCACGTATAACTGATTTTCAGCAATTTTGTGGAAACCTTGCGCCCATTCCCAATAACGTACCACTTTCGAGCGATCGCCACCGCATAATAAAGATAACCGACACCGCAGTTTTTTGGGAAATCGTTTCAATAGCTTTTTATAGTAAAGCACAGCAGGTCCCAATCCAGGAATGACAATATGTCCTCCATGGGTATGACCAGAGAGTTGCAAATCCACCCGCCATTTTTGCAGGATTTTAGCCGTATCAGGGTTATGGGATAGGACAATCCGGGGTGTCACTGGGTTTAATTGATTCATCACAAAATTGGGATCAAATTCTTGTGACCAATAATCCGCAAGTCCTACAATGGGTAATTCTTTTCCTAAAGGATAAGCAATTTCATTCCATAACACATGTACGCCAATACTAGTTAACGCATTGGTCACTTCTGCTTTTGAATGACTATAATAAATATCATGGTTTCCTAGTACAGCATAAATTCCACTATAGCTATACAAATTCTTCAATCGCAGGACTAGCTGGTAAATTGGCGCAGGATCGTCAGTAACGTAGTCACCAGTTAAAAGAATTAAATCTGGTTCAATTTCGTTAGTAATGGCGATCGCATCTGCTAACATAGCCTCGGAAAGTCGGATACCATCGTAGTGAAAATCGGACAATTGAACCAACTTTTTGCCTTGCAGTGATGCAGGTAGACCCGCAATCTTAACCGTTATTTTATCTACTTTTAAACGTCCCGTAAACAACCAGTGCATAGGTCTACAGATGCTCCATATACTAAGCGTTTACAGCTTACCAAAAATCAAATCAATTCCTGAGTATATAAAAGTGGTATTTGCTCTTAATACAATTATAGATCGAAAAAATACTTACTGTTTTCTGTTCCCTGTTCCCCGTTCCCCCTTACCAAAGTAATGATAGTGACTTCAGGAGGACAGAATAAACGTCCAGGGAAATAGGTACCTAAACCCCGATTCACATATAACTGATTTTTGCCGATTTGATGTAAACCCTGTAACCATTCTCCATGTCTGATTCCAGGTATCCTCTGGCGCAAAAAAGGAATTTTTCGGCGGACTTTTACAGGTATTTGGTGTAAGAGGTGGATATAGAGCAGTAAAATAGATCCAATTCCGGGAAGGATAATTTGCCCTCCGTGGGTATGACCTGATAGTTGCAAATCTACACGCCATGCTGACAATTTAGCTGCGGTATCTGGATTATGTGATAAAACTATCCGAGGTGTCATTGGGTTCAACTGTTCCATAACTATTTTGGGGTCGAATTCCCGCGAGAAAAAATCCGCTAATCCTACTATTGGTAATTCTTTCCCTAGCGGATAGGCTATTTGATTCCACAAGACCCCAATCCCAACTTGGGTCATAGCATCTGTAACTTCTTTTTTGGCATTTTGGTGATAAATATCATGGTTACCAAGTACAGCGTAGATTCCATGACGACTTTGGAGTTGTTTTAATCTTTCTACTAGTCGGTGAATTGGTTTAGCCGTAGTTGTAATATAGTCCCCTGTAAGTAAAACTAGATCTGGATTGGCTCGATTACTCACAGCGATCGCTTGCGCTAACATTGTTTCTGACAATCTCACCCCATCATAATGAAAGTCTGACATTTGCACTAGCGTTTTACCTTGTAATGATATAGGTAAATCTGCGATTTCTACCGTCAATCTCTGCGTAGTCAACCGTCCAGATAAAAACCTGTGCATAATCGGTGTTCAAAATTACTCAACTATAATTTGCCAGAGTATTACTAATACTTTAACTCAAAAAAACTCAAAACATCAGATTTGCCTTTAACCGCTGCTAATGTAGGAGTGTGATTTGATAATCCTCTGACTGTTAACAGTCAGCGAGGCTTGATTAAGATTTGATAGTTGTCTTAATCTTGACAATAAAAATCAGTGATGATACTATTTGTCCAGGCGATTAGAGACTCATTATCGCTGTTAATGAAACTTACTACCTAAACTGACGAATAGCTAGTCGAATCAGGCTTAATTTCAATACTCGTGAATAAAATTCTAGAGACTGGAAGATTCCTATTTGATAAAAGTTGTATAAATTCTTGTCGGGGAAGGATTACAAACTCAAATTGCTAATTCCTAATAATACCCTCTTAAATTAGCGAAGGTATTGGGAATTGGATATTTATTGTTTACCCAGAACTTGAAAAGGACTAATTCAACACATACAAGAAAGAAAAAATATGATTAAGCTCGATCATGGTTTTTTAATAGTGCTGCTTAACACTGCAATCGTGATAAATCATACCTATAGTGCAACAGCGTTCACAATTAATTCGCCCTTGATTTCACGAACCATTATTGCTGACAATGCCAACTCCAGTCAGACTGATGAATATTTCAATCAGGGAGTTAATCTTTATAAGTCGGGAAATAAGCAGGGAGCAATAGAAAAATTTAATCAAGCTCTCAAACTTAACCCTAATAATGCTCTTGCTTACATCCGTCGGGGATTAGCTCGTGATGACTTAGGAGATAAGCAGGGGGCGATCGCTGATTACAATCAGGCTCTCAAACTTGACCCTAATAATGCTCATGCTTACAACAATCGGGGAAAAGTCCGTGGTGAATTAGGAGATAAGCAGGGGGCGATCGCTGATTACAATCAGGGTCTCAAACTTGACCCTAATAATGCTGTTGCTTACAACAATCGGGGATCAGCCCGTGATGATTTAGGAGATAAGCAGGGGGCAATTGCTGATTACAATCAGGCTCTCAAACTTAACCCTAATTTTGCTTATGCTTACTACAATCGGGGATTCGCCCGTGATGAATTAGGAGATAAGCAGGGGGCGATCGCTGATTACAATCAGGGTCTCAAACTTGACCCTAGTGATGCTTATGCTTACAACAATCGGGGAAAAGTCCGTGATGAATTAGGAGATAGGCAGGGGGCGATCGCTGATTACAATCAGGCTCTCAAACTTGACCCTAATTTTGCTCATGCTTACTACAATTGGGGAATAGCCCGTTATAAATTAGGAGATAAGCAGGGGGCGATCGCTGACCTTCAAAAAGCCGCTAACCTTTATAAAGCACAGGATAATCAGAAAGATTACCAAGATGCTATAGACAAGCTAACAGCTATCCAAAAACAGTAGCAACTATTACATTTGTAATTCCTAATTGCACTTTACGATTACGAATTACAAATTACTTAACGCTTTGAGACGAATATCTAGCTATTAACCGGGAAGTTTCCGGGTTATATAGTCGTAGATAATTCCAATAATTGCCAAATACTTGACGGACATAATTTCTAGTTTCTTCAAAAGGAATTTCTTCGACAAATTCATCTGGATCCGATGAGGGTATGGTAGTTAACCATTTGTTCACATTCCCCGGTCCAGCATTATAACTGGCGATCGCCAATAGAGAATTATTCCCATATTGTTGATGGGTATGGTCTAAATACCATGTACCCAGCATAATATTATCGCTAGGATTCTCTAAATTAATGGTTTTGAAATCTGTATTAATTTGGGGTGTAATCCATTTAGCTGTATCAGGCATCAGTTGCATTAAACCTGTCGCCCCTACAGGTGATTTAATTTTCGCTTCAAAGCGTGATTCCTGACGCATTAACGCTATAACCAATAGGGGATTAATTTGGCGTTTAGCAGACCATTTCTGAACGTCGTTAAAATAGGGAAAAGGATAACGAGCTTGCCAATATATGCTCTGTTGGCTCAAAGCTAAATATTCCGCCTTTTCCTGGGGTGTGTCTCGGTCTTCTAATTGAGAAATTTCATCAATCCCGCTGATATTTTCTCCCTGAGCCAGTTTGATCAACCCATCGGTGAATTGTTCAGCCACCGTGGGGTGATTTTGATCGACAAATGCTGCTTCCCATTCTAAATAAGCGTCACGGTCTTGACCAAGTAAATACAATTCTTTGAAAGTCTCCGAACCAGCAGGTGGAATCGGACGTTGACGAGGGACTATTTCTGGATTCATTGACCGCACATCATTGAAATCACCGACATTCATCCCTAAGATATTCGCAGCCCGCCATGCGTAATAAGATTGTGGGTAATGACTAATTACATAATCAAAAGCCGTGTGAGCTTCCTGGTGTTTACCCAAAATTGTCGCCCACTTACCTACCCAAAAACTTGCTCTGGGAGCCAAAATATTATGGGGATTTTCTGTGGTAATCGCTTGCGCCCATTGCCATGCTCCTACATAATCCTTAGCTTTAGCTTTATTTCCCGCTATTTGCCAACGATACTCCGCTGATTCTGGGGAAGTGCTGTATTTAGATAGTAATACTTTCCAAGTCGCGATCGCTAACTGGTTACTTTTGAGTGTTTGGAGTAATTTCGCTTTTTTCACCAATGCTGTGGGCGCAATCAGGGGAAAGTGATTGATCACTTGGTCGAGGTCAGATATCTTTTCTTGATTCGTACCAGCTTCAGCCAATCGCATTAAAGCCATTCCCGCTTCTTTCTCCTGCGGGAATTTTTTCACTAACTGTTTGTAAATAGCGATCGCTTTTCCTGGATCTTGCTTTTCTAATTGTGTCCCCCTAGCAATCCGGTAGAGACTAGTAGCGGTACTTGGCGCTTTAGTATAAGCATTCTTCGCTTTGGTAAATTGATCTTTAGCCCAATATGTCCCCGCAATCATTTCCCAATCTTCAGGTTTCAGGTTCCCCTCCTTAACTAATTGGTCTAAAACACCCACAATTCCGGGTTGCTCAGATGCATACTTAACCAAAATCAATTCTAACTTTGTCTGATATGGATTTGCTTGTAAGCGCTTCTGAATTATTTCCCATGTCAGGGGGTGACGGGGAAATTGGGCGATCGCTTGGTCTTGTAATTTAGGTTGACCAATTAAATATATAGCTTTTACACTAGCTGGTGTATGAGAATATTGTTTCAGTATTAGTCGCCGTAAATCTGAAGCTTTACCCTTTTCACCTAGTATATCCTCAGCTTGAGCTTGCTTGAGTAAAATATAAGGTGCTAAAACAGGGTATCGTTTTTCTAGTCCTGTGAGTAATAGCAGCGCCTTGTTCGCCTGTGCTGATTCAATGTAGTCACTAGCCAAAAGATAACGCGCTCTTTCTTGATCTGGCGAGCTACCTTTTTCAGCAATTTCAGTTAATTTGCTAGCTCTTTGAGGCATTGATTGAGATACCAAGGGAAATACATCTGATTTAGTCAAGTTAAACTCAGATAGTTGTTCAGAACCGCTTAGACTCAACTTCAACCATTGACCAACAGACTTGCCAATTTGGGGAGCTGACACCATTGCTCCTGCCAAGAAGGCGCATACTCCCGCGCCAACTAGGAGATAAACCTGCTTTTTCCCTAGTTTCTTCAGCATTTACGCCCTCTGAAGATTTCAGATGAATTCTTTGAAACTCTAGCATTCTTCATGAGCGCACAAATACAACAGATTTACTAAACGAGACTTTAGCCTTGATTCTAGCCCATGTTATCTACCTTGATGCACTCAGCTATGACTATTTAGCTAGTATTTCAACCCAAAATCTATCTGATTATCCTCCACCAGAGGTATAGAATGGAACTAATTTAAAGGAAGCTGCTGCAAAAAAAATGGGATTTACCAGTATCTTTTTCGCCTTCTTTATATCTCTAGCAATCGCTGGATTGAAATTGGATAGAGAATATCAACGTGGGGTAATCTTTCGTCTAGGTAGGGTGAGTGGTCTACGTGGACCTGGCTTGTACTGGATTATACCAATAATTGACCAGAAAACACAGATTGACATTCGGACTAAAACTGTAAATATCGAACCTCAAGAGACGGTAACTGCAGATAGTGTGACGATCAAAGTTAATGCTGTGTTGTATTATCGGATTACCAACCCGACTGCGGCGATCAACAAAGTCGAAAGCTATCAGATGGCTGTTTATCAAACTGCTCTGACTACTTTACGCAATGTTGTTGGTCAAAACATTTTGGATGATGTTTTGCAAAGTCGGACAAAAATCAATAGTCAAGTCCAAACAATTGTGGATGAAGTGACTGAAACTTGGGGAGTTGTGATCGAAAGGGTAGAAATTAAGGATGTAGAAATTCCTCAATCTATGCAGCGAGCTATGGCTAAAGAAGCAGAAGCGGTTCGGGAAAAACGCGCCCGGATCATTAAAGCCGCAGCCGAAAAAGAAGCATCGCTACAATTATCCCAGGCTGCTCAGGTGATTATGGAAAACCCCGCAGCTTTAGAATTACGCCGATTGCAAATGTTAACGGAGATTGGTGCTGAAAACAACACGACTACTTTAGTAATGATACCTTCCGATTTTATCACTCTAGCTAAAAATGTTGCAGAATCTATCCCTAAGCGGAACCATATTTCTCTAGAGTAGAAATTTATAGTTGAGGATATTTTAGTCTAGCGATCGCATCTTCCGTTTTTGGTGGTGCGATCGCTTATTAAATGACCGATTACTGTTTTCCTAATTCGGGAGTTCGTCCTGTTAAGCCCGTCATCAATTTGAGTAAAAATATTTTTATCATGGGGATGCGAGCTAAAATCCCTAAACCTAAGCGCCGAACTATGACTATGGGTAAGAAATTATTGGAGAATATCCGGTCTAATAGGTCAGTCAAGCCTAAAATTGTCAGATTTTCCGGTTGTCGCCAACGTTCGTAGCGCTTGAGCATTTCTATGCTACCGATATCTTCCCCATTTATATGTGCTGTTTGAATAACTTGCGCTAAAGCCGCCGCATCCCTAATCCCTAAATTTAACCCTTGTCCACCCACAGGATGACAGTTATGCGCCGCATCTCCAACTAATGCTAGACGCGGAAGAACATAGCGATCGCTATGCATCAGTCGTACCTGAAAAATAAACCGTTCTCCCAATAATTCCAATTTACCCATTTGCTGACCAAACCTCTGGCTCAGTTCAACTAGAAAGCTTTGATCGTCTAAATTGCATAATGCTTGTGCTTCTGCGTGAGGGGCTGTCCAGACAATCCGACAGATGTTTCCGGGTAAAGGTAAAATGGCGAAAGGTCCGCTTTGCCAAAACCGTTCATAAGCAATATTATCATGGGGTTTTTCTGGCTTGACAAACACCACAATACAAGATTGCCAATATTTCCAGCCCCTAGTTTTAATCCCCGCAGCTTGACGAATTGGCGATCGCGCCCCATCTGCTGCTACTACTAACTTACTCCTAATTTGTCGCTGTTCACCTGCGACTTGAATATCTACAATAACTTTATCCTGTTCATAACGAGTATTGACTACCTCTGCTGGACAAATATAAGTTACGTTAGTACAAGCTTGAACAAATTTCTGTAAAGGATATAAGAGCGCTTGGTGTTCCGCCACATAACCCAACTCTGTCGTTTGCAAATCTGCTGTTTTGAATGCCAAAATATCAGGATAGTCAGCATCCGAAAGTCGGACTTGGGAATAATGGGCGATATGTGGTTGGATTTCCGGCCAAATACCTATCCCCTGGAAAATTCGCGCCGAGAGCATATGTATAGCGTATGCTTGTCCCTTTGCCACCGATGCTGATAGTGGTTTTGCTTCAGTTAGCAGTATATTCAGTCCAGAGCTTTTTAACGCAGCAGCTAGGGTTAAACCCACAATTCCACCCCCGACTATCACCAAATCATAATCGTCACCCCATTTTTCTGCGGATACTTGGGGAGTGGGAGTAGTTTCAGGCAACTTTATGAGCGACATTGTTAAGTAATATTAAGACACCATTTATTCTTATTTTCACGCATCCACTCCTAAAGGACAAGTTGAGAAAATTTGACACTCTCAGGTCTAAAGACACGCTCGATTCTGCTGACAGATTTAGATTAGGGAGTACCCAAAGTCTAATTCTCGCTACGGCCGTCAAACACCGTCTACTGAGTTGATCGAGTAAAATA
>Ga0116231_10001246_pt1 | contig 51384 bp, 47 predicted proteins | sample S1TSphgellanicum_2_FD_89695 | JGI IMG/M metagenome (GOLD analysis project Ga0116231, IMG submission 89695) | Host-associated microbial communities from peat moss isolated from Minnesota, USA - S1T2_Fd - Sphagnum magellanicum MG | ecosystem: Host-associated > Plants > Peat moss > Unclassified...
GGTATTTTACTCGATCAACTCAGTAGACGGTGTTTGACGGCCGTAGCGAGAATTAGACTTTGGGTACTCCCTAATCTAAATCTGTCAGCAGAATCTCAGTGTCTTTAGACCTGAGAGTGTCAACATTGTTTTGCTTTCCGCCCAATCTATCCACAGTGAGATGTTGGAAGCTGAAGTTAACCTAGCTCATAACTTCGCTAAAGAACAAAGTCGTCCCATGATTTTGCCAGTTAGGTTAGCATATCAAGAACCTTTTTCTTACCCCCTCAGTGCTTACCTCAACCATATCAATTGGTTTAACTGGGAAAATCCCACAGATACACCTCTGTTAATAGAGGAGTTGAAACGAGCGATCGCCTGTGGGTCAAACTTTACCCAACCAGAAACTAGACAACCAAAAACCGAATTATCGCAGATACCAAAATCATCATCCTTACCTCAGCCTTTTCCTTCAGCACAACCAATGGGCTTGGAAATGCCAGAAGGGACTATGGATAGCGAATCTGCTTTTTATGTAGAACGTTCCTCAGACCCAATTGCTTTAGCAACCATCAGCAAGCAGGGAGTGACAATTACCATCAAAGGTCCGCGCCAGATGGGTAAAAGTTCTCTATTAATTAGAATTATTGAAACTGCGAGAAATGTCGGAAAACAGGTTGCTTTCTTAGACTTCCAACTATTTGAAAAAGCAGCTTTGAGCAACGCTGATATTTTCTTTCCTCAATTTTGTATTTGGTTAACAGAGGAATTGGAACTGACGAATAAAGTTAACGAGTATTGGAGTTCTCCTTTAGGTAATAGTCAACGCTGTACCCGCTACATTGGGCGTCATTTACTTAAAGAACTGGGTAAACCCCTTGTTTTAGCAATGGACGAAGTAGAACGCCTATTCGATACAGATTTTCGCTCAGACTTCTTTGGAATGTTGCGCAGTTGGCATAATAACCGCGCTACTACTCCCATCTGGAAGCAATTGGATTTAACATTGGTCACATCCACAGAACCTTATCAGCTAATTGATAACCTGAATCAATCTCCCTTCAATGTGGGACAAGTCCTAGAACTAGAAGATTTCACATCCTCACAAGTAGCTCATCTCAATCAAAGTCATAACTCACCCCTCAATCCCAGAGAAGAACAACAATTAATTGGATTGTTAAACGGACATCCTTATTTAGTGCGCCTAGCATTATATCTAGTCGCCAGTCATCGTCTTTCCACGACCGAACTATTCAACACCGCCACTGCTGACAATGGACCCTTTAACAACCACTTGCGGAATCATCTGTTTCGTCTACATAGTAAAAGGGAATTAGTCCAAGGAATGCTTCAGGTGATTCGTCAGAACATCTGTGAAGATGAAAGTATTTTCTTCCGCTTGCGGGGTGCGGGTTTAGTGCGTCGGGAAGGAAGGACAGTTTTACCCCGTTGTCAACTTTACAGCAATTTTTTCCAGGAGCATTTACGTGGCTGAAACAGTAACTTACACCTTGGGCGGAACCGTACAGGCTGGCGGTGGAGTTTATATCCCTCGCCAGGCTGATGCAGAATTGCTGAAGTTATGTCAAGATGCTATTTTCGCCTATGTTTTGACACCAAGACAGATGGGTAAGTCTAGCTTGATGGTGTGGACTGCGGAAACTCTAGTAAACCTGGGAATTCGTTCGGTAATTGTGGATTTGCAAGAATTGGGCGGAAAGGTAACAGCAGAACAATGGTATTTTGGCTTTCTGGTCAAACTGGATGACCAACTGATGTTTGATACCGATGTGGTAAGTTGGTGGCGAGAACATGAACATTTAGGGGTATCGCAACGGTTAACCCAGTTTTTTGAGCAAGTGTTATTGGCTGAAGTATTGGAGAAAGTGGTAGTTTTTGTGGATGAAATCGACTCCACTCTCAGCTTGGATTTTACCGATGATTTTTTCATCGCAGTACGTTATCTCTACGTGGCGCGGGCGACTCAACCAGAATTTAACCGTCTTTCTTTTGTTTTGTTAGGTGTGGCGACGCCGGGAGATTTGATTAAAGATGCTACACGCACACCTTTTAATATTGGAAAGCGAGTCGATTTAACTGATTTTACTTTTGAGGAAGCTTTACCTTTAGCGGATGGGTTGGGTTTAGTGAGTCAAGAAGCCCAGAAAGTTTTGGAATGGGCGTTGGAGTGGACGGGAGGACATCCATATTTAACTCAGCGTCTTTGTGGTGCTTTAGCTCAGGAATTGGGGAATGGGAAATCTGCAATTAATCAAAGTCTGGTTGAACAAATTGTCAATAGCACGTTTTTGGGTGTGATGAGCGAGCAAGATAATAATTTGCAGTTTGTCGGGGATATGCTAACGAAACGTTCACCAGACCCAGAAGTTTTGACTATCTATCGTCAGATTAGATTAGGTAGGGGATCTGTTGTTGATGAGGAGCAGTCAATAGCTAAGTCTCATCTCAAACTTGCGGGAATTGTTAGAACTGAAAAAGGAGTTTTACAGTTAAGGAATCGCATTTATGGGCAAGTTTTTGATCGGAGATGGATAAATCAACATTTACCTTTTAATCTCAAAGATAGATGGGAGCAATTTAAACCAGCACTTCCTTATGTAGCAGGACTATTATCGTTAATTGCGATTTTAGTCATTGCTTTAGTAATAATAGACAAAAGTAACCAGGAGCTTGACAAAGAACGTTTAAAGGAAAAAATGGCAGCTGATTTTGCTAGAAAACAGAGTCAAAGAGCAGAGGTGCAAAAACAGTTAGCCGATCAACAACGTAAACGAGCTGAAAAAGGAGAACAGCAAGCTAAGTCTGCTCAAAAGCTAGCTGAACAACGGAGAATTGTAGCTAATCAGCAGCGCCAAAGGGCTGAACAAGAAGAACAGCAAGCTAAATCTGCCCAAACATTAGCCCAACAGCGAGGATTTGCATTACAAAGTTCTCTTTATCAGACAAAATCTGCTGAACAGTTAGCCCAACAGCAAAAGAATGTAGCGGAAGAACAAAGATTTGTGGCTGAGAATCAGAAAAAAGAAGCAATCAAACAAAGAGTTAATGCAGAATTTACGGCTCAGAGTTATAAGTCGCAGAACTTACTGGATGCAAATTTACAGCTTGAGGCTTTAGTAGCTGGACTACAATTAGGAAAACAAGTAAAAATAGATAAAAATGTAACCTCAGATACCAAAATTTTAGCGATAAGCACACTCCAGCAAGTAGTTTATGGGGTCAACGAACGTAATCGACTGGAAGGTCATAGCGATGCTGTCTATAGCGTAGCATTCAGCCCCGATGGCAAATCCCTTGCTTCCGCTAGTGAGGATCATACAATCAAACTGTGGAATCTCCAAGGTCAACTCTTGCACACCTTTACAGGTCATACCTCTTTTGTCAGTAGCGTAGCATTCAGTCCCGATAGCAAATCCATTGCTTCCGCTAGTTGGGACCATACAGTCAAACTGTGGAATCTCCAAGGTCAACTCTTGCACACCTTTACAGGTCATAGCGATGCTGTCCATAGCGTAGCATTCAGCCCCGATGGCAAATCCATTGCTTCCGCTAGTGCTGACAAAACGGTCAAGCTGTGGAATCTCCAAGGTCAACTCTTGCACACCTTTACAGGTCATAGCTCTGGTGTCTGGAGTGTAGCATTTAGCCCCGATGGCAAATCCATTGCTTCCGCTAGTGCTGACAATAAAATTAAGCTGTGGAATCTCCAAGGCCAACTCTTGCACACCTTTACAGGTCATAGTTCTCTTGTCTGGAGTGTAGCATTTAGCCCCGATGGCAAATCCATTGCTTCTGCCAGTCGTGACAATACAATCAAGCTGTGGAATCTCCAAGGTCAGCTCTTGCACACTTTTACCGATTATAGCTCTGATGTCTATAGCGTAGCATTCAGCCCCGATGGTAAATCCCTTGCTTCCATTAATCCTGTCAAGCTGTGGAATCTGGATTTGGATGATTTATTGGTAAAAGGTTGTGACTGGGTCAGTGATTATTTGCAGAATAACCTTTCTATGAAAGATAGCGCCGATCGCCATGTATGTGATGATATTCCTCGACCCAAGTAACTGTTGATTCTTGTTTCCCCATCGCAGACATAATTTCCCTTCCCCGTTTTCCAGGAACAAAATTAGGATCGGGCGATCGCTCTTTTCTACCACATGGCGATCGCTAATAAAACTAGAAACTCGATTTATGCGATCGCCTCTTCCTCACATAACCCCAGCACAAATTTTGGCAGCAAGACAATAATATTCTACGTAGGTGGATTAAATAATAAGATTATTTATAACTCACCCCCCCGATAAGTCATGCCAATTTTCCAAAGGAAAATCCCAAGCCTGTTGGATACGTTGAAAATCGCGATCGACTGAGACAATTGTGAGTGAGTTTTGAATAGCAGTTGAAGCAATCCATAAATCATTTTCACCTATACCAAGTTCATGCATTCGTGTTTTTCTCCTTTTGTTTTTTTCCTTGGGAGCAAAGCAGTCCATCACCTTGGCTTTTAATTCGGCATAAATCCGACTTGTATTACTATTTATATCATATACAGGCATATCTTCAATAAATTCTTCAATAATTGCTAAATTAGCAATTACTGATGTGGAATTCTCAGCCATATATAATAGCTCACCTACCGTAATAGCGGAAATCGCAACATTAGTAATGGTAATAGAATTCAGCTTGGCAATAACCGCCGAATTACCGAAAATAATTGAGCTACAATGATTGGTATCTAAAAGATACATAATTAAAACTCAGCCAAACCACGAGAAGATTCTACTATTTCTAAACATTCTTGAAGATCGTCACCTACCCATCTTCCAACATGACGGAGGATAGATTTACCTGATCCCTGACGATTTGGTGGTTGAGGATGAGAGGGACTTTCAGATAATTTAGTAGGCTGTTTAATTTTTATCGCTCGGATAAGATTAAGCACTTCTATCAGTTCTATTTCTGACATCGAGTTAATCTCTTGTAGAAGTAATTCCTTCGTAGTCATACTTTTTATTCCTTTGCTCTGTAAATAGTGGTTAATTCTTTCTTCCCCATTGTAGACATAATTTTCGTTCCCCGTTTTCCAGGAGGAAAATTAGGACTCTAGCGATCGCTCTTTTCTACCACATGGCGATCGCTAATAAAACTAGAAACTCGATTGATGCGATCGCCCCTCACCAACAACTCGATATTTCCGCTAAATTAGGAATATCCCATATTTGGAACCTCCATCATAAGGGTGGCTCGACCTATGTATCAACCCGATCCATCGCCAACACCAAAAACCTTGTTACCGACGATGTATGACCTCAAAAGTGAAGACCCGGAGGAACCTGGTTTGCCAGATGAGTTTCATATACTACAACCTCGTTTACTAGATTACACTTTACATCCCCCTCATTATTCCAGAGAACAGATATTTGTCGGGACTGATATCAATCTCTATTATGATTCTCAACATACAAGCTGGTACAAGCGTCCCGATTGGTTTGCTGTATTAGGCGTTCCAGAACTATACGATCGCAGAGACTTACGTTTCAGCTATGTGACTTGGGACGAAAAAGTTAATCCCTTAATTTTAGTAGAATTACTCTCACCCGCAACAGAAGAAGAAGATTTAGGGATCAAATTGCGCAATGCTGAACAACCACCAGGAAAATGGGAAGTATACGAACGAATATTGAAAATACCCTATTACGCCATATTTGACCGTTACAAATATCAATTCCGCATGTTTCAATTAAGTGGTGGGCGATATCAAGAAGCCAGTTTGTCAAATAACAGAATTTGGATACCAGAATTAGAATTAGGATTAGGAATATGGGTGGGAAGTTTTGAAAAGCAAATTGTCCAGCCTTGGTTACGCTGGTATGACATTACGGGGAATTGGGTCTTAACTCGTGAAGAATATCAGAGACAGCGTGCTGATTCCGAGCAGCATCGTGCTGATTTGGAAAGAGAGCGTGCTGATTTGGAAAGATTGGCAAAAGAAAAGTTGATATCACAATTAAGGGCGCTAGGTATTGAACCTAATTTGGATTAGCTCCTTTTTGCTGATTTCACAAAGCGTTTATCGCCATTGGATGACTGAAGTATTTGTTAGAGCGATCGCTCATGAGAATTCTGGTTGAGTGCGAATGAAACTAAAATGATTAGTATCTAGAAGGTAGATAATTAAAACTCAGCCAAGCCACGAGAAGATTCTACTATTGCTAAATATTCTTTTTTAAAAGTCAATTGTCGCTCACCAGGGTCTGGTTTATCGTAACGCAGATTAAAGCTCATGATAGTAATTTTCATCAATATTTCCTCCCCACTACAGATTGAGCCAACCGTTCTTTTTCCCACTGAATTAAGCTATACTTGCGGTCTAAACCCCAACGATAACCGCCTAAATCGCCGTTACTGCGAATTACCCGATGACAAGGAATAACGAGAGCTACTGGATTTGTCGCACAAGACTGAGCTACTGCGCGCACAGCCAGAGGATTACCAATAATATCTGCAATCTGTTTGTAAGAACGAGTAAAACCGTAAGGAATAGCCTGTAACGCTTGCCAAACTATCCATTGGAAATTAGTCCCCTGTATATCTACAGCCAAATTAAGCTCTAATTTTTCACCATTAAGATATGCTTGAATCTCATCCACCCAAACAGCTAAATCTGTCTGATCAACTTGAATTTCTCTATTGGGGAATATTTGAGAGAGATAAGCCTCTAACATAATATCATCATCACCAAGACAAACAGCGCATAGTCCATTTTTAGTTGCTGCGACCAATAACCGCCCTAAACAGCTATTTGTAATTCTGTAGTGGATGTTGGTATTCGACAACGTATGGCGATCGCTGCTTTGAGTAGTTAGCATAAGGATAATATCCCAGGGACGGGAGAAATATTAAATATTAAAATCGTATTTTAGCGAATAAATGACCATATTTTCGCCAAAAAACCGTTTCTGATGGCTCAATTACCAATTGAGCCAAATTAAATACAGTATTTATACTCTAACTCGACTCCTGACTCCTGACTCCTGACTCCTGTTATATAATTTACCAAGCGTTTTTATTTAAGGAAATGATTTTATGCCTGCTAAGTGTCCGCATTGTAAAGGTTTTGTTACCTCTGTACATATTGAAGAAGTGGAGGGAACTGTAAACTTACAACCAAGATGGCGTTGTCTGACTTACTCTTGCTGTTTATGTGGAACTGTTCTGGGAGTTCAGATTGATCCTGTCGCCTTAAGGACAGAGACAGTTGAAGGTGTAATTCAGAGAATACAAAGTTTACCCCAATAGAAAATAGCTAAAACTGAAAATTTCTATGGAATCTGCTTTTATGTACTTACCAATATCGGTAAGTACATGACTGTTTTAGTTTATCTCAAATAGGAGAATTGAATTTAGCTAAGTTCAATTCTATAACTTTTTGCAAGCGAGAAATGACGAAGGATTTTTCCAAATAAGAAAATAAACCACCAGCTTTTGGTCCTCTTTCTTTATTTAAAAAAGATAGATATAGCGCCTTAAAAGCATTTGCTGGTTGAATTTGCAATTCCTTGGAAGTGGTAAAAATCAAAGTTTGCAATTCTTCAGCTTCCCAGTGAGAAATATTTTCTAAGTTCTCGACTAGCTTTTGCAAATAAGTAACCTGTTCCTGCTCTAATTCGTTAGCCCTTCCTGGTATTTGTTCCAGATAGATAACTAGCTTTTCTTCCTCATCTGCATAATCTTGTAGCCATTTTTGCGCTGAAACAATGCGCTGATTAATAATTTGCTGGTCAAATTCAGTTAAAGGCTGATGACTACGTTGGACTATCTCTTCTTGAATATTCAAACCTGGGACTTGTAATAATGAGATCAATGTACTGAAGTCAAAACTTTGGAAAGCTTTAATTTCATCTCCCGTTTGAGCATAAAATAAAGGCATTAATTCCTCAGTCAATTCTGTATTATTAGCTGGGACATCAGATTGATATTTATTCATCAAAGTATCATAATCTCGAAAAAGCCGTGTTGTAGTTTCATAATTAGGTGCAAAATTGATTACTGTCTTTGGTTGTGTTCGCAACATCAAAAAGCGTAACAATTCTGGAGGAAGCAAATCGGCTATTTCTCTAGCGCTAGAACCAACACCCTTAGATGAACTCATTTTTGTCCCATTTACCAAAATGAATTCATAGGGAGAATGGAAAGGAGGTTCATGATGCAAGACTTTACGACAAATAGCATTAGCTACATCTCTAGAACCACCTTTTTGCGAGTGGTCTTTACCCGCCATTTCTATAGTTACGCCCAAAATATCCCACTTAGCTACCCATTCAACTTTCCAAGGTAATTTTCCATTCCCATCGAAGGGGGAAATCCAACCAGAATGACCACAACCAATCACCCAATCAGTAGCATTAGGTTTACAAGTATAAAAAACCTTCTGTCCACTATATTTTGATACTACTGTAGTAGCAATTTTTCCGCATTTCTCGCAAATTACTTGGAAGGGAAACCAATCTTTACCACGGACTGCATTACTTACCTCTTTATAAGCATCTCGAACTAACTGAGCATTTTTGAGGAAAGTGTCGATATAGGAATTTAGCTTCCCAGAGCGATATAAATCCCGCAAGTAATAAACTTCTGGTTTTACTCCTAGATAATCAAAAATTTCCAGAAACTCAGCAATGAAGTATTTAGCGTAATCACTGGCTGTATCTTCAGGAGCAGGGACGTTACACAAAGGAAATCCCAGATAAGGAGAAAATTTGGCTTTATCTAAATATCTAGGAACTGTATCTAGTGCGTCATAATCATCAACACCATACAAGAATTTTACGGGCTTACCTGCGTGTTTCAAGGCACGGTAAATTACATCATGAATAACCACACCTCGCAATGACCCGACGTGTACCCTTCCTGATGGGGTCTTAGAATCATTAACTACCTGGGAACCTTGTGCATCAGCAGCAATTTTATCAGCCCAAAACATTTGCCATATATTTTTTCACAATCCCTTTATTCTAACCCGTTGACTCCTAATTGGGAGGGTAAGATAAGAATAATAGCTCCTATCTTTAGCGAATAAGTTCTTCTAAAGTAGGAAATAACAATTTTTCAGCTTGCTGTTGCGGCGAAACTAACTGAGTGGAAGAATCACACAAACAAGAAGCATTAGCAATATCAACTACTTGTCCCCGTAGACAATTAATGCTCTGAACAACCAAAAAAGCAGCGAATATAGCTATAAGTCCTGCTACTAATAAACTCATAACTCCATCAGCCCAAGTCCAATTCAACCAAATTACGGCGATCGCCGCTAGGATTGCTCCCACAGAACTGGCTAAATCTGCCAAAATGTGTAAAAAAGCACCCTTAACATTCAAATCCTGATGATTACAGCTATGGAGATAGCTATGAATATATTTAGCATTCAAGCCATTAACTGCTAATCCTACCAATGCTGTGAGTAACATGGGTAACCCATAAACCTCTATGGTTGGAGATTGTAACCTGACTACAGCTTCTCTGACAATCCAGCCAGCGATACAAGCCAGACCGATACCGTTAATCAAAGCTGCGACCACATCCAATCGATAACGTCTCTGTGCTTTTGGAGATTTTTGGGATAGAGATTGAGATAGCCAAATCGTCACTAAGGCTAAACTGAGGGATGCTATATCTAAAAGCACATGTTCTGCATCTGCCAAAAGAGACAAACTATGACTCAAAATTCCCGCAGTCCATTCCACACTAAAAAAAATAGTGAGCAGAGTCAACGCAACTAGTAACGCTTGGACTTTTCGTGCATTGTTTGGTTGCATATATTAAAATATTAATTAAAATATCAATTAAAATATTAATTAAATATTAACTCTTTTTTCCCAAGCTGATTGATAAAGGTTTGATGTTCCACCGAAGACAAACCCTGGTGTAAAATGGTCATTACATGCTGCAAATTCCCTGACAGTAAAGCTTCCTTATCCAACCATAAACCAGGAAAAACTTGAGAGCAGGTTATTTTATCCGCATTATGTTCTAACTGAATATACTTGGCTTGGTCTAATTGAAACCAGTCGAACTGGCGATCATAAACCCGCCAGACTAAATATTCTTGGACTTGATTGCGACGATAGACGTTTAATTTTTGATGTAAGTCATAAGCAGCACTACTAGCAGCCACTTCTACAATCAGTTCCGGCGCACCTACAATATAATCATCTGCGCTAATGCTGGATTGTCCACCTACTTCAATCCTTAATACTGCGTCTGGTTGAGGTTCATTATCTGAGTCTAGGCGAACGGTAGGATTATCCAAAACTTTTACTCCAGGTGTCCCTACCATATAATTTCCCAACCAAGCTATGACAAAAGCATGAGGTTCTCCATGACTTTTAGCTTTTAGAGGGGATGACATATAGACGATTCCTTCGATCAGTTCGGCTTTTTTTACCTGGGACATTGCTTGATAGCGCCGCTCAAACTCTGGACGAGTTAGGCGATCGCCATTTTCCAACGGTAGAATAGTTAATGGTAAGCTAGATAAATTAGGTGCGATCGCCATAAAGACTTTTTCCCTTAAAGCTAATATCTAATATCTTAGTCAATTTGTTTCTCTAAGTTTCTCTAAAATTATGTCATCAATTTTTCCTGGAATGAACCCTTATTTGGAGAATCCAAAACTTTGGTCAGAGGTTCACAGTCGATTAATTATTGCCATGGCTGATGCGATCGCTCCCCAAATTCGCCCTCAATATCGGGTAGCTGTGGAGCAGCGGATATATAAAATGAGTGAGGAAAATTCTGTTTTAGTGGGGATTCCTGATGTAACAGTGGGACATTCCTTTTCAGCTAACCAAAGGGAGTCTCATCTTGCTGTAGCCACACCACCACCTACAAAACCAGTAATTGTGAATATTCCTCTTCCAGAAGTAGTGCGGGAAAATTATCTGGAAATCAGAGAAGTTAATACAGGGGAGGTTGTGACTGCAATTGAGATTTTATCCCCCAAGAACAAACGGGCTGGAGCAGGAAGAAAAGCTTATCAAGGAAAACGTCAGCAGATATTGGGTAGCTTAACGCATTTAGTAGAAATAGACTTGCTACGCAGTGGAGAGCATCCACCAATTATAGGGGAGAGCATCCAGTCTGATTATCGAATTTTAGTTAGTCGGAGTGAATTCCGCCCCCAAGCGGAATTATATCCTTTTAATTTACCCGAACCGATTCCCACTTTTTCATTACCTCTGCGTCAAAAAGATCCAGAGCCAGTGATAGATTTGGAGACTTTAATAAATGGTGTATATGACCGGGCCGGTTTTGATTTAGTTATAGATTATAATTGTCAACCGATTCCACCAGTTAGGAAAGCTGATATGGCTTGGCTAGATGAAGTCATATACAAAAAATGAATCATTGGCGAAATAAATAGGGTGCGTGAGCAACAGCTTAACGCACCCTATAATATTTAACTGACAAAAATCTTTGTTATTCTATTTTCTAGATAATCATCTAGAAAATAGCTTCAGCACCAGTAATAGCAATCACCGCAGCACTATTGGGAACGTTTATCCAGGGACTGGTCAATGTATCTCTTGTATAAAGTTGATTATTTGTCCCAATACCCAGAATTTTCCCACTTGGTAAAACGGTGATACCAAGGACAGAACCACTATTAGGAATGTGTACCCAGGGAGCTGTTAATGTAGCTTTGGTATAGAGTTGATAGTCCATCCCAATACCCAGAATTGTCCCATCGGTCAGAATAGTAATACCAAGGACAGAACCACTATTAGGAATGTGTACCCAGGGAGCTGTTAATGTAGCTTTGGTATAGAGTTGATAGTCCATCCCAATACCCAGGATTGTCCCATCGTTGAGAACGGCGATACCGAGGATAGAACCACTATTAGGGACGTTTACCCAGGAGCTGTTCAATGTAGCTCTGGTATAGAGCTGATTATCTGTCCCAATACCTAAAATTGTCCCATCTCGCAAGATAGTAACGTCAATGACAGAACCGCTATTGGGAACTTGCGTCCAGGGACTTGTCAATGTGTCTCGTGTGTAAAGCTGTTTATCCGTACCAACGCCCAGAATTTTACCTGGTAATGCGGTTTCATGAATAGCCGAAGTTATGGCTTCTGGTTTTAGGGTATCAGATATACTTGGCGTTGGCGTTGGTGTTGGGTTTATTGGTTTTGGGGTATCAGATATATTTGGCGTTGGCGTTGGCGATGAGTTTGGTTTGAGTGATAATGTTGCGGTAGGTTTTAGATAAACGCCAAGACTATATAGTTGATTGCCATGTTCACCGAAAAAGCCAATAATTTCATGATCTTGGGGTGCTTTTAGTGAAAAGGGTTCAACTTGTTTTTGTGGATTACCTCCGCCAAACACCTGAGATGTAATTCCCTTATTGGTTTTAAACTGTAATGTGACGATTCCTTGCTGAGGATAACCAGGCGCTTGTCTACCCCAACTACCAACTATTTCTGTAATATAGTCATCTGGTTCTAGGAGGAATTGCGCTGGAGTACCCCCTTTACCACCTGCATCTATAGATACGTAGGTTTCACTTGGTGTTTTTACCACAGTGTCAGATTTAACTGGAATCTGCTTAACTGCCCAACATGTATCCAACTGTCCTAGAAAACCTCCTTTACCACCCGCATCTATAGATGCAGATGGATGGGGTTTTACTGGATTAGCTATTAAAGTTTCATATTCAACTTGTATCTTATCGATCGCCCAACCTGCATTAATCCGCAGACTTTTAATCCGCGATCGCAACAGTTCATTTTTTGGCTGGATATCGTAAGTAGTACCTTTGACCGAACTTCCTTGAGGTCCCAACTTAACTAGATGAGATCCTGTGTCCTCATGAGTTGGTAACTCTTCCGCAGTAATAAATTCAAGCTCCCATTCGTTACCGACCCCTGTACTCGAAGTAGTAACACCTTGGTCTGAGTCAGGACGATGTAAATAATCTCCTTTCCAGGATTTCAGCTTAATCTTGCTCATGGTTGGTAGATTTAGTGGTTGAGAGACTGATTTAATTTTTTCATAAACACTAAATATTTAACCGTTTTTTACTGCTGGTGATCAGGTAGCAACTGTTTATCTTTAGGTTAAAATTAGCCAATTGAGATAATTCAGATATTAGCGGTTGACAGTACTCATATCAGGATAGCGATCGCCTGCTGCTATACCTTTGGGAGCAACTATCTCTATCTGGTTCAATTCTGCTGGAGTCAGAACAATCTCAACAGCAGCGACATTTTCAGCTAAATAAGTCCGGCGCTTTGTTCCAGGAATGGGAACAATATCTTCTCCCTGCGCTAACAGCCATGCTAAAGCGAGTTGGCTAGGAGTGACACCTTTTGCTGTAGCGATCTCCTTCACTTGTGCGACTAATTGTAGGTTCTTAGAGAAATTTTCTCCTTGAAAACGCGGGGACTTGCGGCGATAATCATCTTCTGCTAAGTCATCAATACTAGCGATCGCCCCTGATAAAAACCCCCGACCCAGGGGACTATAAGGGACAAACCCAATTCCTAACTCCCGCACAGTAGGTAGAATTTCATCCTCTGGGTCACGATACCAGAGAGAATATTCTGTTTGTAATGCTGTAATTGGATAAACAGCATGAGCGCGGCGAATTGTGGTTGGAGCCGCTTCTGACATCCCGATATAACGAACTTTCCCCTGTTGTACCAGTTCTACCATTGCGCCAATAGTATCTTCAATTGGTACAGTCATATCAACTCTATGTTGATAGTAGAGGTCAATCACGTCAACTCCTAGCCTTTTTAGTGAAGCATCACAGCACCTATGAACATAGTCTGGTCTACCATTTACACCCAAAAAGCCGCCTTCTTGACTGCGCACGTTACCAAATTTAGTTGCTAGTACTACTTGATCTCGGCGGTCTTTAATCGCCTTACCCACTAACTGCTCGTTGGTGAAAGGTCCATACATATCTGCGGTATCTAGGAAATTTACACCCAGTTCCAGCGCATGGTGAAGAGTCGCTATTGATTCTTGTTCATCTCGTCCACTGTAGAACTCAGACATCCCCATACAACCGAGTCCCAATTGGGAAACTTCTAATCCTTGCTTACCAAGTTTTCTGGTTTTCATCTCTTTTTTCCTGGTTTTTCTACTATACACCTTTGTCTCAAACTATCATATAGCAGGAGTCAGAAGTCAGGAGTCGAAAAAATCATTCTTTAGATGGATGAAAATTTCCTGAGTTCTTTGTTAAAATTATATTAATAATGGGAGTGTGAGCAGAAATAATTATGGATAGTCGCACTTCTATTATCAAGGATGCCGAAGGAAAAGTCCGTTTTCATCATCCCTGGGACATAGATTTTGGAAAAATCATCTCCTGATTTATTTAAACAAACTTTGGAATTTTGCATCTTGTTTAATAGCAGTGAAATTGATATCACTTAATACTTCTTCCCTATATTGTGAATTGAGTTGAATAGCTTCTTGGAGATTGTGTACAGCTAAATCGACTTCCTGTTGAAGTGCGTAACAAGCTGCCCTATTGTAATAGGATACTGCATAATCTGGTTTAATTTTGAGCGCTGTATCAAAACAGGCGATCGCTTCCTCGTCCCTACCCAACTGAACCAAAGTATAACCCCGCTTATCCCAAATTTTAGGGGAATTAGGTTGGAACTTTAAAGCTGAATCGAAGGACAATAAAGCTAAATCGAACTGTTCCAACTCTAGCAAAGATAAACCACGGTTTAACCAAGCGATTCCATCTTCAGGCTGAATTGTAGTTGCTCTATCAAAGCATTTAAAAGCTTCTTCATGTTTACCCAAGTTACCCCAAGCGACACCGCGATCGCACCAAGCTTGATGATAATTCGGCTGGATTTTAATCGCGGTGTCGTAAGAGGCGATCGCTTCTGGATAACGCTTTAACCTGCCCAAAACAATCCCGCGTTTCAGCCAAACAGTAGGATCATCAGGATGAGTTTTGAGAAATTCTTCATAAAGTCTGAATGCTTCTAGATAGTTTTTCTCTGCAAAAAATAGGTTTGCTTGTTCTAAAAAATCATCTCCAGTTTCCGTTACTTCCATTTTTAGTTCTTGCGGTATTTCCTCCATTAATTTGGCTGAATTTATATCTTGGTTTTTTTGGGCGGACAATTTCAGCCTTTTTAGTTCCTGAACAAAATCCTTTTCTAACTTATCTAGCTTTTCCAGAATTAATCTTTGTCGTTGTTGAGCAGTTTGACGTAACTGTGAAAATTCGCCAGTCAACTCCCTAGCAGATTTTTCCAAATCCTCCAGTATTGTACTTTTTTGTTTCTCAGCATCCAGATGGAGTTGAGATAGTTGAGCATCTGCTTCTGATTGTGATTTGGCTAAACTATGATTTAGGCTATTGGCTAGATTACTAGTCAAGTTATTTAGAAAAGTATCTTTTTGTTGTTGTATCTCAATATTTAAATCTTGGATTCCCGCCACAAAATCGGCATATATCTGTTCTATATTATTTACGATTGAATCTCTATTCTGTTGAGTATTCATCTGCAGGTCAGCTAATTCCTTAGTTAACTCAGATTCTAATTTACATAGATTTTCCGCTTGATGTTGAACTGATAAATTTGACTTATTTAACTCATTTAACTGATTAACTACCTGAGACTCCCACAGCTGAATACTTTCTCTAGTAGTTTTAATCTCATTTTCTAAAACCCGACAAAATTCCTGTTTTTTTTCTGGTATTTCAGCCAAAACACTAGAGATATTTTCTGATTCAAATTTGATTTTAAGTTTGAGAGATTCTACTTCTCTCTCTAATTCATCAGTTATACTTTTAGCTCTTTGGATCAAACTTCCCGTATCTTCGTTAATATTATTTAAGTGGGTATGTAATGTTTTTATACCTTGCACCTGCTCCATGACTCGTTCACCGATTTCTCGAATCAATGTGCGACGTAAAAACCATAATATAGCCAGCAAGAGCAGAGGAAATAAACTTAATATAGTTAGCCAGACATTGAATAAAACAGTTGTCCGACCAAAAATATGCTCAAAATCCGATTTAAAATCCGATTTAGCTGTTTGTTGAGCCTGTTTTTCTGCTCTTAATCTTACCAACTCTAACTGCTGTTGTTTGGATAGCGTTTGGGTGGGAGCGATCGCTCTTTTGGTTTGTCCACTAACTAAAGTAGGAGAGAGAAAAAAGGGTAAAATTAAAATAGCGCTTTTTAACACTAAAATTAAGCATACTGGGGGTTTACTCTTCATAAATGAAAAGGTCCTTGATAATCTCAGTTTTTTGCATAGTCAAAAATGGATTCTCACCAACCACGTCTAAAATCTAGTTTAGCGCCAAAAATCTCTTGTAAAATGGGATTGGGAATTAATTAGTTTTGCTCTACGCAGGAGATGTCTGCGCCAACGCCGTTTACTATAATATTACCATTTATGAGTAATCAACTTTCACCCAAAGAGAAGCTACAAGCAAAGCTGAATGAAATTCAACAACTCAAGGGTGATGGGTCTCCCGTTACCAATTTACAGATAGAAAAAACCATATCAGCAGAAATTGAACAGTTGATAACAGAATTGGAAAGGGTCAATCCCCACCCTCAACCTATTCGTTATGCTGCTGCTTTGCTTGAAGGCGCTTGGATATTGCACTACTCTACAGCGAGAGAAATCCGCACCCTAGTATCTTTACCATTGGGATTACAGTTAGGTAAGGTCTATCAGGTAATTGATGTTGCGAATAAACTATTTTTTAATCTAGCTCAAGTTCAACATCCTTGGGGGTTAGTATCAGGATATGTGAAAGTTACAGCTAGGTTTGAGCCAGTTATAGAAGAAACAACAGGTCAAGCGGATAAGCGAATCAATGTCTATTTTGACAAGCGGTATTTTACGGTTGAGAAGATTTTGGGGATTGATACCCGTCAACTGAAGCCATTTATAGTTAAGGTGACTAATAATCTTGAAGATAGAATCCCCAGTCTTGATATTACTTATTTAGACGAAAATTTACGCATTGGACGTGGAGGAGATGGAAGTTTGTTCATTCTGAGTAAGTCAGATGATTTGAAATATCTTTAAAGAAAATATCCGTGAATGAAGTGGTCAAGCTGCTTTTAGATGCTGTTACAAATATAATTAACTTAATCAGTATTACAGGAGGTCAACAAAATAAATGATGAATAAGATCGGATTTGTAGTAGCAGCAGTTGTTATCATGTCACCTTTGACCTTAGCTATATCAAAAAACGTGCAAGCTGTGGAGAAGCAAGTTAAACTAGCTCAAACGAATCAAGCAGAACAATCCGTGCAAAAAATTTTTACAACCCTCATAAGTGCTATTGAACAAAACAATTATACTCAGTTTATATCTCAAGGAAATGCTGCTTTCAAAGAAGGTATGACAAAGCAAATGTTAACAAAAGTTAGTCAACGGTTTGCTTCTCGCATCAAAAAAGGGTATTCAACAGTTTTCTTGGGAAACCTGAATCAGCAAGGGTATCAAGTTTATTTATGGAAACTGACATTTAAAGATGGTGGTGATGATATCTTAGCTACACTTAGCCTCAAAGATGGAAAAATAGGTGGATTTTGGCTGAGAGGGGAATAGGGAGGAGTATTGTCTTTAAATATCCTTGATCAGCAGATCAACTTCCACCACTATTTCTCAAAGCTGCTCCCGCCAATGCTAATGTTCCTTGAGAGACAACGCTTTCTCCTGGGCTGAGACCTTTGATCACCTGAATAGACTGTCCATTATCGGCTCCTATTTCTACTCGACGTTCTTCATATTTATGTTCCTGTACTTTGACATAGGCGAAACTATAATCACCTTTACGCTGGATAGCATTCTTGGGTACTGCGAGTAGACTTCTATTTTCGACCAACATTTTCAAGCGAGCAAACATATCTGGTTTGAGGGTCAAATCAGGATTAGGGATTTCTGCTCGAATTGTGAGGGTGCGAGTTTGGGGGTCAAGTAAATTAGCAACGTAATTGATCCGTCCAAAAAAAGTCTCATTGGGAAAGCTGTCAAGAGTTAACTTGACAGATTGTCCCAGATGTACTTTTCTAATATCTTGCTCATAAGTATCTCCGAGTAACCAAACCCGATGTAGGTCAGCTAAGGTAAAAAGTTCTTTACTTGGGTCAGCTAATTCGCCATTATTAATAGTGCGGCTGGTAATAATACCATCATGATTTGCACTGACAATAACGTAGGGGTAAATTTGTCCTGTCCGCACAACTCGATCTGCTAATCCTACGGTAACACCAGATAGAGATGAGCGTTGTTCAGCGACGATAATTGTGGCTTTTTCTTTATCGTAAAGGGCTTTTAGGTTGGCTTTATCCTTTTCGTATTGTGCACGGGCGGCTTCTAAATCAGCTTTGGCATCAATTCGATCCTGAAATAATTTTTCTTCTCTTTTGTAAACAGCTTTGGAAAGATTTAATTGCACTTCAGCTTGTTTAATATCGGATTTATTTTGGAGTGTTGCTTGTAATAAATCTGACTGAAGTTGACCGATGGTGTCAGACTTAATCAAAGCCAGTGTTTGACCGCGTTTAACATGTTGACCTAATTTAACAAAGACAGCAGATACCTTTCCCGGAACTACAGGAAAAATATGGCTGACCAAATCATCAGCAGCTTCAACCCGTCCTGTTAATTTGATCGTAACTGGGAAAGGCTTGTATTGTAAGGTTTCTACTTGTAATCCTATTTGCTGTTCTTGTTTGGGTGTCAGCGAAATATAGGTCGTTTTTTGAATAGGTTTATGAGCTTCTGCAGGAACGTCAGGAATTTGCACCTCTGCTTGAGATTTGCTCTCTGTAGCTTTTGATGCTGATAGTAAAAATTTGGGAAGTTTGAGATTTTCACCACAGCCAGTCAACAGAGTCAAAACACATAGATTAAAAAATAGTAGGCGATAGGAGTGCATCATAGTGATTTAAGGAGTCAGGAATTTAAATTTAATTAAAATGATAGTGGAATACCTACTGCTTTCTCTAAGTCTGCATAGGCGCTTTGGTAAGCTGTCACAGCATCCACATAAGCCGAACGATTCTGCTGGTCTGACTGTTCAGCCGTGATCACACTAGCTAGATTAGTCTTACCAACTTGGTAGCTCTCCTGGGCTAAAGCTAATACTTCTCTAGAATCAAATAGTAGTCTTGACTGGTATTTGTGGATTGTTTCGCGAGCAACTTTCAATTCATCGTAAGCAGAACGCACATCAACCGCAATTTGCGATCGCACCACGTTTTCCTGCTGTACAGATTGATCGATTGTCACTTTTGCTTGCGTAATTTCTCCTTGCTGGTTATAGAATAAAGGTAAGTTAATCGCTAACCCCAAAAATTCACCATCAGTATTAGGGGTGGGAGCATTCGCCGTAGTGAATTGATAACCAGCACTAAATTCCAAATCAGGGACACGCATAGACTTAGCAAGACGTAGTTGTTCTTTTGCTAGCTTCGTTTGTTCCTGTGCACTCTTGAAATCTAGGCGTTGTTGATAGGCTTGTGCTAGTAAATTATCAATGGAGGGAATAGGCGAATTAGCTAAAGGTGCTATTTCTGTGTTTTTAACTGCTACATTAAATATCCCTGGGTCGATAATCTGAATATTCTGTGTTGGGCTGTCTCCCATGAGTGCATTTAGTTGAATACGTGCTTGTTCTATACGTCCTTGCGATTGCCCAAGTATAGGTTCTGTTTGGTTGAGTAATAATTTAGCTTGCAATAACTCTGCTTCCGGAGCGACTCCAGCTTCAAATCGCTTCCGAGATATATATACCAACTTTTTCAGTAGTTCAACCTGTTCTTTCTGGGATAAATCACTAGCTTGAGCAGCAGCTAATTCAGCATAAGCTCGACGTACTTGTCCATGAATATCAAAACGCGCAGAATTATACTGTAAAATTGCTAATTCGTATTGGGATTTGGCGACAGATATCCGTTTAGACCGCTTCCCTCCCATTTCTATAGTTTGGTTAAGACTTAACTGTTGGGGGTTACCACCTTGGGTATAAACACTACCAAAACCGTATTCCACACCTATTTGAGGATTGGGAATTGCTCCAGCGATCGTAATACCTGCTGCACTAATTTTAATATTATGTTGAGCTGCTAACAATTGAGGGTTCTTAGTATCTGCTCTCTCAAAGGCTTCCTTGAGACTTAGACGTAGGGGAGGTGTGAGTAAATTTGGTTGAGCCAATGAGATCTGATTATTCAGGCTATTCAGGAGACCTTGTGCTGGGGACTCTTTTTGTGGAACTGGATTTAACTGAGATGACTGAACTGGCTCTAATGACTGAACAATAAGTTGAGCAGGTTTTTGTTTGACAGTTTGTCTATTCCCTTGACGATCAGGTAAAAAAGAGCTTAGAGGAATAGTCGGCGGAGACTTTTCTGCAGTTGAGGTGTCAAAAGTTGGGAAAAATTGCCCACTTTGCGGCAGTTGAGTCCCCCCAGTTGGTGGGGGAGATGGATTAACTAGACTCTGTAGCTGTTGATTGGATGAAAGGATATGACTTGGAGTTTGATTCCCCCCTATAGTTGGTGGAGAAGATCGATTAACTAGGCTTTGCTGATTTGGTAGCAGCTGTCCATTTTGTGACGGTTGAGTCCCCGGTGAGGGAGATGAAGTCAGCCCAAAAGCTGGTAATTCCAGTAAATTTTGTTGGGGTTGACTATCTGCATCCTTTGGTATAGCTGAAGCAGCATCAGTTGGAGAATTCTGCGGCTGAGAACAGCTAACCAAAAGACTGAGACTCACCAAATTGCACATCCAAAAGTAGTAAGGTTGCATTCTCATAATCAAGGTCTCTCTGGTTTCTGTTTCATATATCTATTCGTGTTTTTCTCCACCAGGTTATAGAGGGTTGGTAATACTACCAGTGTCAGGAAAGTCGCTGAAATCAATCCACCAATGATAACTATGGCAAAAGGTTTTTGAGTTTGTGCGCCAATACCGTTTGATAAAGCTACAGGGATTAAACCTAAAATAGCCACAGTTGCTGTCATTAATACTGGACGCATCCTTGCCAGCGCCCCTTCATAGGCTGAACGGCCGATCAAATAAGATATTGTTTGGGAGTTGTTTGGTAATAGCTGAGTATAGTTAATCGTCTTCAGGGTTCTTGTTTGCGTCCCCGCTTTAATTAAAGCAACGTAGGCAGCTTGATCTTTTATTTTAGGAGAAAATGGGGGAAGACAGGGAATATCCAATCCTTGAAAAAACTTATCAATATAACCTTCGAGTAGTTGATTAATAAAGCTGACCATGATCACCCCATTCTGTACCGCCACCCCTGTTAGGGCGATAAATCCCACTCCCGCCGAAATACTAAAATAAGTCTGGGTGACATATAAACCCACTATTCCACCAATAGCGGCTAGTGGTACCGCTACTAGAATTAACAGAGCATAGCGGGGTGAACCAAATGCCAAAAGTAAAATTACAAAAATCAACCCTAAAGTCGCGGGTATAACTATCATCAGCCTTTGGTTGGATTCTTGCTGGTATTCATATTGTCCGCCCCAATTAATTTGATAACCTTCTGGTATATGTACTTGAGATGCTACTTTTTGCTGTGCTTCCCCTACAGCTGAACCAAGGTCTCGACCCCGGACATTTGCCTTGACAATCATGAGGCGTTTATTCGCTTCACGGTTAATTACTAAAGGTCCTGATACGGTTTCAGTATGAGCTACCAGAGAAATTGGAATTGGACCTATGGAACCCGGTGGATTAATTAACAATTTGTCTATTGCTTCTTTATCGCTGCGGTATGCTTTCTCCAAGCGAACCAAGACATCAAACAGCCTTTCCCCTTCCACAAGTTGGGTAACAGCTTTACCGCCGACAGATGTAGAAATTAAATTTTGCACATCAGAAACATTCAGACCATAGCGGCTAGCTGCATCTCGGTCTACAACTACCTGATACTGAGGTTGACCTAGTAGATGATCGTCTGCAACATCCACCATACCAGGAACTTGACTGATAATATCCTTTATCTGGTCTCCTAAGGCTTGCAACACATTAATATCGGCTCCAAATACCTTGATCCCCAAAGTTCCTTTAGCCCCAGAAATGGCTTCATCTACGTTGTCCTGAATGTACTGCGAGAAGTTGAAATCTACATTGGGAATTACTGAAAGATCCTCATTCATGGCGCTGATCAATTCCGTTTTATTGCCATGAAATCGAGAACGCCATTGGTCACCAGGAATCAGGTCTACGAGAAGCTCAATATTACCGAAGAGGTTGGGGTCGGTAGCATCATCAGGACTCCCAGTTTGACTAGTGACATTTTTAACCTCTGGGTACTTGAGTAAAATTTCGCGGATGTTACTGGCAACTACAATCCCTTGCTCTAAAGAAACTGATGCGGGAATAACTGTTGCTCGTAACCAGATATTCCCCTCTTCTAAAGCAGGTAGAAATTCTGAGCCAGTATGTAAGAAAAGTACAACCGCTAACCCTAATGCTGCCAAGGATGCTGTCAGTACTGGTAAGGGGTGATTTATTGTCCAACCCAGAACTGGTTTATATATCGCTCGCAGTAACCTGACTAAGGGACTTTCACGTTCAACTAATGGCTTACTGGTCATGAAAAATGAGATCAGCACGGGAATGATCGTCAAGGCAATCAGCATCGCTCCTAAAAGCTGAAAATTCATGGTGAAAGCTAGAGGACGAAAAAGCTTACCTGCTACTCCATTAAAGGCAAATAAGACTATAAAGCAACAACAAATAATACTTGTGGCGAATAAAATTGGGCGTCCTACCTGTTGAGCGGCTTCTAATACTAGATTATTACGGCTCTTGCGGTCTCTCAAATGGTGACTTTCTTCACTTAGACGACTAAAGGCGTTTTCCACCATCACCACTGACCCATCAACGATGATCCCAAAGTCGATCGCTCCCAAACTGAGCAAATTTGCGGGAATGTGGAACAGGTTGAGACAGAAGAAAGAAAACAGTAGCGCCAATGGGATCACTGTAGCAGCGATTAAACCACTGGTGATGTCGAATAAAAACACGATTAGTACCAATATGACTAGACCAATCCCTTCTCCCAAGTTATGAAAGACTGTGTGGAGCGTCTCCCGAACTAATTGCAGGCGATCGTATAGTGGTACAAGCCGAATTCCATGGGGTAAAGACTTCTGAATTTCGGGAAACTTCTGATAAAGTCGCTCGATTACACGGGAAGGATTTTCTCCTCGCAGCATCTCTACAATACCCATTACATCGTCATTGTCTCGGTTTTTGCCAAATTGACCCAACCGGACACCCGCTCCAATATCAACATTTGCCACATCTTTGACGCGGATAGGTGTTCCACCCTGAGTCGATGTAATTACTACTCTATTAATATCATCAATATTTTTTAGTAGTCCCAAACTGCGAACAACGAAAGCTTGACCACTCTTCTCAATATAATTAGCACCTACAGTAGCATTAGCGTTACTTAAAGCTTGAGATACTTGATCAATACTTAAACCTAAGGCTTTTAAGCGTACAGGATCGACATTTACTTGGTAAGTCTTAATCGGACCACCCCAACTAGTGACATCAATAACGCCGGGAATTTGCCGAAATGCCTTTTCTAGATCCCAGTCTTCAAAAGCTTTCCGTTCCATTGCTGAGTAGTACTTTGATTCCACCGTATAGCGGTAAATTTCACCTACACTGCTAGAATCGGAATCAAGCTGCGGTTTAGCATCGCTAGGGATATCAGCTTGAGCGATCCGTTCCAGCACCTGTGGGCGGGATAGCTTACTGGGTATCCCGTCCTCAAAAGTAACAACGATGACTGACAAGTTGAGAAAGGAAATAGAACGCAAGTCAACCTCTCCAGGAATACCATTTAATTCCTTCTCTAGCGGTACAGTAATCAAGCGTTCCATTTCCTCCGCTGCTTTTCCTGGGTAGATAGTTATCACCCTGACTTGGGGATTGGTGAAGTCTGGATATGCTTCAATCTCTAAAGTACGAAAAGCTCCGTATCCAACTACCAACAGCAAGAAAATCATTGCCAAGGTAATAAAACGGTTGCGGAAGGCGATCGCAATCAGTTGATCGATTAGTTTATTCATAGGCTATGGGTACTAATCGTTCACAAGAAGTATTTCATAATGCGAAATTTTATCACTTAAAAGTAATACCAAGGAAATATGACTACAGTAAGACTAGCTCCCATAAAAATATGACTAAATGATTCCTGGCTATCTTTATTCAGCACTTGGTAGTGAAAATCTAAACGTGGAGCCTTTACCTAATTCGCTCTTGACCTCAATTTCTCCGTTATGTAGCTCGACCAAACGTTTTGTTATCGCCAGTCCAATACCAGATCCCCCCGTTTTGGTATTTCGTGATTGGTCTGCTCGCCAAAAGCGTTCAAATACCTTAGGTAAATCTTCAGGAGCAATTCCCACACCTGTGTCTCTAACTGCGATCCACAGATAATCTCCCCGTGACCAAGCACGAATGGTGACTATCCCGTTAGGTGTGTAAGTAATCGCGTTACTGATTAAATTGATGAGAATTTGTTTGACGCGATCGCGATCGGCATAGGCAAGTGGTAAGTTATTTGACAATCGCAATTGCAGTTGACACTTTTTCTGTAGGCTGATTGGTGTAAAATTTTTTACTACATCCTGGAGGAGTGGGACTAGGGATAATGGCTGCAGTTGTAAAGGTAAATAACCAGTTTCGACTTGAGAAAGTTCCATCAAATCATTGACTAAACGCATCAAGCGCTCAATTTCTTGAGTCATTTGCTCTAGAATACTAGAGTTAATCTGGGTCATCCCGGCTGTGAGCATTTCTAGATAGCCATGAATTACCGTGATCGGCGATCGCAACTCGTGACCTAAATCGCTAATTAATTCTCGTCGGCGTTCTTCGACTCCTTGGAGACTAATCGCAAAATGATTAAAACTATTTGCAAAGCGATTAATCTCAGGAATAGAAATATGAGGTGCGCGTGCTGTTAAGTCTCCACTAGCAAATGCCTGCATCGCCTCTTCCACGATTAATAAGGGACGCACAATAATTCGCGAAGTCAGGATACTAACAGCGCTAACGCTGAAAAGACTAACAACAGCTGCTACTACTCCATCCTGAAAATTTTGTCCAGATAAGCGACTCACCAGATTGACAATGCTAATTCCTAGAAACATTACACTCAGGTGAGACAAAACTAATCTGAGCTTGAGACTCAGAGTCCAATGATTTAGCCGAAACATGTCAAACAGTGTCATTTTAGTGCGTAAAACTATAGCCAATCCCTGGTACTGTACAGATAAACTGGGTTTTATCTAGTTTTTCACCAGCAGCATCACTACTGTATAGTTTTTGTCGCAAACGCTTAATATAGGAATCGACTATCCGCAGATCGCCTACATAATCTATCCCCCAAACTGTATCCAGTAATTGTGAACGACTCCAGACTCTTCCTGGTCGGGTGGCTAAAACTACTAGTAAATTAAACTCTAATGTTGTCAGCTTAACTGTCTCTTTACTACCATTGGCGTGTTTAATATGGACAGTCCTACATTCTTGATCGATTAGTAACTGCTCAGTTTCGATTATTCCTTCTGAATTTGTTTGTTGTCGCATTTCCCGCCGCAGTAATGCTCTAAGTCGTACTCCTAATTCCACAGGACTAAAAGGCTTGGCCATGTAGTCATCAGCTCCAGTGGAAAATCCAATAATGCGATCGATTTCCTCAATTTTACCCGTCAGCATCATGATGTAAGGGTCTTTCTGCTTGGATTTAATAAATTGGCGAATGTGAGCGCAGATGTCTAAGCCACTGATCCCAGGGAGCATCAAATCAAGAATAACGACATCCGGCTGGATCTGAGAAAATCTGTCTAACCCTTCGTTTCCATTGTATGCAATTTGACAAGTGTGTCCCTCGCTTTCTACACAGACACGAATCATCGCCGCAATATTCACTTCATCTTCGATTACTAAGACAACAGCCATACAGAAGTGTCCTAATTGTTTTTATAGAGTTTCTTACTGATTTTCGCAAAAAAGTTGTAAAACCACCAAATGATTTCTTGGGGAAATTGGCTGTTTCTCAAATTGGATAATGAAAAAATAAACAATTCTCAACTATTTAGGAGGCTATTATGCTTGAATTTGGCATCTTTATTACAGAAATATTAGTGGAAGCGATCGCTACAATTATAATTCAAACCCTATTAGTAGTGGTAATCGAGAATACTTTAGCTAAATGGGTCCAATTTTAGTTCATCAACACTTTCTCATCTGTTTATTTGTTATCTTTGTATATAACTAATAAATAATCCTCGTAATTATTTATTAGTTATTTTTATTAACCGATAACATCCATTATGATTTGACTAACAATCCTACTCCGGCTACTCCAAAAGCGATGGAAGCAGTTCTTTGAAGTAGTAGCTGATTAATTAAGTTCTTAGCATGGCTACCAATAATTACACCGATCGCAGTTACAGCCCAGAGAGCTAGAGTAGCTGATGTAAAAATTATCACTGGGGCGTGATATTTAGCTGCAATAGTTGCAGTAGCCAATTGGGTCAAGTCACCCCATTCAGCAATAAAAATTGTGATGAATGCGGTAGTGACAGATTGGGAAAATCCAGTAGCTTTACCCTGCGGTTCACAGTCAAAATCCTCCGAACCAGGTTGTTCTCGCCGCCACATCATCACAGCAAAGACAAGAAATAAAATCCCAGCTATAATATGAACAAATTGGGGAGGTAAAAAATTTAGTAAACTACCAAATGCAACTGCAACAAAGCTTTGAACCAAAAAAGCCGCTGCTGCGCCGAGAAAAATAGCAAATGGATTGTGACAAGTGGCGAGGAATAAAGCTGCAAAAGCTGTCTTATCAGGTAGTTCAGCCACGAAAATTAAAGCGAAAGTGGAGATAAATAGGTCTAGTCCCATTTTGATCAAGTCTCTCAAGCTACTCAGGTGTATTACAACTCTCTGATGTGAGCTTGATAAGAGTACAACACCTCACCAAGCTCACATCGGATATGTGAACTTAGTGAAAGTCTCGCTCTCAAGTCTTAGAAACTTACTTCAGCTAGACGCTGAACTCTATAACTTGTCACCTGAACCAGGCAATTTGCCAGTATGTTGACTCAGATGTACTGGCTTGTATCGCCAGCAGCTACTCCCCTTCAATTAATCCTTAATATACAATAAATTAAATAAATACTAATCAGTATCATTACAGTTTTATACTTGTGTCGATTTTTACATCCTATGAGATAAAAATTATGAACTTTTTTGATAAATTAAATAGGGCGATCGCTCAAAATCAGAGCTTACTGTTTGTAGGACTAGACCCGAATCCAGAAATGCTCCCTGAGCGATATGTTAAACAAGCTGATACTAACAACATGATTGATAGTTTGTGGGATTGGTTACAATTTACCATCGCTCAAACCTCAAATTTAGTTTGCGCTTATAAACCCACTTTGGGATTTTATGAAGCTTTAGGTATTCCGGGGTGGGAACTACTACAACGTACTTTACAATCCATTCCCAGCCATATACCCGTCATTTTAGATGCGAAACATAGTGATATCAATACCAGTACAATTTTTGCCAAAACCGTTTTTACAGAATGGCAAATTGACGCCATTACATTAAGTCCTTATATAGGACAAGATCACGTAGCACCTTTTTTAGTATATCCAGATAAAGCTGTTTTTATTTTATGTACAACTTCCAATCCCAGCGCAGTTGTTTTACAACAATATCCCACAATTGAATCTCCTGTTTATTTACAGGTAGTCAATGAATCAAAAAACTGGGGAACACCTGAACAGTTAGGGTTAGAAGTAGGAACAATTCAGCCTAATATTTTAGCGAGGATTCGTAGAGAAGCACCAGAAAGAATAATCTTAGCCCGGAGTGTATGGTCAGAAGGTGGTAATCTTAAAAACCTATTATCAGCCGGATTAAATTATAATGGTGATGGATTACTTGTGCCCATTTCTCAGGATATGCTAAGAAGTGAAAATCTGGCTGAACAGATTCAATCTCTACGGGAGGAAGTTAATCAAATCAGAACTGAAATTTCCCAGACAAACTCTACTTGTTCTGTATGGTTTCCAGATGTTTGTTTACTAAGTCAGCATGTACATTTAGACTTGATTCTGCAATTGTATGATATTGGTTGTATTATGTTTGGTGAATTTGTGCAAGCTTCTGGAGCTATATTTCCTTATTATATTGATTTACGGAAAATCATTTCCAATCCCCAAGTATTTCATCAGATAGTGATTGCTTATGCCAATATCCTCAAACAGTTAACATTTGATAGAATAGCGGGTATTCCTTATGGGTCTTTACCTACTGCTACCGGGTTGTCATTACATCTAAATTGTCCCATGATCTTTCCCCGGAAGGAAGTAAAAGCACATGGAACTCGAAAGGTAATTGAAGGTAATTTTAATCCTGGGGAAACTATTGTAGTAGTTGATGATATTCTCATCAGTGGTAAAAGCGTGATGACAGGAGCAGAGAAATTAAAGTATGCGGGATTAAAGGTTAATGATATTGTAGTATTTATGGACCATGAGCAAGGGGTAAAAGATAGGTTGCGAGAAAATGGCTATCAAGCACATGCGGTATTAACAATTTCGGAAATTACAGAAACTCTGTATGCAGCAGGGCGTATTAATGAAGAGCAATTTAATCTCATCAAAATATAAAGATGACTCAATCTCTAACTAAATTAGTCACCTTTGAAGAATTTACTCAATGGCGACCGCACGGGGGAAGTTACGAACTACATGATGGAGTGATTGTAGAAATGGCGCAGCCAATAGGCGACCATGAAGATATTGTGGGTTTTATCGCAGGTAAAATCAGCTTTGAATATATGCGATTAAACTTACCTTACTTTATTCCAAAAACAGCGCTAGTAAAACCTGCTACAGGTGAATCAGGTTACTCACCTGATGTTTTATTAATCAATCGGATAAATCTCCTGAATGAGCCATTATGGAAGCAAAAATCTACTGTAATTCATGGTAATTCAATTCCATTAATTGTAGAAGTTGTATCTACTAATTGGGATGATGATTACTATATGAAGTTTGGTAAATACGAAAGTCTGAAAATTCCTGAATACTGGATTGTTGATTATTTGGGAATTGGAGCTAAAAAATTTACTGGAAATCCTAAAAAACAAACAGTTTCTATTTGTCAGTTGATTGATGATGAATATCAGATTACACCATTCCAAGGAGACGACCGGATTATTTCTCTGGCTTTTCCTGAATTGGATTTAACTGTAAAACAAATTTTTATGGGTAGAGTTTAGAACATTACTCTCTTTGTGTGGTTGCTCGGGATAAGATATACTGCTGATGGGGAAATCCGGTTCCTTGGCTATAGTCATATCACAGCTACCATGTTTTAGCAAAATTAAAAGGAGAGAGAGGGATTCGAACCCTCGGATACGCATAACGCATCCCGACATTTCCAGTGTCGTGCCTTAAACCACTCGGCCATCTCTCCATGTTTTCTGAACTCCCATCTTAAAACAGAAATTAAAAAAATGCAAGTTAAATAAAACGGAATTGCCGAAAATTTGGGAGAATACTCTAAAACCGAAAGTAAATATATCCTAATATATATCCTAAATTATGGGTTCTGATATTTCTACAAGAATCTTTAGAACCAATTTAGACCCCAAATGAAAAGTTCGTACATTCAGCAGATGGTTCAAACTCACACAATCAAAGTCCGCGATCGCCAAACTGGTATATCCCATACCCTAACCGTTCCAGAAGACCACTACATCCTACATTCAGGCGAAAGTCAGGGGGTAGAACTCCCCTTTTCCTGTCGCAATGGAGCCTGTACAACCTGTGCTGTCAGAGTTATTTCTGGGGAAATTTATCAGCCAGAAGCAGTTGGTCTGTCACCACACCTACAACGTCAAGGTTATGCGCTACTGTGCGTCAGTTATGCTCGTTCTGACTTAGAAGTAGAAACGCAAGACGAAGATGAAGTTTATGAACTGCAATTTGGGCAATATTTTGCGCGGGGGAGAGTTAAATCAGGTTTACCTTTGGATGAAGATTAGAAATTTATGGACTCGAATTAGCATTTTATCCTGTAGCTTTGTCTTGATATGCTTATTGGTGGGTTGTCAAACTAACAATCAGTCAGCTGATAATCCATCGGAAGTAAAGGTAGCGCGAGTGGTGAATGGACAAAGATTGGAAGTCTTAGGTCTGGGAGAAGAACCGAATTTTATTTCCCAAGTGCAGTTAATTGGAGTGGATGCGCCAGACTTACACCAATACCCTTGGGGAGAAGATGCGAAAAAATTTTTAGAAACTTTGCTTCCAGATAGTGATCAATCTGTCAAGCTGGAGTTTGACATAGAGTCTAAAGATAAATCTGGGCGAACTTTGGCTTATGTCTGGAAAAATAACTTGCTGTTGAACGCAGAAGTGATCAAATTTGGGTATGCTCTATTTCAGGCGCGATCGCCTAACCATAAATATGACCAACTTTTAGAGCGAGCACAACAATGGGGTAGACTCATGGGAGAGGGAATTTGGAACAGTGAAAAACCCATGCGCTTAACCCCCAGTGAATTTCTTCGCTTAAATCAATAGTAAAATCATTAGTATAAATATGAGTAACCTGCAAATATTTCTAGATATTGCTACAGAAGCTGCTTTAGTGGCGGGAACTGCTTTGCAAGACTATTTAGGTAAATTAGAAGATGCTATTACAGAAAAAGGACGCCCTGGTGATTTAGTAACTGCTGCTGATAAAGCTGCTGAACAGCTAATCCTATCAGTCTTACAGCGCCACTTTCCCCAACATGCGTTCTTAGCGGAAGAATCAGGAAAACTAGGCGACCTCAATCAAGATGAATTTTTATGGGCGATCGACCCTTTGGATGGGACGACTAATTTCACTCATCAATATCCTTTTTTTGCGGTTTCCATTGGATTATTTATTCAAGGTAAACCACAAGTAGGAGTAATCTATGACCCTTTACATCAGGAACTTTTCCGCGCAGCTACTGGACTAGGAGCAACACGTAACCGTCGTTCTATTCATGTGTCCTCAACTACGGAACTGAGTAAAAGTCTGCTAGTCACTGGATTTGCTTACGATCGCCGGGAAACTCCCGACAATAATTATGCCGAATTTGCACATCTTACCCATCTCACCCAAGGGGTGAGACGTAGTGGATCGGCAGCTTTAGACTTAGCTTATGTGGCTTGTGGTCGAGTTGATGGTTATTGGGAAAGAGGTCTTGCTCCTTGGGATGTAACTGCTGGTGTAATCTTAGTAGAAGAAGCAGGGGGTAAAGTTACCGCCTATGATGGTAATATAGTTCAAATTGAATCGGGTAGAGTTTTAGCTACTAATGGTCATATCCACGACCGCCTCAGCAATACACTCATAGATGTTCCCCCTTTATCAGCTTGGCGATAATCTGGTATAATAATTCTCTAGGTTTTCTGTAAACTAGATAACATATAAGTCCTGATTGGGTGTATCACCTTTATCTGTAAATTATGTCATTGAAAATAGACCGTGGATTATTTAAGTATGATTTCTTAGACTATCATGCTGTACTCTGTGTTCCGGTTGATGCGGATATTAAAGAGATCCGCAAGCGGTATTTAAAAATCGCTAGACAGTTACACCCAGATAGCTGTATTAATGCTAGTGAGTCAGAAAAGCGCTTGGCGAATGAATTGTTATCAAAGCTGGTTAATCCAGCTTATGAAAAACTGTCTGTGGAGCGCAATCGGGCTGAGTATATGTTAATTTTGTCTCAAATTGGTAAGCGTCTGGTCCAAGAAGCTGCTTCTGTAGAATTAACTGGGGATTTATCTAAGCAGCTAGCTAATGCTCCAAATTTCGATCTAGTGTATAAAAATACGCTTAATAAAATTGCTGAAACTCAATTTAATAGTTTGCAGCAAGTACCACAAATAATTGCTCAAATCAGTGAACTGAATTTGGTTTATCTGATGCGGGGAGCAGCACAATCAATTTCTAAACCCCAACCTTTGAGACCACCAGTTAACGCAGCAAGCACACCATCAACATCAAAAGCACCATCAAAAGGGACACCAACACCAGCACCAGAACCGCCAAAAGAAGATTCTGTCGCAGACAACTATATTCGTCGAGCACAAAATTTAATTGAGAAAAACCAATTTGCTCAAGCTAAAGTAGAATTACAAGATGCTTTGAAACTAGAACCAAAAAATAGTCGTTGTCATAGTTTGATTGCGATGGTGTATTTAAAGCAGAATCAGATGACAATGGCGAAAGTTCACTTTGAGAATGCACTGAAGTTAGACCCAAAAGATGCATTAGCTCTGGAATGGAAACCAAAAATAGATAAGTTTTTGGCGAAACAGCCAGGTAATTCTCATGCGACATCATCTTCTGGTCATGGAAGTGGACAGTCAGATAAGTCTGGTGGTTTGTTTGGTGGTTTGTTTGGTGGGAAGAAAAAATAATGGTATATCAACCAGCAGCGGGAGCTAGAGATTTATTACCCTTAGATGTAGCTCAAAAACGCTGGATTGAAGAGAGGTTACAGCAAGTATTTCATCGCTGGGGATATCATAGGATTATCACCTCAACTGTCGAGCGGATGGATACCCTAATGGCGGGAGAAGCAATTCAACGTCAGATGGTGATTCAGCTACAGAATGGTGAAAATCAGGAAGAATTAGGTCTGCGTCCAGAACTCACAGCTTCGATCGCTCGTGCTGTTGTCACCCGCATGTCTGGTAATTCATCTCCCCAAAGACTTTACTATAATGCCAATGTATTTCGCCGCAATTGGGAAAGCCATAATAACCGTCAGCAAGAGTATTACCAATCTGGGGTAGAGCTAATAGGTGTAGATGGTCTATTAGCAAATGCAGAAGTATTACTTTTGGTAGCAGATTGTTTAGCAGCGTTAGACTTACAAGCATGGGATTTAATTTTGGGTGAAGCGGGAATTACTCGCTCTTTACTCCAGGCTTTTCCTGTAAATTTCCAAGGTCAAGTCCGACAAGCGATCGCCTCTCTTGACCGGGTAGCGATCGATAATCTCCCCTTAAGTGAAGAATTACGGGAACTAGCCAGGACGATTCTGGATTTGCGGGGTCCGAGTCAGGATGTCCTAGACAAAGTTAGTAGTTTGCTTCTAAATACAGAGCAACGAGCAGCAGTTGAGAATTTGCAAAATCTCGTAGATCTATTAGAATCAAAGGGGAAATTTCACTTCATCCTCGACTTGAGTTTAATTCAGACTATTGACTACTATACGGGTATTGTGTTTGAAATAGTTAGTACTGCTCATGGTCAAGCCCAAATTTTAGGTAGTGGTGGTCGCTACGATCGCCTATTGGGTTTATATCATCCCCAAGGAGAGAACATTCCTGGGATTGGTTTTGTCCTGGATTTTGATGCTCTATATCAAATTCTGTTATCTGCTCAACAATTACCCCAAGATATCCCCTCTAGTCATTGGTTAGTAGTCCCAGAAGACAAACAGGCTAATGCTGCTGCTTTTGCCTATGCGGAAAAATTACGTAATTCTACAAATCTGGTTCGCGTAGAGATGGAATTAGGAGGGAAAAATGTCGAGCAGATTCGTCAATATGCTAGCGATCGCTCCATTGCTCAAATTGTCTGGATTAAATCAGATGGGTTACCAAGGATTGAAAAAGTGTAAATAGGAAGGGTGTAGGGTGTAGGGTGTAGGGTGTAATTAATAAAAAGAGGGAGTTATAAAAATGCCGCATACAATTGTTACTAATACTTGTGAAGGAGTTGCTGACTGTGTTGGAGCCTGTCCTGTAGCTTGTATTCATGAAGGACCAAGCAAAAATGTTAAAGGATTTGACTGGTACTGGATCGATTTTGCTACTTGTATTGACTGTGGTATATGTCTCCAAGTTTGCCCAGTAGAAGGAGCGATTTTACCAGAAGAAAAACCTGAATTGCAAAACATCAAATTATGATATGTAAGATGTATTTCTTCCCTACACCCTACACCCTAATCTATGGACTATTTGTTAGAAGTTAAGAATGTCTACGCTGGATATATTAAAGACGTAGATATATTACAAGGTTTAAATTTTCGAGTTGCGCCAGGGGAATTAGTAACAGTAATTGGACCTAACGGTGCTGGTAAATCAACTTTAGCAAAAACGATTTTTGGACTTTTGACTCCCCATACTGGTACTATTACCTTTAAAGGTGAAAATATTGTTGGGTTAAAATCAAATCAAATTGTGGAGAGAGGAATGTGTTACGTCCCACAAATCTCTAACGTTTTCCCTTCACTAACTGTGGAAGAAAATCTAGAAATGGGTGCTTTCGTGCGGACAATTCCCCTCAAACCCCTGAAAGATAAAATATTCACCATGTTTCCCAAACTGAGCGATCGCCGTCATCAGCGAGCTGGAACCCTCTCCGGTGGAGAACGTCAGATGTTAGCTATGGGTAAGGCTTTAATGTTGTCACCCGATTTATTACTTTTAGACGAACCCTCGGCTGCGCTATCACCGATTTTAGTTACCCAAGTGTTTGCACAGATTAAACAAATTAATCAGGGGGGTACAGCGATCGTCTTAGTTGAACAAAACGCCCGCAAAGCTCTAGAAATGGCTGACCGTGGTTATGTTTTAGAGTCTGGACGGGATGCGATGTCTGGGGAAGGTCGGGAGTTATTGAATGACCCGAAAGTGGGAGAATTATATTTAGGTGTAGGGAGAACACATTAAAATACAGTTTAGAATATAGTTGATAATCAAATATTAATTTGGTTTATGGATAATGAAACACGTTTAAAAGCTATGCTGGCTGAATCGGTTGTCGGGATTGTATTACCAGACATAGCTCAACTCAATTTACCCAACTGGTGGTTAGCTGGCGGTGCTGTGCGGAACACGGTTTGGTGTGAGCTATTTAGTCATGAATGCTCGTTATTCATTCATGATTTTGATATCGCCTTCTTTGACCCAACGGGCGATCGCTCTCAGGAATTAGCAGCGAAGGTGACTCTCAACGCCAATTTCCCCAAATACAAGTTCGATGTCAAGAACCAAGCTAGTTTTGGAAACTGGCGTAAGGGTAACACAACTTTTTCTAGTGCGGAAGATGGGATTAGGAATTGGTTACATACAGCTACGGCTGTAGGTGTAAAATTAGATGAGCAGGGAGAATGGAAATTTTTCGCTCCTTATGGTTTGGATGATTTGTTTGCTGGAATTATTCGACCCACACCAGTTCATGTTAATAATCCGAAAGCAAAGATTAAAGCTGCTTCCTTTTTAGAACATTGTTCCCATCTCAAGCTGATAGAAGAGAATTGATATCGTTATAGAGGAGTTTATGCCTACTTTATTTGTAAATAATTAACTAACTGCTCTCTAGCAAAGTCAATATGTTTTTTGAGTAACTTAATAGCTGCTTTAATATCTCGTTGCTGACAAGCTACTAAAATTTGATTGTGTTCTTTTTGCGAACTTTCTCGATAATCCTTACCCTCCATTTGTAACCGAATATAGCGATCGCAATTAATATGTAGATTCTGGATCATCTTCAGTAAAAGTGGACGTTCTGCGACATTATACAGCGCCGCATGAAACTCCCAGTTAAGTTTTGTCAACATCTTCGCATCAGTTGTTTTATCACCTAATTCCAGCATAAGTGCGAATTTAGTTAAATCTGATTCTTGAAGCTTAGGAATTGCTAACTGTATAGCTTTGACTTCTAAAGCGCTGCGAATTTCAAAAATTTCTTGTACTTGAACAGGCGTTAATACCGAAACCATCGCACCACGATTTAGATGTAATACGACTAGTCCTTCTGATTCTAATTGTTTCAGTGCTTCTCTGACGGGAATCCGACTCACGCCAAACTGTGTCGCAATCTCATCTTGTCTGAGAGATTCCCCTGGCTGAAAAATTCCCTGTAAAATCGCTTCCCGTAAAGCGTCAGCGATTAGATCGGGAGTGCTCCGTTGTTTTTGCAGTATGTTAGCTGCTAGCTGATTTAATTCCATATTTTATATTGTATACAATATATAAAAAAATGTATACAATATAAAATATCTAAAGTAATCAATTTTCACTCTTGAGGAAGTTATGAGCATCGACTTGACAACAAACAGAATTATTATCTTTGACACAACACTACGGGATGGGGAACAATCACCAGGAGCAACCCTAAACGTGGAAGAGAAATTAGTCATTGCTCATCAGCTTGCTCTTTTAGGTGTGGATGTGATTGAAGCTGGATTTGCGATCGCTAGTCCAGGCGATTTCCAAGCGGTGAAGGCGATCGCAACACAAGTAGGGAGAGAAGGAGGTCCGATAATTTGCAGTTTGGCTAGAGCTATTCGGGAAGATATTCAATCTGCTGCTGAAGCTCTTAAACCTGCTGTACATCCAAGGATTCATACAATGATCTCTACTTCTGACATTCATCTGAAATATCAACTCAACAAATCCCGCGATCAAGTTTTAGCGATTGTGGGAGAAATGGTAGCTTATGCGAAATCCTTTGTCGGGGATATAGAATTTTCCCCAATGGATGCTAGTCGTTCAGACCGGGAATTCCTCTATCAAGTGATAGAAATAGCGATCGCCAATGGCGCAACGACAATTAATATTCCTGATACCGTGGGTTACTGTACACCCAAAGAAATGGGGAATTTGATTTTGGGGATTCGGGAAAACGTTCCCAATATTGAGCAAGTTATTCTGTCTGTACATACCCAAAACGATTTAGGTTTAGCGACAGCTAACGCTTTAGCTGCGATTGAAAATGGTGTCCGTCAAGTAGAATGTACAATTAATGGTATTGGTGAAAGAGCCGGTAACGCGGCGCTAGAAGAAATAGTCATGGCTCTAAAAGTACGTCAGCAATACTTTAACCCTTTCCTCGGTCATCCCGCTGATGCTGAAATCTCTTTGACCAACATCAAAACCCAAGAGATTTATAAAACTTCATCGTTAGTTTCTCAACTCACAGGGATGGTAATCCAAGCTAATAAAGCTATTGTCGGAGCCAATGCTTTTGCTCATGAATCGGGAATTCATCAAGATGGGATCATAAAACATCGCCAGACTTATGAAATTATGGAAGCTGCGACAATTGGTTTACCAGAAAATCGGATTGTTTTAGGTAAACATTCAGGCAGAAATGCTTTCCGTACAAGATTGCAGGAATTAGGGTTTGAATTAGGTGAAACCGAATTGAATCAAGCTTTTCATCGGTTTAAAGAAGTAGCGGATAAGAAAAAGGAAATATCCGATTGGGATTTAGAGGCGATCGTGCGGGATGAAACCCAAATTAAAATGGAAAGTAGCTTTCAATTAGAACATGTACAAGTAATTTGTGGAGATTCTACTTGTCCCACTGCAACTATTACCATTGTTACGCCTGATGGTAAAATTATCACTGATGCTGCTGTAGGAACCGGACCTGTTGATGCTGTATATCAAGCTATCAATCGTCTAGTACAGATTCCTAATCAGTTAATTGAGTTTTCTGTCCAATCTGTAACAGCTGGTATTGATGCATTAGGAACTGTAACAGTTCGCGTTAGAAACGAGGAACGGATTTTTTCAGGACAATCCTCTGATACGGATATTGTAGTCGCTTCAGCTTACGCCTATATAAATGCGATAAATCGTCTCTATCGTTATTTACAAACTTCTTCCTCCCGACAGAGCCATGAACCAACAACTTCCACTCGATAAAAAAATTACCAAAAAAGGGTTTACACTTGGGAAGTTGTATAGTACATTTGTATCATCAACGCCTTGGCGTGATTATTTGATTCTGACCAACTAAAGCCACCAGGAGAGAGAAATTGATGAAATTAGCGAAGATGGATTTGAGCAGTTTATTGGCGATCGCCCATTCTGGTGGAAACTTACAATTATTGCTAGAACGTGGTAATCAGCTAGAATTGATGCAGATCCCACCTCAGTTGAAGCTTTTGAAGGCTTACAACACCTGAATCAGCTAATCACAGAATCTGTTGAACCATATTCCATGGAGGATTCTACGGCGATACTACCTCTTAGCTCTTCTATGGCTTATGCGATGGAGTATGATATTGAAGAGAAAATTTTAAAAGTCGAGTTTCCCACTGGAGCTATATATCAATATTTAGAAGTCGCAGAAGAAACTTGGGAAGAATTAAATACCGCTGATTCTATAGGTAGCTTCTTCAACCGAGAGATTCAGGGTAGGTATGAATGTGAACGGATAGATATAGACGAAGATAGTTATGAAGACTATGAAGATTATGACGATAATGATGATTTTTGAGAGTTAGAGAGAACAATCACCCTAATATCTCTACTATCATGAAGTTTTCCCCACCTAGAAATCTACTTTTTGGAATTCTCGCTAGAACCGAGTCGTAAATAGTGTGTTTTAAAATGGTGAAAACTTCATGACACTAAAATCCTAGACTCTCTGACGTTGATTAATCTTGATCCCAGGATTCTTTAGTATAGCCTAATTTCTTTGCTGCTTCCTGCTCTTGGGTACTCAGGTCTTCCCAATACTTATCGTCAGATTCGGGTGGTTCGGTTTCCTCTTCCCAACTGTCTTTATTCCAACCCAAATTACCCCACAGAGCTTGCTCTGCTTCATTAATATCTGTCCAACTTAAATCATCCCACACTTGATTGGGATTCCCTTTAACCTCTCGAATAGTAGCCATAGATTACTCCTGAAAACAAGATAATAGTTTTTTGACTCCATAGCTACATTACTTCAGCAGCAGCAAATATGGCAATGGAATCAACTATACTTAGTCATTTACTCAGTCCACAGGGATTTAAGGTGACAACTTTTGCGTCAAGCTTTTCACTTGAGTAGCTGTTTCTTCTGGTTTTCCACCTAGAGGAAATATCAAAACACTTTTAATTGCGGGATTATCTATTAATTCCTGGAGACGATATAACTGTTTATCACCGATCGCAATCCCCGCATAATTTTTCGCATAATCTAACTCTTGGGCAAAATTAGCGTCATTATAATCTTGAATAAACACGCGATCAACATGCCAATTTGCCCAATCAGCTGCAAAATAGCGTTTAGCCCAATAGGGATTATGATGACAAATATCAAAACTAACAGCAGGATTAGCTTGCTTCATCCCAGCCACCATCTGCTGGACAAAATAAGTTAACTTGGAGGTACGGTCAACTTTTCCTGGTAAATCAGCATAATAACCCAAATAGTCATCCCATTGAACTGCGTCAATTTTGGGATATCTCTGCACAAATTCTACCAACATACTCTTAAATAAACCAGCCACTTCTGGAACTTCCACATCCAGAACATAATGCTCGATCCCTGGATAAGTTCTATCTATCCCAGGAACAACCCATTTTCGGGAAATGACTAAATCAAAAATGGGACTATCTTTATCTAATTTAATCCCTCTTTCAAAATAAGCATGAACTTGCATTCCCTGTTTATGAGCTTCATCAATTAACCAATCGAACCATTTGTCTTGAAATAGGTTAGGACAACTTTTTCGACCTACTAATCGCTGCATTGCGTCGCTGTTATACATTGTACAACCATTACCCCAAACCCCTTGGAGGATGGTATTAAACCCTTGAGAGTGGTAAAAACGAACTCTAGCGCGAATTGTTTCTTCATCCGCATTATTAGTAGCTAGATAGCGACTTAAATAGATTCCTCTAATTACTTTTTTCTCCCAAGGACTTTGAGATAATGGTGTTTTTTCAGGTGTTATCTGCTGAACTAAAACTTGTTGATGATTGGGAATGTGATTTGAACTATTTGATAAAGGTGGAGTAGATATTGTCAGAGGAGTCTGAGGAGGATTTATAAAGGGAATATTTATTGGTAGGTTATTATGCAAAAATTTACTGATACCAAAATTATCTCTCTGACTGAACAACCAATAACTAACTCCCAATATAACTAAGATTAGAGATAAAGGAATACCTGAACATCCACAACCTTTTGATTCTTGCTTTTTATTCATTAATTCTTTAAACTATATAGGAACCATATTTGATTTTTGAAAATAAGCCCTCACCCTAAATCCCTCTCCCATGGGGCGAGGGACTTTGATTTTTCCCCTTCTCCCCATGGGAGAAGGGGTTAGGGGATGAGGGCGAATTTCTCAAACACTTTGTTACGGTGCAAGATTTTTATTCCTGACTCCTGAGTCCTGACTCCTACTATATTTAGCACGTTTATTCTCATACATCAATCTATCAGCTTCCTCTATCAATTGTTCTAATGAAACCTCCTCATTTAAAGTACATTCAGTTATCCCAACACTCAGAGATAGTTGGAATGGATAATTAGTCTCTTGATTAAATTGATCAATATTGGCTTGCAGTCGAGGATAAAATTCATCTATGTTATTGAAACAGCTAGGAATAAATATAACAAACTCGTCTCCTCCTAAACGAGCGATAATATCTGAATCGCGGAAACTTTTCTTGAGTAATTTAGCTGTGTCAACGATCACTCTATCTCCTATCTCATGTCCTAGAGAGTCATTAATTTTCTTTAAACCATCTAGATCCGCAAACAAAATACAGCAGAACATTTGTGTGCGTTGAGCGATTTTTAATTGCTGACTCGCCAACCAAAGAAAACCACGGCGATTATATAGTCCTGTCAAATCATCAGTTAGAGATAGTTTCCTGATTTCTGCTTCCGCTTTCAGACGTTCCTGGATTTCATACTCTAGACGTTGATTCTGGATCAGGAGTTGTTCGTATTGTTGTCTGATCAGTAGTTGGTTCTTGACTCGCATTAGTACTTCCAGTTCTTGAAATGGCTTGGCGATATAGTCTTGTCCGCCCATTTCAAAAGCCTGAATTTTGTCAGTGATTTGGTTAAGAGCGCTAATAAAAATAATCGGAATGTGATCTGTTGTTTTTGATGCTTTCAACTGTTGACAAACCTCATAGCCATTCATTTCTGGCATATTGATGTCGAGTAGAATTATATCTGGTGGATGTCGATAAGCGCTCTGTAACGCCATTCTACCATTTAGGGATTTACGAGTAATATAACCATGGGACTCTAATATCTTAGTTAATAATCGTAAATTATCTGGTGTATCGTCTACAATAAGGATATTAGTTTCGGCTGCAGTTTTGAGTAAATTAACCATGATCTTTCTCCTCAGGTTGGGTTAAATTAGCGATCGCCTCAAACTGAAAGTTATCTACTAAATATTTCAGCGTACTGGAGATAAATGGCTGATCGTGAGGGATTTGAGCAATCAGATTGTAGAGTTTTGCTTCATTCAGGTCTAAAGCTGCTTCATAAGTCTGAATCATCCACTCTGACGACATTATCTGTAAATCTTTAGCGGTAAGGAATTTCTTAATTAGCTTTTGGTCTTCTACTTCTTTGACAGAGGTTTTTTTGTAGCGATAACGCACCCCCAAATAGTAAGCTATCTTATCAAAGATGGTAGTTTCTAAAAAAGGTTTGGTAATGTGATCATTGCAACCAGCTTCAATGCTTCTGGCGTAATCTTCCTCAAAAGCATAGGCTGTTAATGCAATAATCACCACGTCTTGACCTCCCTCCCTTTGTCGAATTTGTCGGGTGGCTTCGTGACCATTCATAACTGGCATTTGGATGTCCATCCAGATTAGGTGGGGACGCCATTTTTCCCAAATGGCGATCGCCTCATTACCGTTTTCAGCTAAACAAACCTCAAATCCAACAGATTGTAATAACCTGACGAGCAACTGACTATTTTCTCTAAAGTCTTCTACCACCAAAATGCGATAAGTAGGCTGTCCCGGCTGTAGACCTATAATAGTAGAATTAATAGTAGAATTTGTTTCCGGGATGATATTTGTGGGGTTGATCAGACTGAGTAAAACCTCACAAATAAAGACTGAACCTTGGTCGAGGATGCTTTGTACTCTAATATCACCACCCATCAAACGCGCAAACTGACGGCTAATTGATAAACCTAAACCGCTACCTTTAGCATGGCGACCTTTTTTTGTTTGCATAAAGGCTTCAAATACCGTTTCTAGATCAGATTCCGCAATTCCACATCCAGTATCTTCCACTTCCACATGTAGAGTAATAATTTCTTGGGCGGGGTTATTAGCATCAAAAATATTTTGTTTGCTGGAATCAACTAACTTATGGGACATTCTCCCAGTAAAAACTTGTAATCGCAGAGTAACACTGCCTGTAGTTGTAAATTTAATTGCATTGCCCAATAAATTCAGCAGAATTTGGCGCAGCTTTGATTCATCACCATACACATGTTGGGGAAAGCTTAGAGGTTGCTCTGTAATCAGCTCAATTCCTTTTTCTAAGGCTTTCAGACCAACCATATCCTTGATCGAATGAATGAGCTGATGTAAATCAAAACTTTCTTCTGTAAGTTTTAACTGACCTGCTTCAATTTTCGACATCTCCAACACATCGTTAATCATAGTTAACAAATGTTCCCCACTGCGGCTGATGATGTTTAAGTGCTCTTGAAACTCAGATGAAATAGAATTGCTGCGGTTGATCAATTGAGTAAATCCCAAAATGGCATTGAGTGGAGTCCGCAGTTCGTGGCTCATCTTAGCTAGGAACTGGCTTTTGGCCTGATTGGCAATCATGGCTTGTTCCGCAGCTTTTTTTAAGGCTGTTTGCGAAAATTCTAGCAATAATAACATCAATGTATATCGCATCTCAGTCGCAGCTTCCACTTCCGCAGTTTCCCAAGCCAAAGAAGTTTCCCGCACAGTTTCCTTCCACAGTACAAATGACTTGCGAGGACATAATTGTAGCTGTCCAAGTTCATTTATGGTAACTGCATCATTGGGATTACCTGCCCAATTTACCGTCTGGATTTGCTCTGGTCTAAACCAGATAATATGATAGGATTTTTGTTTAACATGGTTGAATAAGATGGAAATTGCCAGAACACCACTAGCTTGCTCTATGAATTCCTTGGCTTTTGGATATAAATGTGAGAGGAAATTGGTAAAAAATACTCCTTTACTATCCTGTTGTACTAACCATTTGATCAGATCTTCTACCTGCGTTGCTGATGGCGTTTGACCAACTAATATCAACTCGCTGTCAAGCAAAATCGCTGCTCCTTGAGCATGGACTAGAGCTAATAAATGGTTACTATTGCGGTTCAATACTTCCCCATCTAGATTCGACTCCTGCAATAAATTCTGTTGTAATTCATGCTGAATCGCTTTTACTTGTTCTTGGTAAATACGCAATTCTCGCTCTTGCTGATATACCATTTCCATCGAAGCAAACTGTCCCAAAATTTTGCAAGCTTTGCGAGTTTCATAATCCACCAGCTTAGGTCTATAGTGGTGACAGGCTATTAATCCCCAGAGACACTCCTCATTAATTAACGAAATCGTCATTGACCCAGCTACACCCATATTCTGCAAGTATTCAATATGACAGGGAGATACTCCTCGTAATAGGGAATCACCCATATCTACAGGAGTATGATCCGGTGAATGATGGCTGGGAATAAGTGAGACGGGAATGTAGTTGACATCAGGGATAAATCGCATCCACTTGCGGTAAAACAACTTGCGAGCTGCTGTGGGAATGTCTACCGCCAAATAGTGTAATCCCAGGTAGCTCTCTAAATGTTGTTGTTTCTCTTCCGCAATCACCACACCACTCTCATCTGGCTGAAAACGATAGACCATCACCCTGTCAAACCCAGTCAATGCTTTAACTTCTCTAGCCAGGGTTTGAGCCATATTCATCACGCTACTGGTGTTACGCAGGTTGGTAATCGTGGTTTGGAGGTAATGATAGAACTGGAGGAAATGGAGGTTTGGGCTAGATTGCTGCGGTTCTAGTTCCAAAATCAACCCATTTACCCCTCGGTATAACATCACAATGAATGTCTGATTTCTCCTTTGCCAATTAAGCTGGGTAATCTTCCTCTGTGTTTTCAGCTCAAATGGATTGTAAACTTCTAGGTTTTCTTCAGCCAGGAATCTGGTAATCTGTTGTACTTGAGTATGAGAAAGTAAGCGATGTAATGGCTGACCTAGCAATTTTTCTGCTGCAATCCCAAAAAACTGTTCCACATTTTCACTAATTTGTAAGATAGTGAGGTCTGGTTCTTGCAAGATCAACAATATTCCATGTGGCTGAATATGACCAGGAGCATAAACTGACTCTTCACTGCACACTTCTAAGTCCCTCAAAGTTGAGGATGTGAGCGAACTAGCATTTGGTAACTGCATAGCTGAAGTAAATTGTTTGGGGAATCAAAAATCTATCAATCTAAGAATCTAGCCGGATTGTTAATTATAACCTTTTCTTCCTGGTCTCAACAGTTTTATTGATTTCCTGAATAGATTCTTAATGATAATTGCATCTCACTAATTCACTTCATTGTTTTCTATTAATATCAATTAAAATCAATTGCCAAACTTTAATAGTTTTATCATAACTACCACTAGCCAGTAACTTACCATCTAGACTGAGAGCAAGAGAATTTACACCCACATTATGTCCAATAAGTGTGTGTAAAGCTTCCCCTGTAGCAATGTTCCACATTTTAATTGTCGTGTCATCACTCCCACTCCAGAGAAATTTACCATCTGGACTGACAACCAGAGAATTAATTCTGCCTAAATGTCCAGTTAGAGTATTTAATAATCTCCCTGTAGCAATGTTCCACATTTTAATTGTGGTGTCATCACTCCCACTAAACAAGATTTTTCCATCTGGATGTATAGCTACTGATGTCACTTCCTGTGCGTGACCAGCCATCATGCGTAGGGGATCGCCATTACGCGGGTTCCATAATCTAATTTTGTGGTCTGAACTACCACTGGCGAGAATATTGCCATCTTGGCTAATGGCGATCGCATTGACTGTACTAGAATGCCAAAGGGTGCAAATGCGATCGCCTGTTTGTAAACGCCAAATTTTGACCCGATTACTTCCACTAGCTAAAACCTGTCCATCAGGACTAATCACGACAACATTAACTGGTTTTTGATGACCTGAGAGCGTATACAGTAACTTACCCGATAGCAGACTCCATACCTTAACATTGTCTTGGGGATATGCGCAACTACCGACAGCAACAAAATTCCCATCAGCACTTATAGCCACAGAGGCGATCGCTCCCAAATTCCCATTCAGAGTCCGAATTAAACAATCATGCTGGACATTCCAGATATGAACAGTTTTATCAGCATAACCACTAACTAATACCTCCCCATCAGGATTGATAGCGATCGCCGAAACTTTATCCAAATGTCCAGTTAAAGTATGTAGAACATTGACAGACTCAGAATTATAGCTGTTATAGCTGTTTTTCAACGAATCTATTTGAGCTAAAACTCCATCCAGATCAGCGATACTTTGACGGTCATCAATAGCCGTAAAATATTCTTTTAGCTTAATTACAAAAGCCTCATCCTCTATCCTTGGAGCTAAACCTGAACCTATTTTTAAAGCTTCATACACTTGCTTATAGCTGGTAGCGCTGGCTTTACCCATCACTTCTAGACAACCACTATCTAAAGTCTCCAGCAAAAATCCGGGTAATAACGTTGGTAGTAAAGGCTGTACATTCCGATAAATTAAGTGATAAGCATCTGCTATCCAAGCCACAACTAAACAATGACAATTGAGCAGAATCTGACAAAGTTGAGACCAGTCTTGTTGATTAACTTGATATTTAAGAGATAACCCACTTATATCAACTCCTTGAGATTGCCATTTTTCTAATTTCTCCCAAATTGCCAAATTAGTCGTATTGTCCCCACCTAGTTGGTCAATTACGCTCAAATCCTCTCCCAATGACAATAGTTGGTTTTTAACTTTTTTCCAAGCTAGAGCCCGTTTTTTAGCGGATTCCTGCAAAATTTCCCGATAAGAAAACCGGGAAATCGTCTGATAATAATAATTAGCTTGTCTTGCTTGTCCCAATCCCCAATAAGCTATACGGAAATTGAAATAATCCCCATCATTTTCTGATTCTAGGACTAAAGTTGGTTGTTTTTTGAGTGAATTAAATAAAACCTTGATCCCAGATTCACTATGAAAACTACGATTCTCCCAAGCGCCCGCCAAAAATTCTGTTGGTCTCTCTAGATTATGTAAAGAATAATGACTGTGAATAAATTCACGCAAACCTTCCGCTAATTTTAGCTCAATTTTCTCAGACTCAATCTTCTCAAATATAGACCCCGCTTGTTGCTGGTCTAGTTCATCAAATCTAACTTGTGGTGGAGCAAAAAATATCTTCAGAGGAATATTATATTTGTAACTTTCGCAGGATTCTAAAAGTTGTATAGGAGATAATTTCAAAGGCCATTTATCCAGATTTCTCTCGATTTCCGGAAGTTTCAGTACAGTCTCTTGTTGTTCTCGGCTAATTTTTAACTGTGTTGCTAAGTATTTATTCAGCTGGATTAATTCAGCCATAACACCTGCATTTTTTGTTCCCATATCTATTGTTTGGAGAAATTCCGCAATTACTTGGGAAAATGTAGAAATGTGGGAGACTGACTTAGCTGATGACTGTTTTTGAACCAGATTTATCATCGATGGCGCAAGCTGTAGTACCAGCTGAATTAATAATCTTAATCCTGGTTCCATAAGCATATTCCTATTGAGTAAATAAGATTAACAGTATGGTCTTTAGTGAAAACACAGGTAAAAGCTTTTACCTGGTATAGCCATTTATAGAAAACTCCTAATAGCTGATTGCTATACTACTACCTTAAGAGATAAATCAAGAATATTCCCTAAAAAAATATGAATGGGAAAATGGGAAATCTTTTTGCTCTTTTATCTTACAGCTACATGCGGTCTAATACCTTAATTCCCAATAGCGATAGTCCTAATTTCAGAGTTCTAGCTGTCAGATCACATAACATCAGTCGAGATGTCCTTGTCGGTTCCTCTGATTTCAGAACTGGGCAATTTTCATAAAATTTGTTGAATTTATCGCTTAATTGGAATAAATAGTCACATAAACGATTCGGGAGTAAATCTTGCTCAACCTGACTAATAATTTCGTCCAACTGTAACAAATGCTTGGCTAAAGTCAACTCTGTATCTTGTTGTAAGATAATTTTGGGATCAGACCCTAAATTTTCCCAATCAATATTACCTTCACGGCTAATTCCTTGAGTTCTCACATAAGCGTAAAGCATATAGGGCGCTGTATTCCCTTTGAGAGATAGCATTTTGTCGTAATTGAAGATATAGTTACTAGTCCGATTTTGGCTCAGATCGGCATACTTCACCGCGCTAATACCGACTACCTCAGCCACATTTTGCTTAAATTCCTCTATTTCTTCCCGCCCATCTTCCTGTAATCTAGTTTCTAAATCTGCTCGTACACGATTAACCGCTTCATCTAATAAATCTCGTAATCTGACAGTATCCCCAGAACGGGTTTTGAATTTTTTACCATCTTCCCCCAATACCAGCCCGAAGGTGACATGAACTAGTTCTATATCTTTAGGTATCCATCCAGCTTTAAGAGCAACTTGAAAAAAATGCGCAAAGTGATTAGCTTGTCCTGCGTCTGTAACATAGATAATCCGTTGCGCTCCATCTTGTTGAATTCGATATCGGAGAGCTGCTAAATCTGTAGTCGCGTAGTTGTAACCACCATCAGATTTTTGGACAATTAAAGGCTGAGGTGTTCCATCTCTATTGGTAAATCCATCCAGGAAGACGCATTTTGCTCCTTGATCTTCCACTAGTAAGCCAGTTTTTTCTAAATCCTCAACAATTTTGCTCAAGTGAGGATTATAGAAGGATTCTCCCCGTTCAGTTAATTTGACATCCAGCAAATTATAAATTACTTGGAATTCTTGTCTAGATTGCTCACATAGCAATTTCCAAGCATGGATTGTGTCTTGCTCACCAGCTTGTAATCTGACTACTTCTTGACGAGCAGTTTCTTGAAAAGTCGTATCTGCATCAAAGCGCTGTTTAGCTTGGCGATAAAAATTAACTAAATCTCCAATGTTTAAAGCATTAGCTGTAGTTAAGGCTTCTGGATGGACTTCCCGTAAATAGGTGATCAGCATACCAAATTGTGTACCCCAATCACCTACATGATTTAAACGCAGGACATCATGACCCCGAAATTCCAGAATCCGCGCAATACAATCACCAATAATTGTCGAACGTAAATGTCCGACATGCATTTCTTTGGCAATATTAGGGCTGGAAAAATCCACAATTTCCCTTTGGAGTTGTTTAGCTACTGGTACTCCTAGTCTAGGGTCTGTCTGTATCGCCTGTAGCTGCGCTTCTAAATACGATGTTTGTAGCTTTAAATTGATAAAGCCAGGTCCAGCGATTTCCGGTGCTGTACAAATATCAGATATTTCTAGTTTTTCCACAATCGCATTGGCGATCGCTCTGGGGGATTGTCCTAATTTTTTACTCAGGGATAAAGCCACATTCGCCTGATAATCACCAAATTTAGGGTTACTGGCTGGGACTAAAATCGGGTCTAAATTTATATAGGTTTCACCAAAAGCTAAGGCGATCGCCTGCTGTAACTTGAGTTTTAAAATTTCTTGTGTAGCGTTCATTAATTAACAAGTTTGATAATTGAAAAGTAAAAATACCTTTAACAACAGATAATTATATCAACTGATATTGCTATTTCTGGGAAAGATATAGGGTAAATTATCCCAGATGCTAGGGTCAACTTAGTTGTATATTTACCATTTTGAGGTTGACGAAAAACCACAAGATGTTTTTCTTGTAAATTCACCACCCAATATTCGGGAATATTCGCTTCAGCATAAATTCGACTTTTAAAATTTAAATCCTTGTCTAAGCTGGAATTTGCATATTCTATCAGCCAAAAAATATTTTCAGGATAAGGATGATGTTCTAAGTATTCACGTCCTAATGATTGGACAACAGCTATATCAGGTTCTGGTTCCGAATTATTAGGTAAAGTAACTGGCTTGGCTGGGCGAATTATAGCTAAATCACCCAACAATCTCGTTAGATATGTCCCTGAACTAGTACTAGAATATGCGTGTAACTCCCTTTCTGGAGACATTTCTACAATTTCTCCTCGCAATAATTCCACATGTCGATCATCTAAAATCCCTGATGCGATCATTTGGTGATATTCATCCAATGTCCATTTAGCTAGAGTTAAAGTCATAAGTAACTACATCCTTGCCGATCCTGGTATTCCTTCTTTTAATAGGCTGTTTGTTGTGCGATCGCCTCGATTAATATCCTCATAATAACCAATTTTGCAATAACAGGTCTAAGACAAACGAGTTCCATAGATAAAAACTGCAAATTATACCCAAAATCTCTCCCGCTAGACCCGCACGGGCCCAACGGGAGAGAATATTCCATCAACCATATATCCTCCTCTCAAGTTACACAATTTAAGAGGAGATATTGGTTGAATGTTTCTTAATAGTAGCTAGACAAGAGTGTTAGCTCCTCTATCTAACGGATGAATCTTTTTAGCAAGTGGCTATACCATGATAAATTATATCAAGTCTAAAATCCAACAGGCTATTAGTTTTCCGTTTTAACGACAGATAATTATATCAACTGATATTGCGATTTCCGGGAAAGATATAGGGTAAATTATCCCAGATGTTAGGGTCAGCTTGGTTGTATATTTACCATTTTGGGGTTGACGAAAGACAACAAGATGTTTGTCTTGTAAATTAACTACCCAATATTCGGGAATATTCGCTTCAGCATAAACTTGACTTTTAAAATTTAAATCCTTATCTAAACTGGCATATGCGTATTCAATCAGCCAAAAAATATTTTCTGGATAGGGATGATGTTTAAAATATTCACGTTGTAGGTATTGAACAACAGCTATATCAGGCTCAGGTTCAGAATTATTAGGTAAAGTAATCGGGTTAGCAAAACGGATTTCAGCTAATTTTCCCAGCAATTCAATCAGATATCGTCCAGCATTATTAGTAGAATATGCGTGAGGTTCCCTCTCTGGAGACATTTCTACAATTTCTCCTTGTAATAATTCCACATGTCGATCATCTAAAACTCCTGATTCGATCATTTGGTGATATTCGTCTAATGTCCATTTAGCTAAAGTTAAAGTCATAATTAACTACCTTGAGATGTCTGAAATTATTTTCATACTCAGGTCTAGCCATTTCGCTTGTGTAACTGGCGCACTGCTAGAAATATAGTCCACACCTGTTTGAGCAATATTCCGAATCGTTTCTAAAGTCACATTTCCCGATGCTTCGATTTTAACTCTACTATCCTGTTGGCGGATCACCTCCACTGCCTGATACATCATATCCAAAGCCATATTATCCAGCATAATAATATCAGCTTTATGCAATAACGCTTCCTCAACTTGTGCTAAAGATTCTGTTTCCACTTCAATTGTCAACGGATAAGGAATCCGAGAACGCACCAAATTAATTGCTTCTCCAATCCCCCCAGCAGCTACAATATGATTATCTTTGATCATAACTGCATCATCTAATCCCATCCGGTGATTAATTGCTCCACCTACAGCAGTTGAGTATTTTTCTAAAATTCTTAATCCAGGTGTGGTTTTACGAGTATCTACTAATCGAGCAGGTAGATCCGCTATTTGCTCTACATATATAGATGTCAAAGTCGAAATTCCGCTTAAACGCATTCCTAAGTTTAGCGCCACTCTTTCCCCCATCAGCAGGGAATCTAAGGAACCTTTTATTTCCGCGATCGCTTGTCCTGGTTGACATTTTGTTCCTTCAGGTACAAGAGCGACAAATTGTACTTGCTCGTTCAGCAGTTGAAATACCCTAGCTGCAATTGGTAAACCAGAAACAACTCCTACAGCTTTGGCTATCCATTTAGCCGACCCTGGTATTCCTTCTTTTAATAGGCTGCTGGTTGTGCGATCGCCCCGACCAATATCTTCCAATAGCCAACTGCGTAATAGCGGGTCTAAAACCAAATTAGGTGGCAAAATAGCAAAATTACTCACAGCTTAAATTCGCTCGTCTAGGAAATTTATGTAATGTCTAGTAGTTCAAACCCTTAATTTAATCGGTTTTTTAGGGGGACAGAAAATTAATCCCAATTTTTTGCAAAAAAGAGTTGACAAAAAGGGGGAGAGGTAGATATATTGGATAAGTGCCGAAAAGAGAGAGCCGAGGGGCAAACTCGAAAGGGACACAGAACCTTGAAAATATTATAGTTTGAAAGCCAGTATACAACAATAACCCTGCGTCAGTAAAGAAAATAACTAGACTGAGGTTAAAAATCAGTCAAAAAAAGAGCTAATAAAGAACTCAACAAAA